>JAEEGL016183376.1_pt1 | contig 10747 bp, 7 predicted proteins | sample 9134231 | NCBI WGS metagenome assembly JAEEGL01 (sample SAMN16246548, study PRJNA631951) | gut metagenome | biome: gut microbiome; feature: rumen; material: fiber-attached | host: Bos | place: Iran: Karaj | collected 2018-10 | reverse complement strand
GGAACCTTCGTCCGCAGAGGAAAGTGCGTAATCAAGAGTCGTGGGATCCTCGGGCCTGATACCCTTGGAAGAAGGTTTTCCGTTCGGGGCTACATAGAAGTCGCGTGCGCCGAGAACCATTTCAATGCCTGCAGTGAGGTATTTGAAACTCTTGGTATCTCCGGAACCTGCATAGGACTTGAATTCCTCCTCCGACCAGATAATCTCTTCATAGGAGTTCGATTCGTTGTAGGTGAGCACCAGTTTCATTCCGCCGGTTACGGAGAACCAGCCTACCGGCATACGAAACACCAGGCCGTTCTTTGCGCTGGCGCCGCCCTGGAAGTTGGCGCTGACGCTCTTGAGGTTGCCGGTGCTGGTAACCTTTCCGGTAACGGCATTAACGGTTCCGGGGCCTGCGACGTTGCCAGTCACGGCGGTTTCTTCTACAGGAATCAGTTCCACCTTGTTCACGGTCACATCGACCGGAGCGATGGTGACTTCCAGCATTGATGCGGCCGGAGTGAAGGTCATAGCCACTTCTCCCTTTTCGGGGGCCTGTGCCGTATATGCGTACATCGGCAGCCTGGTCTGGCTTTCGGTTCCGGAGATAATCTGGTTCTGGGCGATGGTGAAGGCCCCGAACTGGGTGCAGCCGTAGAAGGCGGTGAGCGGGTTGATGCCCACCATCTTCTGGGTCAGGCCGTCGGTAGAGGTGAAGTCGGCGCTGGCGCCGCTCTGCGTCGTAGTAAAATTGTAGGTCTCTCCGTCGCAGCTCACCAGGATGGCGTCTCCGGCTGTCCAGGTTACGGCCTGGGCCGTTGCGGAGACCTTAGTTGCGGCAATGGAAGCCTTGATGGTAAGCTCCTTCTTGCCGAAGTCTTCTGTTTTCGGCTCTTTTTCACAAGAGACGAAAGCGGCCAGAGCGGCCAGTGTGATTAAAATAAAGTACTTTTTCATATTGTTACAGTGTTACAGATCCTATGGTGTTCTTCTCACGGGCCGTGCCTCGCTGGTCGGTATCGAAGACCGAAGCGTCGACGGCGGGGGTGAAACTGCCTCCCAGTGCAGTGAGATCGTCCTTGCTCATTCCCTGCGAACAGGCCGGATTCGCGGCGCTCTCCACAAGGGTGCAGGTTTCCGTCTTCCCTCCCCAGAGGCCGAAGGCGGACAGCATCGTGGCAGCGTCGAAACTCCATCCGCCGGCAGCATTGCCTCCGGCGTCGTACAGGCTGCTCCCGACGATGGTCGTATAGTAGTACATATTGGTCGCGGTTCCGTTGTAGCCAAGGTTTTCGCTTCCAGTGGGGCCCTGGTTCCCGGACACGATGCAGTTGTAGATATTCAGGGTGTTGTAGTTGTTCCAGATGGTCACGCCGCCTCCGCAGGAGGTTGCGGAATTGCCGGTGAAGGTGCAGCTGATGAGCGTCAGCTTGGAATTCTTGCCGTTTCCGCCATAGCCCATTATGCCGCCGCCGTTCGCCGCCTTGTTGCCGTAGAACGTGCAGTTGACGAACACCGCATCGGAGAATTCGCGGATATAGGCTCCGCCGCCCGAACGTCCGGTATTGACGGTAGTACAGTCGTTGCCCGAGAAAGTGCAGTTGTAAATCCTGTTTACGCTGGTAGCTCCCTCGGAATTGATGCTGTACAGGCCGGCCGCCTGCGCGGCGGAGATGTTGTTGGAAACGGAGCATTTGTCCATATACAGGGTCGCCCCGCTGTTCCAGATGCCGCCGGCGTTCATTGCGGTCTCGTTGCTGACTATGCGGCATCCGGTCATATGCACCTCTCCCTTAGGGCAGAGATATGCTCCTCCGGCGTGCCTTCCGGCAGCGTTCCCCGTAATGATGCAGTCTTCGATCTGAATAACGCCCGCTCCGGTAATGATGCCGGCTCCGTTGCCCTTGTTGTAGGAAACTCCGCCTATCATATAGCTTTCATCCTGGTCCGAAGACTTGCCTCCGGTGACGGTAAAGCCCTTCAGGACGACCATCTTCCCATCAACCTTCGCCGCCGTTACGGTTACCACGTGATATGCGCTGCCCCCGCTTTCCAGCGTGCCGGAAAGGGTGGTCACGTTCACGGAAGGATCGTAATCGGCTGCAACATCGAAGCTTGCATCATCTGCCGTGGCCGGGAATCCTCCCTGCAGCGTAAAGTTGCTGTGAATCTGGAAAGTCTTGTTGGAAGAATCGGTTTCATCGGAATTCTCCAGGAAGGCACCGGGAGAGTAGATTCCGGCGGCCACCAGGATGGAGTCTCCGTCGGCAGCCTGGTCAATGGCGCTCTCAAGCGTGGTTGCATTCTCCCACGAAAGTCCGCTGGCGGAGGGATCCCCGTTCGTGCGGACGTAATAGGTGTTGCTCGATCCGCCCTCGGCGCTGCCCTGGGTCACGGTAAACTCGCTGAACTGGTCTTCGGTCACGACAACCCGGAGCTTGCCGCTACGCTCTTCCACCGTACGGTTCTTGGCCACTTTCACGGTAAGCTGTGCATCTCCCAGGCCGCGGTCTGGCGTTACGCTCAGCCAGCTCACGCTGGGAACGATCCTCCACGGCAGGTTGCTGTGCAGGGTCACCTCAAAGGTGCAGGCATCCTTGGTCACCGACTTCGACGCTTCCGACCAGCTGATGACGGCCTTCTCGGGAACGAAGGACGTGTCTTCGTACTCGCTGAGACATCCGGTGAGGCCTATGACGGCCAGCCCCGCTATCAATATACTTTTTCGCATAATGTCCATCAGTTTTCAATAATAGCCAGTGCATTTACGGACTCCTTCTCAATTCCGTTGTTCGAGGGGGAATTGAAAACGGGGAAGAGGGTTTCTCCCAGATCGTCGCGCCTGATGAGGGTGGTCACATCACCCGAATTTAGCAGGGCGGCATTCCAGGCGCCCGCGGCCTTCAGTATGGATGCGAGGTCGCTGCGGGAGATACCGTTGGAATAGTAGAAATACACCCCGTCCACCACGCCGAGCCAGACGGTCATCCCGTCCTGCGAGACGGCCACGAACGTACGGGCCTCATCCTTCGGTTTTTCCTCGGTTACGGGATATCCGTCGGTCAGGATGCGGTCCCTTGTGCCGATGGCATTGTAGAGAGATGTGCGGTAGGTGGCGTAATCCGTCTGGTTGGCAATCACGGCGGTTCCGTCTTTCAGGGTGGCAAAGAAGCCTCCCTGGCCGTCGGAGAAGGTCGATTTTACGGCGGTCCCGTTCCGGTAGACAATTCCGGTTGAGGATTTGTCCGACGCCTGGGCGTCGCCGTTAACGGCCCCGAGCACGGTGACCTCGTTGTTCAGTCCGGCCGCCATAACGCTGGGAAGTTCCGCCTTTTTATCCGTACCGGGAACCGCTACCGCGAGGGTGGAGGTGCCCAGGACGATCTTGAACAGATAGATTTGTACGGAGTAGCCTTTCGTGTTGAGGCAGGCCAGGTCCAGAAGGCTTACTCCCTGCGCCAGATTATATACCTTATCGTGTTTGATATGTCCGAAGTAGCCCTGGGTCCCGCTCACTATTTCCCCCGCCATCCTGGTGGAGGTTTCAAGCGAATAGGGAACCTGCTCAAACTTATCCCCGGTACGGCACGAGGTGGCTGCAGCAGCCAGGATCAGTGCTATGCAGATATATTTTTTCATACCATTAATAATTCGGATTCTGAGGTTTGAGAAGTGCATTGTTCTGCAACTCGCTCTCCGGGATCGGGAGCAGTTGCTGATATTCCTGGATGCCAAGTTCCGCTACGGCCCGTCCGGTGCGGACGAGGTCGGTGAAGCGTACGTTCTCCGCAACGAATTCCCTGCGCCGTTCCAGCATTACGGCATCCTGGAAGGCGTTTTCGGTCATCGGATAGATGCTCGCCAGGCCGCGCTTGTTACGCAGTTCGTTAAGCCTTCCAAGCCCGAGGCTGACGCCCTTGGCTTCGGCGCTGATCAGATACATTTCCGCCAGGCGCGATACTATGAACGGGTCGGTCCCGGTCTGTCCGCTGGGATACTTGTTGATGAAGTTCAGTCCGTCCAGCGTAGTGACCGTAATGTCCTTGCGGTCGTCACCGTCTTCAAACAGGGTCATCACATCCGGCGCGGGCATATAGGAATAATTGCCCTTGTTCGGATGGTTGTAGGAATAGAACAGGTTGCTCAGTCCTATGCTTGAGCCGTCCGCAGTGGCGCATTTGAAGGCGAAAAAGGTTTCCTTGTTGGTGGTGGAACGGAAGATGTTTTCGAATGTGTCCAGTTCGTACCGGGAATTCGCTATGAGTGCATCTGCAAGCACAGCGGCTTCGTCTTTACGGCCCACGAACAGCAGCGCACGCGCTTTGAGGGCGGTTGCGGCATCCTGTGAGACGTAATAGTAATTGGTGTTGTCGCCGAGCAGGCTGATCGCTTCGTCGAGATCCTTCAGAATCTGTTCCCAGACTTTAGCCGCTTTCTCCCGGGGGACGTCGTCCACCGTGTTCTTGGTGAGCAGCGGCACATCTCCCCAGCGGGTGACCAGCTGGATATAGAGGTACGCCCGGAAATAACAGGCCTCGCCAAGCACCTGGTTGCGCAGGTCCCCTTCGGGCAGGCGGGAAGCGACTTCGTACACGTTATTCACCTGATACAAAGCCTTGTATGCGCCCTGCCACGCAGCGGCGACTTCGTCGCTCTGGGCGTTCAGGACGCCGTTGATCATAGCTATCGTGCTGGTGCTGTTCTTATGTGTAAGGTTGCCTCCCAGCATATCCTCCAGCAGATAGGAGGTGCGGCCGGGCAGTTCCTGGACCTTCCAGTACATACCGACGCGAAGCTGCGGGACGTCGCTTTCCGTGACGGCTTCCGGAGCTATCGCTGAGTGAGGATACAGATCCAGAAGCTTTGCACACGAACACGCCAGTGCGGCAATCAGAAGAATGCTGAAAATCTTTTTCATACGCTTGTCCTCCTAGAATTTAACGGTTGCACCGAGTTTATAGACCGTAGAACGCGGCACTCCGTAGTTATCCACTCCGATAAGGGACGGATCCACGCTTGTGGAGATATCCGGATCCCAGCCGGGATAACGGGATATCAGAGCCAGGTTCTCGCCCTGCAGGTAAATCCGCAGACCCTTGATGTGCAGCCTGTCCGTCAGGCTGGAGGGGAATGAGTACCCGAGGGTAAGGGACGACAGACGGATGTTCGAGCCGTCCTTCAGGTAGTTGGTTGCCTTCTGCCCGTTCTGCCCGTGCAGGGAGTAGATAGGACGGGGATAGGTGTTGGTGCTTCCCGGGCCGGTCCAATAGTGTTTGGCCCATTCGTCCAGAAGGCCCTGGTAGTTGCCCAGGCGCGTGGGGCCGCTCATCCAGTTGGCATAGACCTGGTTCCCCAGGGCATAGGTAAAGAATACGCCGAGTTCGAATCCGGCATATTTGAAGGTGTTGCTCCATCCTCCGGAAAGTACCGGATTGGGAGAACCGACGATGATGCGGTCCTTGTCGTTGATGATGCCGTTGCCGTCGCAGTCGTGATACTTGACGTCGCCGGCGCGCACTCCCAGTTCATACTGCGGTGCAGGGACCTCGCCGTCATACTGGTAAATCCCGTCGAACTGGTACAGGTAGAAGGCACCCACCTCCTGCCCGACTTGCAGTGCGTGATAGTCGTTCAGCGAGATAATGTCCTTCCCCAGCAGAGAGGTCAGCCTGTTCTTGTTGTGCGAAAGGTTCAGAGAGCTGTCCCATTTGATCTTGCCGATGTCCATATGGCCGTCGAGGGTCAGTTCGAAGCCGACGTTCCGCATCGAGCCGATGTTGCTCATCAGCGAAGTGAAGCCCGTGGTGGATGCCGTGGGCTTGGAATACAGCAGGTTGTAGGTATTCTTCAGGTATGCGTCGAAAATAATGCCGAGGCGGCCCTTGAAGAAGTTGAGATCGAATCCCGCGTCGTACTGGTCGGCCGTTTCCCAGGTCAGGTTTTCGTTGCCGTTCGACGAAACCGCGATGCCGCTGACCTCGTCGTAGTTGGCTCCGGCACCGATGCTGGCGCGCCAGCCGTAGTTGCTGATGCCGTCCTGGTTACCTGTCTTGCCATAGCTGGCCCTGAGTTTGAGGTCGGTGGACGACCATTGCCAGAAGGGCTCCTTGGAAACGTTCCATCCCGCCGAAATGCTCGGGAAAACGCCCCAGCGGTGTGCGGGCGCGAAACGCGACGATCCGTCGGCACGAACCGTTGCGGTCAGTACATAACGGTCTTTCCAGGAGAGGCCCGCCCTTGCGAACCAGGATTCGATGGCAAATTCGTTGATGCCTCCGGTTACGCCGGACAGGACTGCCGCGCTGCCCACCGTATCGAACGAAGTGGACGGGTAGTTCTGGGCGTCGATGCTGTTGGCCCTGACGTTGGTTTTCTGGAACGAATGGCCGGCCATCGCGTTGAAATCGACGTCCCCGATCTTACGCTCATAGTTTGCGAAGGTTTCCAGCAGGTTCGATACGAAGAACCGGTTCTTTTCGATGATGCGGCCGTTGTCTTCGCAGTACGGATGGTTGGCGTTATAATAAATGTAGTCCAGCGTATAGCTGGCGTCGGTGCTGTATGATACCTTCACGTTCAGGCCCTTCAGGGGATGGATGTCCGCGAACAGGCTGCCGAGGAAGCGGTAGTTGTTGACGTATGAGGTGGACTGCGTCATCAGCTGCACCTTATTGTGCCGCGACAGTTCCGAGGTACCTCCCAGATAGTAGCTTCCGTCCGGTTTGAAGGGGCGGTCGAAGGGCCTCTGCTCCACGCCGCGGCCAAGAGCGGTGGATCCCAGGTTGGCTCCGGGCACGCGGTTGGTCTTGATGAAGTTGCCGCTCAGGTTGGATCCGACCGAGAGCCACTTGTTCATATCGCTGCTCACGTTCACCTTGAGGTTACCCTTCTGGACGTCGTTGGTCTTGATGACTCCTTCTTCGCTGCGGTAGGATCCTCCGATATAATATCTGGACCTGTTGTTGCCGCCGGAGAAGGATGCGTCCACATTATGGAAGAGTCCGGGACGCGTGATGAGGTCCAGCCAGTCGGTATCCGGCAGTCCTTCGTAAGGGTTCATAATATGAGGCACGAAACCGGTGTCCGCCGGCTTGTATCCCATCTGGGCGTTATAGTTGTCGATACCGGTGTTGTAAACGTTGATCCAACTGGCCGAATCGGTGAATTTGATCCGGTTCCTGAACGGGAAGGTGTTCACGCCGCCGTTGTAAGAGACTTTGCTCTCAGCCTTCCCTTCGCGTCCGCTCTTCGTGGTAATGAGGATGACGCCGTTGGTGGCCCTTGATCCGTAGATTGCGGCGGATGCGGCGTGTTTAAGCACCTCGATGGATTCGATATCGGAGAGATTGAGCACCGAAAGGGAGCTGAGGTCTTCGCCGTAACTGTAAAGCGAACCGGCGCTGTTGTTCAGCGGGATTCCGTCGAGCACGTAGAGCGGCTCGTTGCTGGCGTTAAGCGATGCCGATCCACGGATGCTCACGCGTTCCGCCGTGCCGAGGTTTCCGGACTGGGTGGAGACGGTCATTCCCGCAACGCGGCCCTGGCGCAGTTCCGAGGGGCTGAGAGCCTGGCGGATATTGTCTTCGCCGGGTTTGAACTTTGCGATGGAGTTCGCAATCAGTTCGCGACGCTGGGAGCCGTAGCCCACCACGACCGACTCGCTCAGGAAGGTGCTTTCCTCCTGCAGGACGATATCGAGCACGCCCTGGCCGGGCTCGCACTGGATGGTGCGGGTTTCGAATCCCAGCAGGGAAACCGTAATGCTGAACGGGGCGCTCTTGGGTTTTAAGGAGAAGCGTCCGTCCAGATCGGCGATGGCGTATTCCTGCGAACCTTTGACCTGGATTGCCGCTCCGGTGAGAGGTTCCCCCTTGGAATCTTTCACCACACCGGAAATTCCCCGGGCGCCGAAAGCCTTTGCCCCGTCGGGAGTAGCGGTAACCGTAACTTTGTTTAGATAGATACGCTTGCCGTCGGCCTGCGCCTGCAGATTCTGCGGTGCAAGCACCTGGTTGAGAAAGGGAACGACATCCGCCTTGTCCGCTTTGGAGTGAACGACGGCATTGAGGTCGATGTCCGAGTTGCTGTAGGCAAAGGAATAGCCGGTCTGTGCTTCGATTTCCTGCAGAATCTCCCGCACCGTCAGGCTTCCTTTGCTGATCGTAATCTGCTGATTGTACTTCTGGCCGGCCATACTTATTGACACGGCCGCCGAAACAATCAACAATAGGATTTTTTTGAACATTCGAACAGAATTATTTGGTTATCAGAATATTGTTGTCATCAAGAATCTTGAATCTGCATCCGGTTAGTCGCCTGAGAATGATTATGGCTTCTTTCGGGCTTTCTTTCCGGATTTTAAAAGATAGCCTCTGTGATAAATCGACATCTATGGCGGGTTGGAAGTTTACGCAATACCAGTGTTCAAGGCTCTCAAGAATGTCGTTCATCGTCGTGTTCTGAAAAACGAGTTCGCCACCTGTCCAACAAGAATCAATGGTGACATCCGCGGAGCGTTTTGTGAGAGTTCCGTCTTTCAGGCCCGCTTTTTCTCCAGGCTGAAGGACCTGTGTGGCACCTTTTGCACTTACTTCGACGCGCCCGCTCAAGAGCGAAACTTCATCCCGGCCGAAATTGGCGTTGCTGCGTATATTGAATCTGGTGCCGAGCACTTTTATGCCAAGGTCTTCGGTTTTTACCGTAAAGGGGGTGCCGTCTTTCGCGATATCGAAAAAGGCTTCCCCTTTTAGAGTAACCGCCCTGGGGGAGGATGTCCTGTAGGATAATCTTGAATCTGAGTTGAGCCACACATGCGAGCCGTCCGGAAGAAGGAAGTCTCCCTTGGAGGCGGCTGCTGTCACCAGAGAAACGGTTTCCTCCGGAGCGCCGGGTTTCACGAGCAGGGCGAATTCTCCGATTGCAACCGCCGCAGCGAGTGCAAGTGCTGCAAAAACCCATCTCCCTGGCTTCCGCCCTTCGGTTTTGTCTGCTACGCCCATTGCGCTGTGCAGAGCCTTCAGGTCCGTGCGCTCAACCGGCGTTTCGACGGCGTTGTCCCAGATGCCTTTAAGATACGTGTCGATGTTGTCGGATGTCTTCATACGCAATTAAGACACAAAAAAAACGGAAAACCCCCAGTTTTAGCTGAGAGTTTTTTTGAGGTCTTTGAGTGCAGACGATATATGCTTCTCTACCGTTTTGGATGAAATATCCATTTCTTTGGCGATATCCTTGTAAGCAAGGCCCTGCATCCGGCTCAGCAGAAAAGCCCTTTTGCGCTGTGGCGGCATACTTTTGAGTGCGAGGTCGATCAGGTGCTCCGTCTCAAAGGATTCCAAATCAGAGACCGTGTCGCCTTGCGACGGAACGGGCAGGTCGGGCCGCAATTCCATATAATCTTTTGTATGCCGCGATAGATAATTCAGCGTTTCGTTCTTTGTTATGCGGAAGAGATAGGCGTCAAAATCCTTCACCGAACCCGCAATCAGGGAACGCTTTTCCCATACCTTTATGAATACCGCCTGCGCGATATCCTTGGCAATCATCCCGCCGGTATGCCCCTTCAAAAGGGCCTGCGCCACGCTCTCTACCTTATTGTGAAACTCGGCATAAAGCGCATCAAACGCCTTCACCGACCCTCTGCCGAGGGCCTCCACAAGTTTGGAAATATCGTTCTGCCGTTTCACGGTTTTTCAAACACGATTTCCCCGAAAAACTCCGGCCTGTGGTAGTCCGGATTTTCGGTGGCGATGGGAGCCCAGGTCACAAAGTGCGGAACCGCGAGGCCGTCGCCACATTTGTAGAAGTTGGCGCGGGCCTGCACTCCGGCAAGACTCTTTATCTCATTGTGCCACAGGGCTTTGAAGGGGATATCCACGCGCAGTGTCCAGGGGCCTTCCGCCGGACGTTCCGCGAAGGGGGCGCTGCCGAGCGAAGACTCCGTCCGCACCGACGCAAGCACTTCCGCGGGGGCGTTTTCGGGGTCCTGCCTGCAGGTGCGCCACGCCAGATACATCACTCCGGCAGCGTTCCACTCGAAGTTGTAGTAGTGCGGGTCGGCGGGATCCGGCTGGAAGAAGAACTCCACGCAGGAATCCTCGTACACGAATCCGCCCGGGGTGTCCTGCAGGGCGCGGACGCTCTGCTCGTCCACCGTATACTGCAGATGGATGCCGGCGTCGTCCCAGCCGATGCGGAACTCTACCGAAGGTTTGTAGGGCCAGGCGGGCCAGTTCAGGCATCCGAGCCGCTGCGGCTCGCTGAAGCCTCCGTAGGGGACCTTAAGCATCTTTCTTTGCTGTTGAAACCAGGCAGAGCTCGTCCATCTGCACGGCGTCGATGAGCGAAGGAGCGTCTATCATCACGTCGCGGCCCTGATTGTTCTTCGGGAAGGCGATGTAGTCGCGGATGGTCTCCTGGCCGCCGAAGAGCGCGCAGGTGCGGTCGAAGCCGAACGCCAGGCCTCCGTGAGGCGGGGCGCCGTATTTGAAGGCATTGATGATGAAGCCGAACTTGTATTCGGCCTCTTCCTTGCCGATGCCGAGCACTTCGAACATACGCTCCTGCATCTTTGCATCGTGGATACGGATGGAACCTCCGCCGAGTTCGTTGCCGTTCAGCACGAAGTCGTAGGCGTTGGCGCAGACGCGCTCGAGGTCTTCCTTTTTGTTGGAGTAGAACCAGTCCAGATGCTCCGGCTTGGGAGAAGTGAACGGATGGTGCATAGCGTAGAAGCGGCCGTCCTCCTCGCTCCATTCGAGCAGCG
>JAEEGL016088388.1_pt1 | contig 10747 bp, 8 predicted proteins | sample 9134231 | NCBI WGS metagenome assembly JAEEGL01 (sample SAMN16246548, study PRJNA631951) | gut metagenome | biome: gut microbiome; feature: rumen; material: fiber-attached | host: Bos | place: Iran: Karaj | collected 2018-10 | reverse complement strand
GCAGGTTACCAGCGAAAGCGCAAGACCGGCAATGAGATCCAGAACGGAATGCTGTTTTATAAATACGGTCGCAAGTATTATAAGCAGGCTCAGCACCCCGCCGGCGACTTTCGGCCACGGCTTGCCTTTAAGCTTTTCACTGCGAAGCAGGGCATAGAACAGCGAAAGCGAAACGGCGCAGTGCATGGACGGCATAACGCTTCTCGGCGGAGAATCGGTCGAGTAAACGAATTTCGTAAGCCACACGCCCCAGTTGTCCCGCCCGAGCGTTTCGAAATCAGGGCGTATCGAAAGCGGAAGCCCGTTCGGCACGAGAGTGCAGAACACCATGGGGATGAACATGCACGCAGTAATAAGCGCCATGCTGCGCAGGAATTCGCGCCTGCAGCTGAAAAGCCCCAGAAGCAGCACCGCGGCGATATACGGGAACCACAGGCAATAGGGGAACGAGAACCATTCAATAAAAGGAATGTTTGCGTCCCAGGAGCATTCAATAAGCAGCACTTCGCGGTCGACGTAGATCAGCCGTATTATCTCATACCATACCGTATGGAACACCCAATAGAGAAGCAGCAGGCAGTGCTTGTTATTCTTTATGTAGTTAACGGAAACGTTGAATAATCTCTTCATTTCGTCCCTCCACGCGGCATAGTTTAACATATTTATCCGCTTTTTGCAATAAGATTTGCAAATTTGCCCCGGAAAATTGTTTTTAAAAAGAATCTTTTCAAAAACCCCTTGACAAACGGCGTCTAATGTGTTAGACTGCTATTGGTCTAATGAGTTAGACGAATCTGGGCCGAGTGGAAAAACAGCACAAAAGCCGAATAAGGAAAGATTGACGATTATGGAACAGACACCGAAAGTTTTCGAAAGCGAATACCGCTTCTGCCTTATACTTTGGGAATCGGAGCCGATCAATAGCACAAAGCTTGCCGCGCTGTGCAAAGAACGGCTCGGCTGGTCGCGCACCACCACCTACACGGTTATAAAGCGGCTTTCCGAACGCGGAGTCGTTAAAAACGAAAATTCCGTCGTAACCTCGCTTTTAAGCAAGGACGAAATACAGCGTTCGGATATGAACGAGCTGTTTGTCAACCGTTTCGAAGGTTCGCTGCCCGCGTTCGTAAACGCGTTTGCCAAGATCGGCAATTTAAGCGAAAAGGATATCGACGAGATAAAAAAGATGATCGAACGGGGAGGGGATAATAAATGACGGAACTGTTTTTAAGGATCCTGAACGTATCCGTCGCCGCGAGCTTTCTTATCGCCGCGGTGGCGCTGCTGCGGTTCGTTATGCGCAAAAACGCGCCCAAATGGGTCTTTTGCCTGCTTTGGGGCGTCGTAGCGCTGCGGCTCGTGCTCCCGTTCAGCATACAAAGCCCGTTCGGGCTCGTGCCGGAAAAGGCCGCCAACGTATCCGCGGCGTTTGCCGGAGCTGAAACGGATCCCGCGCCCGCTGCGGAACAGACCCCTTTGCCGCCTGAAAACGCAAATACGCCGGAGCATACCGCGCAGACTCCCGAATACGTTCCGTCGACGCCGCAGACTCCCGAGTATGTTCCGCAAACTCCGCCGAATCCGCAGACTCCCGCGCTGCCGGACCCCGCTCCGGCTCAAACACCTCCCGCCGGACCTGCGCAGCCCGCCGAAGCGGTACAACCCGCCGAAGCGGCGCACGGAGCCGAATATTATCTTTCCATAGTCTGGGCGGCAGGCATTGCCGCGATGCTCGTCTACGCGATGATCAATTACGTTCTGCTGCGCCGCAGGCTTACCGATTCGGTCAAATACCAAGAGGGCGTGCGATTGAGCGATAAGATCCGCTGCCCGTTCGTGCTGGGGCTCTTCCGCCCGACGGTCTATCTTCCGTTCGGGCTCGACGGGCGCACCGAATCGTTTGTGCTCTCGCACGAGCGCGCGCATATCTCCCGCGGGGACCACTGGTTCAAACTCCTCTGGTACTGCGTGCTGGCGCTGCACTGGTATAATCCGCTCGTATGGGTCTCGTTCATCCTTGTATGCAGGGACATAGAATACGCCTGCGACGAGCGCGTTTTCGCCGGTATGCCCGAGGACGAGCGCAAGGCGTACGCCTCCGCGCTGCTGGAGCTGGGCGTTCATACCCGCCGTATCGCCGCCTGCCCGGTCGCGTTCGGCGAATCGAATGTAAAACACCGCGTCCGCCGCGTGTTCGGCTTTAAAAAACCCGCGGTGTGGATAATCGCGCTGATACTCGTCGCCTCCGCGGTGCTCGCCGCCTGCTTCGCCACCGAACGCGGCGGAAGCCAACCCGAAGAATCTTCCGACTCCGACGAAATAAGCGCGGACGTTTTTTCCGAAGATGAATACAAAGCCTATAAACTCGGCGTGCGCGTCGATTCTGTCCCGTCCGGAGAAGCGCTTACCGAGGAGCTTGATAACGGCATTGTGTATTACAAGATGAATATCACGACCGGAGAACATGCCGGGACCACCGAGATATACCGGTTCGAGGATATGTATTGCGATCCGGTCTGCACACGCGGCCCGGGGATCGGCTCCGGTAAAAAAGTCGTGCTTTTCCGCGGGAATCACACTCTTGCCTTACAGAATCCGGTCTCCAGTTATTTGTATGGCGGCGATTATGTGCGAAATCCCGCGCAGTACGGAATTTTCGAGGATAAAATACTGTCGCTTGATTTTTCCGCGGACAACAAAGCGCCGGACGATTTGAGAAGAATCGTGCTGATCGACCACACAACGTTCAAAGACCCGCAGAAAGCTTTCGGAACTTATACGGACGACGATTACGAAAGAGTCTGGTACAATATCGCCACCGACGGCACCGTTATAAGGAATACGTATAAGGACGGAGAAATCATAAAAGAGTATTCCGGCAAAAAGCTGGACGGCGAGGTTACCGCTTACTTCTTCGCGCTGTATTTTATAGAAACCGATTCGTCGATGGTTTATTGGTACGACAGTGTTTCGGGAGGGTATAACGGCACTCCGTCTGAAATAACCGTCAAATACGGCAGAAAAGAACGCAGTATCCAAGGCTCGCAGATAAAAGAGCTTTTTGAAATCATTTATAAAGACGGCGAGTCAGGAGCGGACGGCTCAAAAACGTATTATTTCGACTATACGTTTTCCGCCGCGCCGCACGGTGATTATCCCTCCGAACCGGTCGTGCGGTTCGGAACAGATGTTTCATACAATCAGGGAGAAAAACTATGGATAGACGTGATGCAGGACGGCACGCTTTTGTCCGAATCGTATCTCGGCGATCAGTACGGCTTGTATATGCGCACACGCATCGTCTCTTTGCATAAATGCGACGTAAGCAAGCTTAATGCATTTATGGAAAGCATGGGATTACGCCCGGATTACCCGCCAATCGAAGATGAAGAAGCCTATATGCAGGAAGTATTAAAGTCGGAGGATTATTCTTGGTTGAATGCAGAAACGGGTTACGAAGATAGTAAAAACGTTGTTTTCGAGTATTACAGATCAAAGTTTCTTAGGTTTTTCTATCCGCAGGATCGGAAATTAATTCTGTCAACGGATAAAACCGATGTGCTCGCCGGGCTTATTACACAGGAACAACTGGATGAGTATTATTCCGAATGCGGAATGAATCTTTATACCCGTGAGTTCGCAAAGTGCCCGCATTTATACCGTATTCTGAAAAAATACAACGTCGATAAAGAGGCGTTCCGCGAAAGCAACAATAAAGCTATAAAATTCTTCAAAAGCTTTGATCAAAAAGATTATTTATACTATAAAGCGTCTTATAGTTTTACCGACGAGGAAATAGACGTTCTGTTCGGAGACGACGAGCAAGCTGTAATAAAAACCTTCAAAAAAGCCTGCACGCTATATTACAACGGACAGATATATCATTGCCACGAGTTGCTTTATCAGACCGACGACGCAACGCTTCGAATGCTTTGGGACGCCGGAGTTCTGGAGCCCTTTGTAAACGAAATGATTGGAAACGTAGGCGAATTCATGGGTAATGCGCTTATGGGACTTGACGAGAGAATACATCCCGAAAAAAGGCCGCCTGTTGTTACGAGCGAGGGGCTTGAATATATTCAGACCGGCGGAGGGGCGTATTATGTTTCCGGTATCGGCGAATGCGGCGATACAGATCTGATAATCCCTTCGGAGCATAACGGGTTGCCTGTAACAGGTATAAGCGATAACGCGTTTGCCGATTGCGGCAGCATCGAAAGCGTAGTGATACCCGACAGCGTACAGCGTATCGGCGCAAAGGCTTTCTATAATTGCAGCAGACTTATCACCGTGCTTATCGGCGACGGCGTAACCGTTATTGGTGAATCGGCGTTCCGGAACAGCGGATATATAAATAATCTTACAATCGGCAAAAACGTAAGAGAAATACATGCGTTCGCGTTCGAAAGAATATTCAGCCTGGGCGAAGCGGTAATTCCGGACAGCATCGTTTTTATGGGCGAATCGGTTTTCGAATCATGCAACAACTTAGGAAAACTGACTCTGGGCAAAGGATTAACCGTTATACCGAAAAACGCTTTCAACAACTGTGAAAGACTGTATAATATCACCGGCGGCGGCAACGTAAAGCAAATAGAAGAGGGAGCGTTCGCAAACTGCACGTTTTTAACCGAGTTTACCGTTCCCGCGTGGACCGCAAGCATCGGCAGCGGCGCTTTTGAAAATTGCCAACGGCTGAATGCGGTTTATTACGACGGCAATGCCGAGCGCTGGAAGCAAATTATCATTTCCGAACGAAACGAGCCTTTGAACAATGCCGATTTGGTTTTTCTTGATAACCCGGGCATACACGATGAGACTGCGCTGCAGATCGCAAGCCGTGATTTCTTTATCTTGTATATCACAGGCGATACGGACTCGATGGATTGGGACCATTTATCGGATCAGTTAAGCGGGCGCATGCCTGCAATACAAATACCCAAAGCCGAGCTGAACAGCAGGATAACGGATTATTCGTACGTTTTGCAATCCGGCGGCACATATTACGGATTGAATTTGCAGGCGTATGTAGATATCAGTTTCACTGTTGACAATGAAAACAAGTGTTATCTTTCGCTTATACTCGAGACCGACGATATGTCGGAGCTCATATGGAGCGTAAAGTGGTTTCGTTCATAGTCGAACGGATTTTTAGACTAAAAAAAGAAATGACCGCCTCACCGGAGGCGGCCGTTTCTTTTTGCAGCTTAAAACTTATTGACTTTCTTCTGGAAATAAGCCTTCGGATGCTGGCAGACGGGGCAGAGCTCCGGCGCCTTCGGTCCGACGTGCACGTGGCCGCAGTTGGAGCAGATCCACACGGTTACGTCTTCGGAAATGAAGATCTCGTCCTTGTTCAGCTTTTCAAGCAGTTCGCGGTATCTCTGCTCGTGGTCCTTTTCGATCTTGCCCACGGCTTCGAAGAGATAAGCTATCCTGTCGAACCCCTCTTCCTTCGCGGTGGCGGCGAACCCGGCGTACATGTCGGTCCATTCGTAGTTTTCGCCGTTCGCGGCGTCAAGCAGGTTTTCCTTTGTGGTGGGGACTCCGCCGTCGTGCAGGAGCTTGAACCATATCTTCGCGTGTTCCTTTTCGTTGCCCGCGGTCTCCTCGAAAATATCGGCTATAACGGTATAGCCCTCTTTCTTCGCAACGCTGGCGTAATAGGTATACTTGTTCCTCGCCTGGGATTCCCCGGCGAAAGCCGTCATAAGGTTCTGTTCGGTCTTGCTGCCTTTAAGTTCCATTCTTTGCGTCTCCTTTTTGTTTTGTTTTCTACATCTTACCATTTTAGTTTCCCCTTGTCAACTGAAATATTATAATATTCTTTACTTTTTATACGGAAAGTGGTAAAATGGTGAAAAACCGGGGAGGCGCGATATGGGATTTCTGCCTATCACAAAAGAAGAATTCGGCGGCACGCCGGATTTCGTTATAGTCACGGGCGACGCCTACGTCGACCATCCGTCGTTCGGCACCGCCATAATCGGGCGAGTGCTTCAGGCGGAGGGTTATTCCGTCGCGGTCATCCCGCAGCCGGATTACAAAAGCACGGCGGATTTCACCCGCTTCGGCAGGCCGCGGCTCGCGTTTCTTGTAAACTCCGGCAACATCGATTCGATGGTGGCGCACTACACCGCCGCCAAAAAGCGCCGGGGCGAGGATTATTATTCCCCCGGAGGCAAGACCGGCTTCCGCCCGGACCGGGCGGTGATAGTCTATTGCAACCGCCTGCGCGAGGCGTTCGGCGACGTGCCGATAATCCTGGGCGGTCTGGAGGCGTCCACCCGCCGCTTCGCGCACTACGACTACTGGACGGACAGCGTGCGCCGCAGCGTGCTGGTCGACAGCCGCGCCGACCTGCTGACCTACGGGATGGGGGAGAACATTTTAAGGCGCGTCGCATTCCTGCTGGATAAGGGCGTTCCGATAAAAAAGATCCGCGACGTGCGCGGCACCTGCTTTATGGAATCGCGCGGGTTCGCGCCGAAGTTCGATTCCGTCTCCTGCGGGGAATACGACGACATAAAGACAAGCAAACCCGCCTTCGCGCACGCTTTTAAGGTGCAGTCGGACAATCAGGACCATATCTACGGCAAGGCGGTGACCGAGGGCTACGGCGAGCGCGTGCTCGTGCAGAACCCGCCCATGCCGCCGCTCACGCGCAAGGAGCTCGATTCCGTTTATTCGCTCCCGTTCGAGCGCACTTATCATCCGTATTACGAAAAGTTCGGCGGCGTGCCCGCCATCGAGGAGGTAAAGTTCTCCATCGCGCACAACCGCGGCTGCTTCGGCGGCTGTTCGTTCTGCTCCATCGCCTTCCACCAGGGGCGCACCGTTACCTCCCGTTCGATCGCTTCCTGCGTGGAGGAGGCGAAAAAGATCGCCGCCATGCCGGATTTCAAGGGCTATATCCACGACGTCGGCGGCCCCAGCGCCAACTTCCGCGGCAACTATTGCCAAAAGGCGGAAAAGTTCGGCGTCTGCAAGGGCAAAAACTGCCTCACGCCGCACGTCTGCCCCAATATGCACGTCGACCACGGCGAATATATCGAGCTGCTTAAGGCGGTGGAAGAAGTCCCCGGGGTGAAGAAGGTGTTTATCCGTTCAGGCCTGCGGTACGATTACATACTCGCCGATAAAAGCGAAAAGTTCTTCAAAAAACTCGTTTCCGACCACGTCAGCGGGCACCTTAAAGTCGCGCCGGAGCATTGCTGCAACAACGTGCTCGCCTTAATGGGCAAGCCGCCCATCGAGGAATACGACAGGTTCAAGGCGCGCTTCGAGCAGCTAACGAAACAGGCGGGGAAGGAACAGTACATCGTGCCGTATCTTATCTCCTCGCACCCCAGCAGTACGCTTCAGTCCGCCGTCGAGCTTGCGGTCTACTTAAAGAAGAATCACCTCAACCCGGAGCAGGTGCAGGATTTCTATCCCACGCCCGGCACCGCTTCGACGTGTATGTTTTATACCGGGATCGACCCGTTCAGCGGCAAGCCGGTCTACGTCGCGCGGGAATACCGCGAAAAACAGCTTCAGCGCGCGCTTTTGCAGTACGGCAGGCCGCAGAACGCCCCCCTTGTGCGCGAGGCGCTTAAAAAAGCGGGCAGGGAAGACCTTATCGGCTTCGGCCCCGACTGCCTGGTCAAGCCGGATACCGGACGCCCCTCCGCCAACGCGGTCAAAGACCGCCGCAAAAGCCCGAAAGGCGCAAAGAGCAAAGGAGTAAAAAATGCTGTTCACCGAAAAAACGATAAAGCTTAAAGACGGCAGGAACGCGGTCTTGCGCGGCTACCGCCGCGAGGACGCGCCGGAAGTGCTGGAGCTTATGAAAAAAATCAGCGGCGAGACCGAATTCATCGTCCGCTATCCGGAGGAATGGGAGTCCTGCACCGTCGGGCAGGAGGAAGCCTGGATCGAGGACGCCGTCTCCTCGCCGAACAAGCTCGCGCTTTGCTGCACGGTGGACGGCAGGATCGTCGGCAACTGCGAAATAAGGTTCTATACCTCCAAAAAGCTCGCGCACCGTTCCGTCGCGGGCGTGTCCGTATCGCGCGAATACTGGGGGCTGGGGATCGGCTCGGCGTTCTTCGCGGAGCTTATCGCCGCGGCGAATGAAAAGGGATCCGGACTGATCGAGCTTGAATTCGTCGAGGGCAACGACCGAGCCCGCCGGCTCTACGAAAAATTCGGCTTCCGCGTAGTCTCGGAGCGCCCGTACGCCTTCCGGCTCAAAGACGGCGGCTACCGCAAAGAGTTCTATATGCAAAAACTTCTTAAATAAAGCTTTTCGGTCTTACAGACGAAAAAACGGACGCTTCGCACGGAGCGTCCGTTGTTTTTTTGATTATCTATTCTTCTTTCCCCAGCTTGTCGCAAAGCTCTTTGCACTCGTCGGCGAATCTGTCTATCGGGTAGTCGTCGTAGGGCGAGACCTGCACGCTGAACCGGTTCTTCATCGCGCCTTTCAGGTCGTCGGGTATCGCGCCATCGCCCAGTAATGCGCCCATGCAGGAGCCCACGGTGGCGCCGTTGCAGTCGGCGTCCATGCCGCACTCCACGGCGAAAACCACGGCTTCGCGGAAGTCGGCGGGATAGCGGAACATCGCCGCGATACAGTATGCCGCGTTGTTCAGCGTGTGCACCCAACTGTATTTTTTGCCTTCCTCAAACAAAACGTCGCGCAGTTTTTCGCGGCTTATATCCGATACGGCAAGCTCCCGCGCGTGCAGCGCCGTTTCGTAAAACCGGCTCTTCTTCGGCACGGCGGAAAGCGCGGTGTCGAAGCATTTTTGCAGGTCCTTGTATCTGAACGCGGCGGCGATGAACGCGGCGAAGAACATTTCGCCGTATACGCCGTTTTTAACGTGCGTAAAAGCCGCGTCGCGCCAGGCGAGCTTTGCGGCGAGCTTCGGTCTGCCGGCGGCGATATAACCGAAAGCGTCCGCGCGGATCTGCGCGCCTATCCATTCGCGGTAGGGGTTCAGATAGGTGCTCACGCCGTTGCGCTTCATCACCTCGCAGGCGTTCTCCGGCTTGCTCCAGTGCCCGCATTCGTCCTGATTTATAAAGTTAAGGTACCCCTGCGATTCGGCGGTGAACACGTGCCGGAACGCCAGCTTATAAGTCCAGTGCTGCGCCACGTCCCAGGTGTCGAAATCAAAGCCCTTCTCCTTCATAAGAAGGTAGTTTATCACGGTAAAGCGCGTGTCGTCGTCGAACGGCATACCGTCTATTTTTTCGTCGGTCGTCAGGCGCTCGTTGCGTTTCCCGCCCGATACGGTGGGGACGAAGTACTTTATCGGGTATTTGCCCGCGTCTTCATACCATTTCACTATGTCCGGCGAGCTCCAGCCCTCCACCGGCTGCCCCAACGCGCAGCCGATGCACCTGCCCAGCCACGCCCCGCGGAAATATTCCGCGCCGCAGGGTTCGAACGGCTCGTCCGCGGGCATCCCGCTTTCGCGTTCGATCTCTTCAAGCTCCGTCGGCTCATAATACCCGAAATCCCCGCGCACAGGCAGGGAAGCCGTTTCCGAATACACGCTCAGCAGCTTTGATTTGTCGCCGCCGCAGGACGCTATTCGCTCCCGCCATTCGTTTTCGTCTATATCGCGCCCCTCCTGCCGAAGCTGCCGTATCTCTTCATATAAAAGCTGTTCCAGTGTCGCCGCGCCCGCCATATTCCGTAACCTCCCCGTGTTTATAACTGTATAATATCACTTTGCGCGCGGATTTTCAAGGATCGAATGAATAAATCTGCGTCCGGCAAGTCAAAAATAAAAGCAGAACAACAAAACGGAGGTAATAAAATGTCACCCAAAGAACTGCTCTACGTCGAGGACGCGCTCGGCCACACCAACCAGATCAAAACCGTCTGCGACGATTTCCGCACACAGTTAAGCGATACCGAACTGCAGAATTTCGTCGCGGATATCGCCCGCCGCCAGAAACAGACCTTCGACAGGTTCTACGGCCTGCTTTAAGGAGGTGCGGATATGCAGGATAAAGTAATAATGGACAACATCCTCACCTCGGTCAAAAGCGTATGCGACCTTATGATGCACGGCGCGATAGAATCCTCCACGCCCAACGTCAACAACACCTTCAAGACGGCGCTCAACGAATGCCTCTGCATCCAGCACGAGCTTTACGACAAAATGGCGCAGAAGGGCTGGTACCCCTCCCAGTCCGCGCCGCAGCAGCAGATCGACAGCACAAAGCAGAAGTACTCCGGCGTTTCGTAAGGAACGCGGCGCAAACGCAAAAAAGCACGCTTAGCGGCGTGCTTTTTTCGCGCTTTCGGAAATATGCTCTTGATTTTCCGCGATTTTTAATTATAATATAAACGTCAATATAAACATCCTTTTCATATGCGGACTGCGGAAAACCGGTCCGGCGCCGCGAAAAAAACTGTTGCAAAACGCGCGAGGATGTGTTATAATCCATTTTACGCGCCGGTGTGTTGGAATTGGCAGACGAGGAGGACTCAAAATCCTTTGCCAGCGATGGCGTGCGGGTTCGACCCCCGCCACCGGCACCATAAAAGAAACCTCTTTTGTCTACCACGGCAAAGGAGGTTTTTTGCGTGGTGAATGATTAAAGAACTAATGTTTTTATGCTATACTAACATATGACAGATTTGAACAATAAATGACAGGACAGTTTTCGCGTGAAATGATACAATGATATATACCATCAATGGAAGGAGGACAGGTTTATGGAGTGGTTAACCTGCATTAGTACG
>JAEEGL015591756.1_pt1 | contig 10747 bp, 6 predicted proteins | sample 9134231 | NCBI WGS metagenome assembly JAEEGL01 (sample SAMN16246548, study PRJNA631951) | gut metagenome | biome: gut microbiome; feature: rumen; material: fiber-attached | host: Bos | place: Iran: Karaj | collected 2018-10 | reverse complement strand
TAATTCTAGTTTATTTCAAAATCCCCGCGAGTAGCGGGGATTTTTTTATAAATATAAAAAATGTGTTATAATACATCTATGGCGCTGTAGCTCAGTTGGTAGAGCAGAGGCCTGAAGAGCCTTGTGTCACTGGTTCAAGTCCAGTCGGCGCCACCAGATTATATATAACTCGGCATTTCGGCCGATTTTTTAGTAGTAATTTTCTGTTAAGTACCTTGCAGGTTCTAGGGTACTTTTTTGTACCGATTTTGCACGAAAAATAAGGCAAAAACTACCATTTTACCCCTATAAATTTGTCTGTTAATACCCTATCCAATTTGGTTATTAAACAAATCGCGTATGATATAATGTGTATTAAGATAAGTTATTAATGGAGGTAAAAAATGGAGAGCGAAAAACAGAATCATGACAGTAATTCGGAAATGCCGGAAGCAGAAAAAGTCCTTGGCTCGATGCCAGCTTTTGAATATCGGCAAACACAAGAACAAAACAACGAGCAGAATAGTGAAAAAGCTGTAATTAAATCAGAAATACTCAATAAAATAATAAGCGATAACCCAAACAAGTATTTTAGGCAAGGTTTTTTTGCTGCACTAAGCGAAGATAAAATAGGCGAAATGACACCAGAAACCATTATGGCTGCTGGCTGGGTCGCTGAACGAAGAAAAGATTATAGTTCTTATAAAGGTGAGCAGTGGAATAGATTGTTTGGAAGCAGCTATGAATTGTCTAAAATTGAAAAAGTCAAAAATGACATCACTGACGAATTCAACAGTGCATTTTCTGAAAAATATATTAAGAAAATGGGGAAACGTGCAGTTGAAAGTGCCCTAGCGCTTGGTGCAAGAACATGGATTACTGGCCGTTCGCGTCATGGTCGTAATGTATATAAAGATGTCGCCTGCTTAGTGCCAGTTAGTGAAACCACAAACCATTATTTGGGAAATTTAGTGAGAGAACTTGACGTAGATACCAATGACGAGGATTTCCTAAAAAAGACGATAACAGGAATAAAAAACATAAATGACAATTCAAGAGTCGAATATACTTACGGTAGAAGTAAATCGATTAATGCCAAGGAAGCCCTGGACTTTTATTTTGACACTTTTAAGTATGAAGAGCATCATATGATGAGAGATGTCGTTGGGGTTCTTGGATATGAGGAATTTTATGACTCCTATAAGACGAGCGACCACGATGGTTCTAGGGAATACGTTAAAGGGGCAACCCGTAGACCAGAACTTGAGCGATATGTTGAACGTGTAAAAGGTTTTAGACAGGCATTAATTAAAAGTATTAGGGAGGGATACCACGATAACCGCTCAGAAGAAACATTGCGACAAATAAAAGATAAGCAAATGTCAGAGGCTTCTAAGAACTTCTCTTTGAGCTTATTAACTGGAAAACCACAGAAAGTCGTAGATACTATTTCGCTCGGGGTTGATGAAATAAAAATTCCTGATATTGAGGAACAAACTAAAGAGCTAGATATAAGAGCTGAGGACGTAATAGGCGGACACTGGTCAGAATTTAAATATTTATTCGAACAATTACCAAAACAACTGGATACAAAATACCAATTAACGGAACCAGAGAAACAAAAGATTGTCCATGAAGCTTTCGGCAATATAATAGAGCAGGGTGTATGCAAAAGACCATATAGCTATGAATATGAATACGGCGTTTTTCACGCAATGGAAGGAACTGAAGACTATAGTGAAACTAGACATATAGAGAAAGATTGCCTTATTCTGGATGCCTACACTGGCGATGACTCTTTATACGATGATAGCTATAGATTTGTCGTTGTTAAAGATGGGTATTCAAATAGTAAACCTGAGCCTCATTACTTAGAGGGAGCACCTCAAAGCTCAACCGAAGAAATTTTAGATAGCGTCTTGGAAGGCTATGTTGATTTTGGCGATAGTGAACTTAGAAAAAAATCATTTAAAGGTTTTATCAACACGATTAACTTCAACAAAGGCACAGAGTCCAGACAGGCACAATGGTATTTTGAGAAGTTTAATTATGAAGAACATATCGATGAGCTAATGGATACAATTAATTCTTTGGAGAATGAAGAAGGTTATGTCGGCATAAAGGAACGTTTCGATGAATTTATGCAGATTAGAGAGAGTGAATAAAACTATTACAAAGAGCGTCAAAACCCTATTTATACATCGTCTCATACAGCAGTAGCTGGGTGTTTTATGGTGTCCATATGTGTGCGTGTGTGTCTGATAAATGACAGCCGTAACAGGGTAAATTATGCCTCGAAATCGTGTGGGCGCGCAAGCGTCTCGGAGGTTCGAATCCTCTCGCTTCCGCCAGAAGCGAAAGAAGAGAGCTTGCTCTCTTGTTTTGTTTCTGGAGGAAGCACTGAGGATAATATATCCTCTCGCTTCCACCAAAAGTAATTACCAGGATTTGGTGTTTTTGGTGACGACTTAAAGGGGCTAATAAAGGCAGAGTTTACTCTGCCTTTATTGCTTGATGAGTGCTAAGAACAGAGGCGCAAGAATCCACTTTTCCAAATTAGATGCCACCTATATGCCGTCGCTATCCCCATTAAATGTATCGCCCTGATTATGCTGTCTTAAATTTTCATTAATTTCGCGCAGAGTGTCAACCAACTCCTGCCGTTGTTGCTCGTTTGTATTACGAGCTTGGTCCAGCGCTTGTTGCTTTCTATCTCTGTAACGTTGGGCCGCTTCTTTTTCTGGTAGACTTGGGCCAATACCGGAAGGATTAGTTTCCATTCTGTCTAAATGCGCCTGCAAGACGTCGCGCTTACCCTTGTCACTTTGAATGCCGGATTGTATAGCTGGGTCTGTACTGCTAAGCAATTGACGAATGGTATCATCTTCAAGAGCGCCACTATCAATAGCTCTCCTGAGAGTATCCGCAGATTGAGTGGACCAATCTTTGACGTCTTTAGAAATTGCATTGTTTTTAGAATAATGATCTAGGTTTGCAAAAACATCTTTTCCGTTCTCATCGTGCCCCAGGAGCCCTCCGTTTGAAATCATTTGGTAAGCATCTGAGGCTTTGTTTTTCATATTATTGGCAAAAGTATTATTATGAGCCATGTTGTCTTGAAGTGCCCGCATCGATGCTTGCATCTTCTTCTGTTCCTCGCCTTCCCCAGCTATGTTTTTGCCGGCTAGTGTTTTAGCCATCCAGTTGGCAGCACCGGTGCCATATCTAGCATTCAATACATTCGTGACGGCATCAAGCCTTTGGGTATCACCATCACCAAAAGCCTTTTCCCACTGCTCCTGAATTTCTGGCTCCGTCATACCTTCAAATTCTTTTTCCGCCATAATGGTTCGAGCAGCATTATCTTCACGCTTAAGTTTGTCTAATGTTTCATAGTTACGAGCTAGGCGTCTTTGATCACGAGTACTCAATTCACCATTGCGTTTTCTCCTGTTTAATCTATCGACTATTCTATTGGCACGACGTTCTTGGAGCCTTCTAGCGTTTTCGTTTTGCTGTTCTTTGTAGGTATTTGTATTTTTGATTGAAGAATCAGCGCTAGAGATACCCCGCTTAAGACCATTTCCCATCATAGTTAAGGCCCCTCCGATAACGCCAAGCCCCGCAAGCGCACTCTTTAATAAGGTGGGTATTAACAAGAAAGGCATGAATGGAGCGCAGACGGCAATAAGGGCGAGTATAAAACTAATTTCTCCCCCATTGAAAATGATGGCTTTTATAATAAAACTTAAACCGTATAGAGCTCCACAAATAGGAAATACTACCAATGCGGCCTGGAAGACCTTCCACCATTTTTTAAATAAGGCTTGGGTGTTTGGGAGAATATAGAGAAGAAATGCAACCGGAGCTATCACTGTAAACATAATTACAATCATCATTCTTGCGCCAAGCATCACGAAGAACATCAATACAGCAACAAGTGCAATTAATAGAACCAAAATAAGCGAAATAACCAACATTACTCCGCCACTGCCAGCAATACTGGTTACGGTAATTGCCGTACCAGCCACAGCGCCAACGCCAGCCAGAGCACCAAACAGTCCCGCTACTATTCCCGCCAGCGTTTCTTCCCCCGCACCTGCGCCTTGACGAATATTCTGCCCCACAGCTTCGAATAAGTTGTTTAACCCCACGCCTAAAATATTCGATAAGTCCACTGCAAGCTCGCATATAATATAACTTAAATTTATCAATATAGCCATTACGACTACCTTTGGTAGCATTTTCTTGATACCATAATTATCTATACCTACACCCGTAAGCTGTGAGAAAATTATTATCAATAATACTATTACCAGCAGACCATTAGCAATATCACGAAATGTGGTCCATGCGCTATAAGTTTGATCTATGAATACTTGATTTACGTCTATACTTAACCAATCTCGTAATATTTTTTCTATACCATCTACGGCATTGGTGGTATTATTGATGACTGGGCAGAGAATCCATGACATACCTTCTACGCCGGCATTGTAGCATGGATCACTCTCAGTGGGGTTGTCAGAACTTGGATCATCTGAAGGGTCTTCATTAGTTATACTCTCTTTTAACGCCGTTACATATGGACCTTCGTGCAGTTTATTAGCCATATCCTGGCAGGTCCTTGATTTTGCATAAAAATATGTTATCAAAGGATAGTTTTTTCCTGGAGAAGATTTGCCATCATAGCCCGCTTCTACCACATCATTACCGTTTTTCTCCGAAATTACATAGGCGTAACCGGCGGTGTCACCATAGTGAGGCCCACCCATAACGCAGGCCGTAGTAAAAGCGTCGTAAAGTACATAATAGTGTTCAAGGTCTGTTAGTTTATTGAGGGCCCCCGCGGGAACATTTCCGCCAAAAGTCTTGTTCATGACCAAATTAGCAAAATAAGCTCCAGCATTGTCATTGAAATATCCAAAATACGAATCCTCGCTAGTTCCGTTGCTATCATAAGCTCCTCCACAAGTCGCATTTGGGTTTCTTGGTCCAAGAACACCGTTGTTCTTGTAATCGTTGTAGTCACAAATGACGTCTTTATAGCTTATATTTAATTTTGGAATTCCTTCTTTCACTAGTTTATTATCGTTATGTCCGCATACAAATTGCCCATCTTGATATTCGCCTGTTACTATTTTTTCTATCATAGGGTTGTAAAATGTACTTATTGGCCAACCCTCTCCGGGAAGAAAGGCTTGGGGGCTATTAAACCAGTTGCCGGCATTAAGAGATTCTGCGGATATGTTTACCCGTGAGGAGGAGCGTGGAAATAGATCTAGCCCAATTCTACGCCAAGATAGATTGGTGTTCACACAATTATACAGCATAGAGAACCATTCTTTTTGCCGCGCCGTGGTGTCGTTACCCTGATCGCTGGTAGCCTTAGCATTTGGGGCCATAGTAGAAGAAATACATAAAGTAATAAAAAGGATAGAGACAGCAATAAGTACAAAATAAGGTTTTATCTTTTTCATTATTTAAGCTCCTCGTAAATATTTTTGAGTGAATCGTCAGCGGAAGGAACTTCAATCAATAGACTATTTAACAATGCAGCAGCTTCAGCGGTTTGGCTTGCAATATTTTCTTGAAATATTTCGAGACTATCTGGGTTATTAAGATATTGAATGGTTTTGCAATATACAATGTAATATTTTTCTGCGGCATCTTTAGTGTTTCCGGTTTCTAAGTCAATTATGGCCTGAGTTTTGCTACAATCATCTGGAGTAGACTCTTGTTCTATTGGCAAAATAAAGGCAACATAAAAACGATTGATTATATCCAAATTTTCATTCATAGCCTGCAAAGATTGACTTATTTTGTTTTTGACTGGTTGCAAATCAATTTTTTTGTTTACCGTAATTGAAGGGATACTATCTGCAATGTCATCATAAGCTTGTTGTGTATTATTGAGATTCTGCAGGAGAAAATCCATCGAATTCTCTAGAGGAAAAAGAACTTGCTGATTGGTCATCTTAAAATCTGGTTTAAGACCGATGCCAAAATTATAATATTCTAATAGGGGTGAGTAGTACTGGCTATCAAAATCAAAAAGAGCGCTGTAGATTTCTTGTTCAGAAGATAGGGGTTTGGTACTGGAAGTTTCCAATGAGGTATCGGAATTGTTAACAAAACCAAAATACAACCACAATCCTAAACCCACACAAACCATAATTAATAATATAGATACCGTTATAATTAAGCCTTTTTTGGACTTTTTAGGTGCAGTACTGCTAAGCATCACATCTCTCGAGTCGGAAGTGATAGGAGATGGTTGGGTAGGGAATTGGGATCGAGGTTGGGGCTGAGGTTGAGACTGCATTGATTGCGGCAACGAAGACGAAACTCGTGAATTGGCTATCTCAGTAAAATTACTAGCAGCATGGGGAGTATCGAAATTACTCATAGGAGGTTGCGTACTGGGCTTATTTTGTGTACTGAACGTGGTGAAGGTTTGAGAGATTAATTGATCTGCGGGTTGAGAGGATTGAGTGGTGGGTTGCGGTTGAGGAATGGGGGTTGTTTGAGATACTGAGGAAGGGGGAGTGGACGGCATAGGCGTAGCAATAGGGGTTGGTTGAGAAATTTGTGACGACTCAGAAATAGCCGGTTGGGTGCCGGAAACAGACGTTGATGAATTAACATCTCCATGGGGGACCTGAAGCCCACCAAGCTCTGGTTCACCTTCCTTCATATATATTTATATTATCATAAACGGTTTGAAAATAGCAAGAAAAATTCGGCAGAATTTGCGGGGATGCTGGAAAAGTGATAGTATAAAGATATGAAAGAGCGCGAGAGAAGTAAATCTGGGAAAAATAAAAATGGTGGCGTAAAAGCGGGGGCTCAAAAAATAAAAGCCAAACTTCTGAAATCTTATTATGGTAACCCAACAAAAGATATGAAGCTAATCGCCATCACCGGCACAACCGGCAAGGTGACGGTGGCACATTATGTACATGAAATTTTACGCGCGAGTGGGGAACAGGTAGCAGTACTGGCAAGCGACCAGCCGTTTAAGATGGGTATGCTACATAAATTCTTGAGCGACGCATGGAAAGCGGGCGCAAACTATGTAATAGTAACAGTGCCAGCTGAGGGACTGCGCGATAATATATTTTATGGTTTACCAGTGAATGTGGCAGCGATGACGAATTTTGTGACAGCGGGACTACACGATATAGAGCCGGAGGAATATTTGAAGAACGAAAAAACACTGTTTGATATGAAGCCAGAAATCGTGGTACTAAATGGCGATGATTTAAATTATGATACCTTTGCGGAATTTAAAGGCAGTAAAGAAACCGTAGTGTTTGGACAAAGTGGAGCGGATGTAAAAATTCTTAACTCTAAGCTTTATCCGAAGGGAACTGAAGCCACTTTATCACTAAAATCCGAAGTAATATCGGTGGCAACATTTATTACCGGAGAAACTGCCGTTTCTTACATGGCCTGTGCAGCAGCAATCGCGAGCGGACTTGGAATTTCTACTGACAACATCATAGATGGAATCGCCGAGTATAATCCTTAGATATATAATATAATTAACTTAGTTTTATGAGTGCTTCGCTACACGCTGGGAAGATCTTTCTTGAATTTCTATACGAAAAATCGCGCGCCTCACGCCGGATGTGGGTCTCGCGCGTCGATTTTTCTAAAATTCAGAAAAGATTTCTCAGGTTTGCTCAATACCCATAAAACTAAGTTATTTATAGCGAATAGTTTAGCTACAAATAGATATTCTTCAAGATTTTACGTGCAACCTTAATATCCTCAAAATCATGAGGGCCGTCGGCACGAAGAATAGTTTTTTCGTGGCCTTTGCCAAGAATTAAAACTAGGTCACCTTTTTTGGCTTTCTTGATAGCGAGCTCAATAGCCTTGGCACGGTCTAATTCTTTAAATAAATCTTTGTTTAAAACTTTGCCTTGTTTTTCGGCGCCTTTTATAAAGCCGGCGGCAATTTTTTCGGGGTCTTCGTCGCGCGAGTCATCTTCCGTGATAACGACGATATCGGAATTTTTGGCGAGAATTTCACCACGGATAGGGCGAGTGGAAGGATCACGACGACCTGCGCCACCATGCACGGAAATGATTTTACCTTTGTGACCTTTAACGGAATCAAAAACTTTTTCTAAAGCGTCTGGCGCGTGGGCATAGTCCACAATTACAGTGAAAGGCTGACCTTCATCTACGATATTCATGCGGCCTTCTACCGAGGCGAGTGATTTAATTCCATCTGTAATTTGAACATTGGTGAGACCAAGTTTTTTGCCGACCAGCGCAGCAGCCATAGAATTATAAACATTAAATTCACCAGGAATTTGAGTAGAGATTTGAAGATTATCTAAGGAATAACTGACGCCAGAAACGTTTAGTTTAATATCGGTAGCGCGATGATCGCCTTTCTTGATGCCATAGGTGGTAAATGATTTGGCTAGTTTTTTATAATAGACAGTGGTAGGATCATCGGCATTAAGAATACTAAATTTAGCTTTTTTAAATAATTTACCTTTGGCGGCGCGATAGTTGGCGATAGTTTTATGGTAATCTAGATGATCGTGTGTGAGATTGGTGAATACGGCTACCTCAATAGGTATACCCAAAGTACGAAACTGCGCGAGAGCATGAGAGGTAACTTCTAACACTAAAAAATCAGCGCCTTGATTTTTAATATCAGCGATACGGCTGTTTAGGGTAAAAGCGTCGACAGTAGTCATATGGTTGAGCTCGGGCTGTAATTTTTTGACACCCCAAGCAACCGTAGTCATAAGGCCGGTTTTATAGCCGGCATGGTTTAGCATTTGCCAAATCATGAAAGAAGTAGTTGTCTTACCATTGGTCCCCGTGACACCAATGACGCGTAGTTTTTTGCCGGGGAAGCCGTATTTAATGCCAGCAACCAAGGACTGAGCGTAGTGGTATGGTAAAACAGCCTGATTATAAAATGGGAGTTTTTCTAATAATTCTTTCATAGTTACCTATAATGCTTGAGAGATTCGATTGGGTTTTTGGAGGCGGCTTTAAGTGCTGGGTAAATACCAAAGATAATGCCGACAGCAAGAGTAGTAAGTAATGTAAGTGCGAGAATTTCCCAACTAATATATGGTGCAAATGGAGTAACAATAGAAACCAGGAAGGCAAAAACATAGCCCAGAATTAAACCAAAGATGCCACCAAAGATAGAAAGGATAAGAGCTTCGAAGAGGAATTGCATCAAAATATTACGCGAAGAAGCACCAACGGCTTTACGGATACCGATTTCGTGCGTACGTTCGGCGACAGATACCAACATAATATTCATTACACCTATGCCACCAACAATGAGGGAGATAGCAGCTACTAAAGCCAACATGCCGGAAACAATCGTAAATAGAGAACTAGCTGGATGAGATATTTCATCACCATAAGCGACAGTAAAGTTTTCATCACCGGATTTACTGTCTTTTAATTTATCGCGGATACTGCCTGAAATAACAGCTAGGCTATCCGTATTTGCAGCTTTGATATTAATTTGCTGAATTTGGGTGGAACCGAGTAGCTTGTCTAGAGTATGAACATCCATAATAAGTGCATTATCAAAATCTACATTATCAAAATTAATGGATTTTTCTATTTCGTCTAAAACGCCTACCACCATAAATTTTTCACCAAGGATGGAAACGGTTTTACCTACGGTGCTATTGATAGTATTGAATAACGCTAAAGAAAGTGTGTGGCCAAGGACTACGCCATTTTCTTTGTTATTATCCGTAAAGAAAGTACCATAACGAAGAGCAAGTGGCTCAATTTTAACAAAATCCGGTGTGGTACCAAGAACTGGTACAGAAGTGAAAGTATTTTTTTCAGACTCCAAGGTATTTACGGAAGTAGATATAGGAGCTACTGCCGCTACATTATCTAGACCAGAAATAGTATCAATATCGGAAAGGGAAAGGCTAGACTGCTGGAAAGTATTAGAAGAAGTTAATTCTTCAATGATATTATTAATGGAGCTTTTAGTAGAATTTGGGCGAACTACAATAAGATCTGAACCAATTTCATTAACTTCATTTTTGACAAGATTGGAAATACTACCCATTAAGGAAAGAATAAGAATAATACTGGCTACACCAATGGCAATACCAAGACAAGTAAGGAAAGAACGTGTACGATTCTCTTTGATGGAGGTCCTGGCGAGCTTGAAATGAGTTTTAAAGAGTAGAGCCATTATTTTTTCCTCCGTGATTTTTTACGTCTACGTTTTTTGGTTGGTTCTATTTTGCCAAGAATTACTTCTGGTTTTTCTTTGCGCTTTTTAATTTTAACGTCTATTGGCTGCGGAAGATTGTGATCTTCTACGGTTTTAACGTCGGTGTCGATTTGACCGTCTAGCATATTAATTACACGCGTAGCATAGCTAGTGAGAGCTGGATTATGGGTAACCATAATAATAGTATTGCCTTCTTCGTGGATAGCTTTTAATTCCTCCATTACCGAATGGGAAGCACGAGAATCCAAATTACCGGTAGGTTCATCAGCCAAGATGATTTCTGGATTACCAACAATGGCACGAGCGATAGCTACACGCTGTTGTTGGCCACCCGAAAGCTGGTAAGGGAAATAATATTCGCGCTCTTGTAAATGAAAGCGTTTAAGGGCCGAAGATGCATTTTTGAGGCGTGCAGTTTTTGGATAGCCAGCATAAATTAGGGGGAGAGCAACATTTTCTAGTATTGGTAAATCTTCGATAAGGTTAAAATTTTGAAAAATGAAACCGATTTTT
>JAEEGL015334193.1_pt1 | contig 10747 bp, 7 predicted proteins | sample 9134231 | NCBI WGS metagenome assembly JAEEGL01 (sample SAMN16246548, study PRJNA631951) | gut metagenome | biome: gut microbiome; feature: rumen; material: fiber-attached | host: Bos | place: Iran: Karaj | collected 2018-10 | reverse complement strand
GGCGCGGTAATGCCTGGTTTGGAGAGCATCCACGCAAGAGACTCCTGCGCCATCGTGCGCCCGTGGGCGGCGGCAACCTTCTCCAGATTGTCAACGACAGGCTTGTCGATGTCGTTAGTGGCGTCCCAGACCATCGGCGAGACGGCGTCGATGGAGTTGCGTGCGGTCTTTGTGCCCCATGGGTGGGCGCAGCGTCCGCCGGCCAGCGGGCTCCAGGGGACCACCGCCATTCCGCGGTCGCGGCACAGCGGCAGAATCTCGCGCTCCTCCTCGCGGTAGATGAGGTTGTACTGCGGCTGGAGGGAGACGAACTTGGTCCAGCCGTGGCGTTCGGCGATTTGCTGCATTCGCTCCAGCTGCCATGCGAAGATGGTGGAGGCACCGATGTAGCGGGCCTTGCCGCTCTTGACCACGTCGTGCAGTGCCTCCATGATCTCCTCCATCGGGGTGTTGGTGTCCAGACGGTGAATCTGATAGAGATCAACGTAGTCCATGCCGAGGCGTTTCAGCGAGTGGTCGATTTCCGCCATGATGTTCTTGCGGGATGAGCCGCCGCCGTTGGGACGGCCTGGACGCATGTCAAAATGGACCTTCGTGGCAACCACGATTTCATCGCGGTCCAGACGGCACTCGCGGATGAGGCGTCCCGTAATCTCCTCGCTGGAACCCATCTGATAGACGTTGGCGGTATCGAAGTAGTTGATGCCCAAATCAATGGCCGTCTTGAATATGGGTTTGGCGTCTTCGAAATCCCTCGCCCATGGGAACACGCCGTTTTCGCTTCCAGGCTTTCCAAAACTCATCATGCCCAGGCAGATGCGCGAAACATCCATGCCTGTGTTTCCAAATTTCACATACTTCATTGTCCTTCTCCTTGGTTGTGTGGTTGGGTTGCCAGTCTTATTGAATGATGTATGGTGCAAGCACCTTTGCCAGCCCATTTGCGACGAATGCACCAGTCTGATGGGAGCCGACCACTGCGCCGTCGGACATGCACCAGGCAAGCATCAGCCCGTAGAGTTCGCAGTTGATGAAGAAGGCCAGTTCGTCTGCGGGCGTCTCCGCCTTGAGCAGACCTTGCGCCACGCCTTCCCGCAGGATGGACTGCAGGGCGCGGATGTCGAAGGTGTACTTGGTGATGTCCTCCTGGCTGTGGCACATCCGCTGCGGCGCGACGTTGTTGCGAATCCACTGGCGGGTGATTTCCAGGCCGTATTCCTCAATTCCCTTCATGAACTCGCGGCAATAGTAGGCCAGCCGCTCCAGAATCCCCGTGCCCGACATGCCGTTCACGATTTCCGCAAGGTGGTAGAAGTCATAGTCCTCCAGCACCTCGACGATGTCCTCCTTCCGCTTGAAATAGACGTAGAAACTCCCTACGGCAACTCCCGCCTCCCGCGCGATGTCGGCCACCGTCACATCCGAAAAATCTTGCTTTTCCAAGATCTTCCGCGCTGCGACCAGAAGCCGACGACGCGTCTCCTGTGCCGCCTTCTTCCGCTTGCCCAGCTCTTGCTTCATTTCATGCCTCCTGGTTGACATGCGAGATAATATAACACGTAATGAACAATATTCAATGAATGGCATTCAAAAAAAAACGAATCGCCTAGTCATATTCCTCCTATGAACTGTTCTCCGCGAGGGGGCGCAATTGCCTCGGTCGACGCCCGAAAATAGTAGCCACGTCGTCCCGCCGATACTCCTGACTTTACTGGGACATCTGGGACATCTGGGACATCTGGGACATCTGGGACAAAGTTAGGCACATTAGCGTCCCGCCGTGGTCCCCTGGCGAACGACGCAGCGAACAATTCCGCAACCCGATTGCAAACCCTGTGTGGCTCACCCGCCTGCCACGGCGGGACGCCATGGCTACGTCCGCTTCGTCAATCGCGCCCGCCCCACACGCTTCGGGCGTGTTTGCATTATGAGGGGCTGTTCCCGGCCATATTGGGACAGCTTATGCCGCAGTTTCATTCCATCGGCTTCTGGATTTCGGGATGCTGGACGGCAAGGGGAGTCCCCTTCTGCGTCAGGTAGAACATGTCAAGGACAATGGGCTTGTCGCCCGTGTTCATGCCGCAGTGGATGGGGCCGACCATCTCGACAATCGCGTCGCCAGGGCGGACGACCTGCCTCTTGCCATCCAGTCCGACGATCGTCAGTTCGCCCTGCTGCAGGATTCCGAAGTTGATGACGGGATGGTGGTGCCAGGGCAACTTGCTTCCGACGGGGAAGACGTAGCGCATCACGACGAGTTCCGGCTTGCCCTTGAGGTAGTCGGGCAGAGCGGCGCCATCCCAGCTCTCGGATGTGCGCTTGAGTTCCAGCTTCTGGACGTCGGTGATGTTGTCGTATTGCGCAAATGGCGAAGGCGAGTGGCAGAGCATGCAGCTGGACAGGACGGCGGCGGCCAGGGCAGACAGGCAAACGGACAGTGTGCGTTTCATGGCATGTTTTCCTCTTTGGAGGGTGTTTGGGGGAGATGTTTTCCATAGTCATCCCGCAACCAGACGGAAGACTTGAAAACCGCGGGGTCATGGCATCTTGCGGGAAGCCAGCCAGGCAAACCTGGAAGATGCCACCACCCATAATGGCATACTATGAACGTTCTGGCGCAGATTGCAAGTGGATCCCCCATTCCGGCGCAAATGCGAGCTTCTTGGAGTCAGCCCGTCCACGGCATACGCCCAACGCAAGCCAGGCGCAGGCCAGCGGAACGAGGAGGACATGACGCTGGCCGGAAGGATAGAGGAGATCTACCTCAAGTATCCGTTCTACGGCAGCAGGCGAATAGCCAGGAAGCTTTCCAGGGATGGAAGTCCTGTGAAGCGCAAACGTGTCCAACGGCTGATGCGGCTGATGGACCTCGTGGGCCAGGCCCCGGCCCTGCGACGAGCAAGCCGCATCCGCAGCACAAGACCTACCCTGCCTTTTGAAGAACGTCAGCATCGTGCGTCCGAACCAGGTATGGAGCAGCGACATCACCTGCATTCCGACCAGATTCGGCTCCTGTACCTGACGGCCATCGTCGACTGGCACAGCAGGCGCATCCTCGCCTGCAGGCTGTCCAACACGATGGACGTCCCCTTCTGCACGGAGGCCCTGGAGGAGGCCCTGGAGAAGTTCGGCACGCCTAAAGTCTTCAACACCGACCAGGGCACGCAATTCACTTCAGCAGCCTTCACTGGAATACTCGAGGCGCACGGCGTGGCCATAAGCATGGACGGGCGCGAGTGCGCGTTTGACAACATCTTCACTGAACGCTTCTGGCGAAACATCAAGTGCGAATGGCTCTGTCTCCATTCGGTTGAGAGCATCAAGGAGATCCGTCCTGGCCTGGAGGAATACATTGATTTCTACAATTTCATCAGGCATTGGACTACAAAACTCCAGATGAGGTGCATATTATGGCAGCATAAATCAAAAGTGTTTCTTCCAGGACTTAATCTGTTGTCCAAAGAATTGGGTCCACGTCATGAAACATTCCATCAGGCTTCATAGAATTTCCAAAAGCATTAACAATAAAACCGTTATCTTGCGATTTCATTATTCTGATTCACAAGCTGACGGTGAAAAGGAATTGTTCTTTTCGTTTCCCTTGTTCTGCGAGAGCGCACTTGTAGATAACAGAAGCGAAGCATTTCTTCTGGCGTTGTTTCCCATTTGCTCAAGAAGAAATATTCATTTTTATTCTAATATTGCAATGTCTGAATCATTTTTCCAGAAAATCAACGCATTTAATACCTTCCTTTCGTATAACTCATCGCAATATCATAAAATAGTATTATCAGCTCCGACGATAAAGGACGAAAGGTCAGCGAAAGACTGGAGGCTGGCCAGTGGTTCCCTGGGGGTGGATTCATTTCATACGCTATATGTATTGGACAAGAATCATTTATACCGCCGTCCCACCCATCTTGTCTTCAACAACACCGGGTCGAATGAAGAAGGCGGAATGCTACATACGAATTTGTTGCAGGGAAGAATGGAGAACACAAAGCGCTTTTGTTTGGAGAATGGCTATGGGTTCATTTTTGTGGACTCTAATTATAAGTCGCTCTTTGAAATGAGATATGTCTATACTCATTTATTCGTGAATAGCGCGATAGGGTATATGCTGGGAAATGCCGTTTCGACTTTCTACGTTTCTTCCAGCGGAGATGTTGCGAAAACTCTTGAATATGACGGCCCCCCAGGGCATGTTGATTTTGTCATTTATCCATTTCTGTCCTCCGAGATAATGGAGTTCGTTTTGGCAGAAGGTGATTTTATATCCCGTTTTGACAAAATGCGCGACTTGGTGGAATATGTCCCCGCACAACGCCATTTGAATGTATGTTTCGATTTTGCGGACAACTGTTGCCGTTGTGAAAAGTGCCGTCGCACCCTGATGGCTTTGGAGTGTCTTGATGGCATGGATAAGTTTTCTTCATGTTTTTCGCCTGATAAATATCTAAAAAACCGAGATTACATTTGGGCCGATATGATTCTGGATTATGAAAAAGGCGACGTATATGTCAAGGAAATGTGGCCGATGTTCAAAAACAAGCTGAAATTCAAACATCGTCTTTTGGCATTGTACAAGAAATTATACAAAAAGATAAGAAAACTTCATGGCGGGGTATTTGTGACCAACCTTTTGCATTTGAAATGCTGGTAGCCGATTGGACTTTCCACAGAAGACACCGAAAAACACAGAAACGGATATGTCATCTAACCAAAGACTGGTTCTGTTCATTCTGTGTATTCTGTGGACTCAAAACGAACCAGATCCAGGGTCACACCCGCCTCATGCCAGATGACGTGGAGGGATCCACGGCGATTCGCGCCTCTACCTATAAACCACATGCAGGCAAAATGACGCGCCCTTGAAATCGCCCAGCGCCGAAAACCCGTCCCGCTTTATGGATGGTGCACCCCCGTGACGGCGCGTCCGGAAGGCTCGTTCATCTTGCGGAAGGCCTCGTCCCATTCGAGGGCCTTGGCGGTGGAGCAGGCGACTGAGGCCTCGTGCGGCACGCAGGCGGCGGCGGATTCGGAGGGGAAGAACTCCGCGAAGATGCTGCGGTAGTAGTACTCCTCCTTGGTGGCGGGGGTGTTGACGGGGAAGCGACGGGCGGCGGAGGCGAACTGCGCGTCCGTGACCTCGCGGGCGGTCATCTCCTTGAGCGTGTCGATCCAGGAGTAGCCCACGCCGTCGGAGAACTGCTCTTTCTGGCGCCAGGCGATTTCAGGCGGGAGCATGTCATGGAAGGCCTCGCGCAGCAGCCACTTCTCGATGACCGCGCCGCCGTGGTCGCCGATGGTCGCGGGGAGGCGGCGTCCGCGGCACATCTTGTCGGCGGGGTTGACGCGCATGGCGACGTCGAGAAACTCCTGGTCCAGGAAGGGCACGCGCCCCTCGACGCCCCACGCGGCCAGCGCCTTGTTCGCGCGCAGGCAGTCGTACAGATGCAGTTTGCCGAGTTTGCGCACCGTCTCCTCGTGGAACTCGCGGGCGTCGGGCGCCTTGTGGAAGTAGAGGTAGCCGCCGAAGATCTCGTCGGAGCCCTCGCCTGAAAGCACCATCTTGATGCCCATCGCCTTGATCGCGCGCGCCATCAGGAACATCGGCGTGGAGGCGCGGACGGTCGTGATGTCGTAGGTCTCCAGGTGGTAGATGACATCGGGCAGCGCGTCGAGCGCCTCCTGGATGGTGAAGTGGATCTCGTGGTGCACCGTCCCCAGGGCGTCCGCCGCCTTGCGCGCGGCCTTGAGGTCTGGCGAATCCTCCAGCCCCACCGCGAACGAGTGCAGCCGCGGCCACCACGCCTCCTGCGTGTCCCCCGTCTCCACCCGCCGACGCGCGTATTTCGCCGTGATCGCCGCGATGACCGAGGAGTCGAGCCCGCCTGAAAGCAGCACGCCGTAGGGCACGTCGCTCATCATCTGGCGCTTGACCGCCGCCTCCAGCGCCTCCCGCAACTGCGGAATCGAGGTCGGATTCTCCTTCACGGCGTCGTAGGCAAACCAGTCGCGGCGGTACCACTTCACGGGCGCCGCGTCCCCGCGCCGCAGCGAATGGCCAGGCGGAAACTCCGAGAAGGTGCAGCAGACGCCCTCCAGCGCCTTGAGTTCGGAGGCGACGTAGTAGTGCCCGTCCGCATCCCACCCCTGGTACAGCGGGATCACGCCGACGGGGTCGCGCCCGATGAGGTAGGTGTCCTCCTTCGTGTCATACAGCGCGAAGGCGAAGATGCCCGTCAGGCGGTCCAGGAACTCCGCGCCGTATTTGATGTACAACGGCAGCAGCACCTCGCAGTCCGACTGGGTCTGGAAGTCGTACTCCCCCGCCAGTTCCTCACGCAGTTCCTTGTGGTTGTAGATCTCCCCGTTCACCGCCAGCACATACCGCCCGTCAGGGCTGTACAAAGGCTGCTTCCCCGACAGCGGGTCGATGATCGCCAGACGTTCGTGCGACACCAGCGCACGCCCGCACTCGAAGACACCAGACCAGTCCGGCCCGCGGTGCCGAATCTTCCGCGACATCCCCAGCAGCTGCTTCCGAAGGGACGGCGCCTTGCCCTCCCCAATGTCAAATATCCCCACAAATCCGCACATCGCTCCGCTCTCCTTGATGAAAAGGCCCCCGTTGCCGCTTGCTTTAGCAACTCACATGCCAAAGACGAAACGACCGATTCCATGGAAGGATGGCGGGAGGCGGGGGGGGGGGGAACTTGGGACTTGGGACGGGGGACGGGGGATTTGGGACGGGACTTTGGACTTTGGACTTTAGACTTTGGACGGGACTTTGGACTTGGGACGGGGAACGGGGGACGGGGGATTTGGGATGGGACTTTGGACTTTGGACTTTAGACTTTGGACGGGACTTTAGACTTGGGACTTTGGACGGGACTTTGGACTTGGGACGGGACTTGGGGGGGTGAGATCCAGGTGGATTTTTACAAAAATGTAACACGCTTTATCATGGCAGTTGCAGAAATTGTACAAATCGCGGGGGAGGACACACTGCTGGCGTTTGGCATATCAGTTGCTATAAAGACAGCTGGTCAATCCTGTTCTGTGTCGGCGGCGCCAAGCCGCCGAAAACGATTGCGTCGAATCCCCCATTTCTGATTGCGATGAACACGACACCCCATTCCTATCTGGCGCTGGCGGACGGGAGCGTCTTTCCTGGCGTCTCGTGCGGCGCGTCCTGCGACATGCCTGGCGAAGCGGTCTTCAACACGGGGATGACGGGCTACCAGGAGATCGTCTCCGACCCGTCCTATTACGGGCAGATCGTGGCGCTGTCCACGGCGGAGGTCGGCAACTACGGCTGCAACGCCGAGGACATGGAATCCCGAGGCGCCTTCCTGAACGGCCTCGTCGTCCAGACCCTCAACCCGCCTTCGTCCTGGCGCGCCGAGCAGAGCCTGGCCGACCTCCTGAAGGCGGCGGGCCGCCCGATCCTGGCGCGCGTGGACACGCGCCGCCTCGTCCTCCACCTGCGCGAGACAGGCACCCAGCGCGCCTGGCTCCACGCCGACGGCACGGACCTCGCCCCCGAGGCGGCCGTCGCCAAGGCGCGCCAGTGGCCAGGGCTGGACGGCATCGACTGCGCCGCCCAGGTCGCCGCCGAGGCGCCGTACTGCGGGTGCGACGAAGGCGACAAAAAGGTCGTGGTGCTGGACTGCGGCGTCAAATACAACATCCTGCGCCAGCTGGCGCAGGCGGGCATGCAGGTCCACGTCGTCCCCGCGGGCACGACCGCCGACGCGATCGAGGCGCGCCACCCTGACGGCGTGCTCCTCTCCAACGGCCCTGGCGACCCCGAGGGCGTCGCGGGCGTCGTGGAGTGCGTGCGGCGGCTCCTTGGGCGGATCCCGATCATGGGGATCTGCCTGGGGCACCAGATCCTCGGCCTCGCCTGCGGCGCGAAGACGGGGCGCCTCCCCTTCGGCCACCACGGCTGCAACCACCCCGTCAAGAACCTCCTCGCGGGCACGGTCGAGATCACCTCGCAGAACCACAACTTCGCGATCCTGCCCGATTCCCTCGGCGAAGACCTCGAGGTCACCCACGTCAACCTGAACGACGGCACGATCGAGGGCGTCCGCCACAGGCGGCTCCCCGCCTTCTCCGTCCAGTACCACCCCGAGGCCGCCCCAGGCCCCTTCGACGCGCGCTACCTCTTCCGGCAGTTCCGCGAACTCATGCGATAGACAAGTATGGCCAAGCACATCTTCATCACCGGCGGCGTCGTCTCGGGCCTCGGCAAGGGCATCACCTCCGCCAGCCTCGCCTACCTCCTCAAGGCGCACGGCCTCCGCGTCGCCATGCAGAAGTTCGACCCCTATCTGAACGTCGACCCTGGAACCATGTCCCCGTACCAGCACGGCGAGGTCTACGTCACCGACGACGGCACCGAAACCGACCTCGACCTCGGGCACTACGAGCGCTTCGCGGGCGTCCAGTGCGACCGCGACAGCAACTACACCAGCGGCAAGATCTACAGCCGCGTCATCGCCCGCGAACGAGAGGGCGGATACCTCGGCGCAACCGTCCAGATGATCCCCCACATCACCGACGAGATCAAGGCCGCCATCCGCAGCGCCGCCAAGCCTGGCGTGGACATCGTGATGACGGAGATCGGCGGCACGGCGGGCGACATCGAGTCCCTGCCCTTCCTGGAGGCGGTGCGGCAGTTCAAGAACGAGGCGGGCCCAGGCAACGCCATCGTCATCCACCTGACCCTCGTCCCCTTCATCAAGTCCGTCGGCGAACTCAAGACCAAGCCCAGCCAGCAGTCCGTCAGCCTCCTCCACAACATCGGCATCTTCCCCGACATCCTCGTCTGCCGGACCGAGGTCCCCATGGGCGACGAACAGCGCCGAAAACTCTCCCTCTTCTGCAACGTGCAGGACGGGATGGTCATCGAGGAGCAGGACGTCCAGCACTCCATCTACGAGGTCCCGCAGGAACTCGCCGACCGCGGCCTCGACGCCAAGGTCATGCGCCTGCTGGACCTGCCGCCCTCCCCCGCGCGCCTCGACGACTGGCACGGGCTGCTGGAGCGCATCCTCCACCCGACCAGAAACTGCCGCATCGCCCTCGTCGGGAAATACGCGGGGCTGCGGGACGCCTACAAGAGCATCTTCGAATCCTTCGCGCACGCGGGCATCGCCCTCGGCGCCAGCGTCCAGTGCGACATGGTCGAGGCGGAGGAACTGGAGCGCGACTGCTCCCTGCTCGCCGACTACCACGGGCTGCTCGTCCCAGGCGGCTTCGGCCCGCGCGGCGTCGAGGGCAAGATCGCCGCGCTGCGCCACGCCCGCACGCACGCCCTCCCCTGCCTCGGCATCTGCCTCGGCATGCAGTGCATGGTCATCGAATACGCCCGCGGCGTCCTCGGCCTCGCCTCGGCGAACTCCACCGAGTTCGACGCGGCCACGCCCGCCCCCGTCATCGACCTCATGGAGGGGCAGCGCGGCGTCACCAGCAAGGGCGGCACCATGCGCCTGGGCGCCTATCCATGCCGACTCGCGGAGGGCAGCCGCGCCGCCGCCCTCTACGGCGCCCGCGACATCTCCGAGCGCCACCGCCACCGCTACGAGTTCAACAACCGCTTCCGCGCCGATCTGGAGGCCGCGGGCCTCGCCGTCTGCGGCGCCAGCCCCGACGGCGCGCTCGTCGAGATGGTGGAACTGCCTTCGCACCCCTTCTACATCGGCTGCCAGTTCCACCCCGAGTTCAAATCCAGGCCCTTCACCCCGCACCCGCTCTTCACGGGACTCGTGCAGGCGGCCCTGAACCATCAGGAGATGTGACATGCCCAGACGCAACGACCTCCATAAAATCATGCTGCTCGGCGCAGGCCCCGTCGTCATCGGCCAGGGCTGCGAGTTCGACTACTCAGGCGTGCAGGCCTGCAAGGCGCTCAAGCAGGAGGGCTATGAACTCGTCCTCCTCAACAGCAACCCCGCCACCGTCATGACCGACACCGAGTTCGCCGACCGCACCTATCTGGAGCCGATGACCGCGGAATACCTCCACGAGATCATCCGCCGCGAACGCCCCGACGCCCTCCTCGCCACCCTCGGCGGCCAGACCGCCCTCAACCTCGCCATGGAGGCCTGGAAAAGCGGCGTCCTCAAACGATACCACGTCGAGCTCATCGGCGCCGACGCAGACGCGATCAGCCGCGCCGAGGACCGCCGCCTCTTCAAGGCCACGATGGATTCCGTCGGCATCCGCAGCGCCAACTCCGAATCCGCGCACAGCCTCAAGGAGGCCCTCGTCATCGCGAAGGCCATCGGCAAGTGGCCGCTGGTCGTGCGCCCTGGCTTCACGCTGGGCGGCACTGGCGGCGGCATCGCCCGCGACGAGGCGGAGTTCCGCGCCATCGTGGAGCGCGGGCTGGAACTCAGCCTCAACCACGAGGTGCTCGTCGAGGAATCGCTGCTGGGCTGGAAGGAATACGAGATGGAGGTGATGTGCGACCGCAAGGGCACCGCCGTCATCGTCTGCTCCATCGAGAACCTCGACCCCATGGGCGTGCACACTGGCGACTCCATCACCGTCGCCCCCGCCATGACCCTCACCGACCGCGAATACCAGGCGATGCGCTCGGATTCGCTGAAGGTCATGAACGCCATCGGCATCCAGACGGGCGGCTCCAATGTGCAGTGGGCGGTCAACCCCGAGACGGGCGAGCGCCTCATCATCGAGATGAACCCGCGCGTCTCAGGCGATGCGCGACGAT
>JAEEGL013864646.1_pt1 | contig 10747 bp, 7 predicted proteins | sample 9134231 | NCBI WGS metagenome assembly JAEEGL01 (sample SAMN16246548, study PRJNA631951) | gut metagenome | biome: gut microbiome; feature: rumen; material: fiber-attached | host: Bos | place: Iran: Karaj | collected 2018-10 | reverse complement strand
TAGAACGGAGTAACAGACAGCACTACCTGATACTGATCCTTGCCCTTTTGAGAAACCTTACGGTAACGCAGAATTGAGGTCTCAGCAGAGGTTACATCGTAGCCTACAAACTCAGTCTCACCCTCTGCAAGCACCACCCAGTCACCAGTCTCTACGGCAGCAGCGTTACGGGCACGGTCTTTCTGCTTCTGCATCTCAGCATTAAAACCGTCGATGTCAACACCAAGCGCATTCTCCTTTAATATAAGCTGTGTAAGGTCAAGCGGGAACCCGAATGTGTCATAAAGAGTAAAGGCGTCCACGCCAGAAATTTCTGTCTTGCCAGCCTTTTTAGCGTCTGCCATAACCTTGTCAAGAAGGCGGATACCTGTTTCAAGTGTGCGCAGGAATGAATCCTCCTCCTCTTTAATCACCTTGGTTATAAGCTCCTGCTGGGCAATAAGCTCAGGATAGGCCTCTCCCATATTGGCAATAAGGGCAGGTATAAGTTTGTACATAAACGCCTCTTTTCTACCAAGGAATGTGTAGCCGTAACGCACTGCACGGCGCAATATACGGCGAATAACATAACCAGCCTTGGCGTTAGACGGCAGCTGACCGTCTGTAATGGCAAAGGCTATAGTACGTATATGGTCTGCAACCACACGCATAGCCACATCTGTTTTGGCATCTTTACCATACTCACAACCACAGATGGAGCCTACAGCCTTAAGCAACGGCTGGAACACATCTGTGTCATAGTTTGAGTGCTTGCCCTGCACGGCAACGCACAGACGTTCAAAACCCATACCTGTGTCTATAACCTTTTTAGGTAGCGGTTCCAAATGTCCGTCTGCCATACGGTTATACTGCATAAACACATTGTTCCATATCTCAATAACCTGAGGATTGTCTTTGTTCACAAGGTCACGTCCGTTAACCTGCGCACGCTCCGCATCGGGGCGGAGATCAATATGAATCTCTGAGCACGGACCGCAAGGACCTGTATCACCCATCTCCCAGAAGTTGTCATGCTTGTTACCGTTGATTATACGGTCCTTTGCAATATATTTCTCCCAAATGGATGCCGCCTCGTCATCACGGCTAAGGCCTTCCGCCTCTGCTCCTTCAAATACGGTTACATAAAGGCGGTCTTTATCAAGTTTCAGAACCTCTGTAAGATACTCCCAAGCCCAGCCAATAGCCTCAGCCTTAAAGTAGTCTCCAAAACTCCAGTTGCCAAGCATCTCAAACATGGTGTGGTGGTATGTGTCATGCCCAACCTCCTCAAGGTCATTATGCTTACCGCTCACACGCAGGCACTTCTGTGAATCTGCCACACGTGAGTATACTATAGGGTCATTACCTAAGATAATGTTCTTGAACTGGTTCATACCAGCGTTTGTAAACATAAGCGTAGGGTCATCCTTAACCACCATAGGTGCTGATGGAACAATCTTATGCCCCTTTGACTGAAAAAAGTCTAAAAAAGACTTACGAATCTCTTTTGAAGTCATCATATTTTGTAATATATTGATTAAATTTCTTCTAAAAAGTATTGAGCTTTGTTTTTCGGGCTCAGCCCATTTGTAATGGGCTTCGTCCCTCCCATACGGGTCTATGACCCTATGGGTCCCTCCCGCTATACCTCTCCGCGGGTGGAGAGGCCTCAAATTCAAAGCTCAATACTTTTAACTATAACAGTCTCAATTTCATAAACCCACTCCCAACATTATCAACAATATCACTAGCAATAAGTGCCTGTTCACTGCGCTCCGCCGCAGCGATGTCACCAGCCATGCCATGCAGGAACACCCCAAGGCGTGCTGCGTCAAACGGGCTGTAGCCCTGCGCAAATAGTCCGGTGATTATGCCCGTCAGGACATCGCCGCTGCCGGCGGTAGCCATACCGCTATTACCTGTGGTATTGATGTCCACAGTGCCGTCTGCATTTACAACAGCCGTACCGGCACCTTTGAGCAGTACCACCACCCCATGCTCCACGGCAAACTTCTGCGCCGCTTTAATCTGCTCGCTGCGGCTTCCACTGCAACCCGTAAGTCTTGCAAACTCCACAGCGTGAGGCGTAAGCACTGCGCCCTTAGGTATGCGGTTCTGCCACTGCTTTTCCGCAATAATGTTTATGGCGTCAGCATCTATAACCAGCCCCGATGTGGCTTTGCCAAGAATGTAATCCACCTTGTTCACCGCATCTGCGCCACGTCCCAGGCCTGAGCCAACGCCTATGGCGTCATACACGGCAAGGTCATCAAGTTCAAATCTGAAAACCGCCTCCGGGACTGAAATCTGAACTATGTCAAGGCAACGCTCAGGAGCGCACACATAACAAAGTCCCACCCCGCTTCTCAAACACGCACGAGCGCTCAGCACGGCGGCGCCCATCATTCCATAGCTGCCCACACACAGCAGAGCCTTGCCAAATACGCCTTTGTGCGCATCGGCGGGTCTCTTTTTAATCAACTTGGCAGCCTCCTCTATATTCATTTTATCTTATCCTTATCAAAAATATTGAGCTCATGACGTATCTCAGCCAGTTCAGCCTTGATTTTCAAAAGCTCATCAACCACATTGATATTATCCGAACGCTCCAGATAGGTATGGCGGTTATCCTTCAGGTAAAGCTTGGCGCCCTCAATGGTCATACGCTTGTCACGGAGCAGATATTGAATGAGACGCACAGCCTCAATATTCTTGTCAGTGTAGGCACGTTTGCCAGACTGATTCATCTTTGGTTTTATATGCGGGAACTCACTCTCCCAATACCTGATGTTAGACGTGCTTATGCCAAGCATCTCAGCCACCTCACCTATTGTGTAATATAGTTTACCCTCCTTAAGCATCAGTCAAACATTTTACCGCTATCAGACGCAATACGTATCATCTCATCATACTGGTCCGGAGAGAGGTCAAGATAGTAGTAGTGTGACGGGTTCTGCGGCTGTCCGTCCACATGAACCTCATAGTGCAGGTGCGGACCGGTGGATTTACCAGTATTGCCCACGTATGCTATAACATCGCCGCGCTGAACCTTACTGCCACGGCGCAGACCCTTCTTAATCTTGCTACAGTGAGCGTAAAGAGTCTCATAGTCATATCCGTGGTCAATCATAACACAGTTTCCGTAGCCCTGTTTCCAGCCCGCAAAAGTAACGGTGCCGGCTCCTGTGGCGTATATCTCGGTGCCCACTTCAGCAGAAAAGTCCATTCCTTTATGGAAACGCTTGGTCTGGTATATAGGGTCTATACGGTATCCGTACCCCGATGCGGTGCGTTTCAAATCCTTGTTCATCACCGGCATAATGGCAGGAATGTGTTTCAAGCGGTCCTCATTCTTAAGAGCCAGATCCACCAGTTCATCAAATGATGAACTCTGAATATAGAGCATACGGTTAAGCACGTCCATCTTCTGTGTGGTCTCTTTCACAATGTCACCCACACGCAGGTTCTTCCACTTGTCATAGCGGGCGGTAAGAGAGGATGTTCCCTTGCGCATTGAGATAGGAATGGAGTCCGCCTCAAGCATCACACGGTAAAAGTTATCATCACGCTCCTCTATCACCTCCATAATCTTTATGGCGTCATCAAGCTGACGGTTCAGCACCTTGAACTGGGTGCGAATCATGTTATTCTCCTCAACAAGCTGACGCTCAACAGGTGACTGAATGAAGGTTATATACAGAAAAAAGAACAAAGCCCCCGATGCCACCCCAAGCCCGAGTATTCCGAACACCCGCTTGAGGTAGTACCGCCAGTCACGAACCACCTTCTCATACTTGAGAGTATGAGGGTTGAAACTGTAATGTACTTTGTCAAATCTCTGTCTGGCCATGATTGGAATAGACTATAAATGTTTTAATATCTCCGCCTTAATGGCGTCAGAGTCAAGTCCCGTTAATTTATATAGTTCAGACGGAAGCCCGTGCTCCACAAACTGGTCTGGAAGTCCGAGACGTGAAACTGGCATCTGCACATCGGAGTCTGCAAAGTACTCCAGCACAGCACTGCCAAAACCACCCTTACGCACACCGTCCTCTATTGTAATGACATATTTATAGTGTTTGGCCACATGGTCAAGCATCTCTGTGTCAAGCGGCTTTACAAAACGCATATTGAACCAGCCCACCTTAGCAGCGTCCTTAGGTTCAAGCGCCTCAATGGCCTTGGCGGCAAAGTTGCCCACAGGACCGAATGTCAGTACAGCTACATCAGTGCCCTCTTTCATGCATACACCCTTGCCCACCGCCATCTCTTCAAACGGCAGTTCCTCCCAGCCCGTACCCTCACATTTCCCACGCGGATAACGTATCACAAACGGGCCCTTGCCCTCTGTCTGTGCGGTGTAAAGCATATTTCTGAGTTCGCGCTCATTGAGCGGCGATGCTATTGTAAGGTTTGGTATAGGACGCAGGTATGCAATGTCAAACGCCCCATGATGTGTAGGACCGTCCTGCCCCACAAGACCTGCACGGTCAAGGCAGAGAACCATGTCAAGGTTCTGGAGCGCCACATCATGAATCATATTGTCGTATGCACGCTGCATGAATGAAGAGTAGATGTTACAGAACGGCATGAGCCCCTCTTTGGCAAGACCGGCAGAGAAAGTTACAGCGTGCCCCTCAGCAATACCCACGTCAAACACGCGGTCTGGCATCTTCTCAGCCATAATATTCATAGAGCATCCTGTAGGCATAGCCGGAGTTATACCGATAATCTTCTCGTTCTTCTCAGCAAGCTGCAGCAGCGTGAGTCCGAAGACATCCTGATAGCGCTTAATGCCTGATGTGTCAGACTTGATACGCTCGCCAGTCTCCACTTTGAACAGCCCCGGGGAGTGCCATACTGTGGCATCCTTCTCAGCAGGGGCATACCCCTTGCCCTTCACAGTCTTTATATGCAGCACACGAGGTCCCTCAAAGTCTTTTATATCAGTAAGAACCTTGACAAGCTGCATTACGTCATGTCCGTCAACCTGTCCGAAGTATCTAATATTCAAACCCTCAAATATATTATGCGAACCGGTGAAACTTGTTTTAATTGAGTTACCCATTCGCATCATCTTGTCACGCTTGCTCTCATTCATAACACCCATCTTCTTAAGCAGGTGATATGACTTAAAGCGGACATCGTTGTAGAACTTGGAAGTGGTGATATCAGTGAGGTATTTGTTAAGACCGCCCACCGGCATGTCAATAGACATATTGTTGTCATTCAGTACAATCAGCAGATTATTGGGGTTCTCACAAACATTGTTAAGTCCCTCAAAAGCCAGACCGCCTGTCATGGCGCCGTCACCTATCACAGCCACCACCTTCTTGTTGTTATTCTCCATAAGGTCAGCCACGCTCATACCAAGCGCCGCCGATATTGAGTTAGAGGCGTGACCGGCTATAAATGCGTCATACTCACTCTCCTTAGGATTAGGGAAACCACTAATACCGTGGAACTTACGGTTAGTGTCAAAACGGTCTCTGCGCCCCGTCAGAATCTTATGTCCGTAGGCCTGATGCCCCACGTCCCACACAATCCTGTCATCAGGCGTATTGAACACATAATGCAGAGCCACAGTGAGCTCCACGGTGCCAAGACTTGAAGCCAAGTGGCCGGGATTCACTGACAGAGAGTCAATTATAAAGCCACGCAACTCCTTGCACACCTGCTCCAGAGAGTTCTTGTCAAGGCGCCTCAAATCTTTTGGGCTGTCAATTGACCAAAGCAACGGGTATTTATCCTCCAAATTCTGCATAATTAATATACCTACGCACGCACAAAGGTACGAAAATTTTTCATTATCTTTGTTCACTCAAAACAACCAATAATAAACAATGAAACTACAGAACATTTTAATTGCACTTGCCGTAACGGGCACGGCGATGTTGACATCGTGCGTAACACAGGAAAAATACAATGAGGCACAGGCACTTGCGTCAAAATATTATGATGATGCGCTAAACTGCAATGAAAAACTTGAAGCAGCTAATGTTAAGAACAAGGAGCTGACAGACGAACTTGAGAGACTGAAGGCGGCAAAGCAGAAGATGGAGGCTGACACCACTAACCTATCACGTGAGCTGAAACGCGTTCAGGAGGACTGCGCCAAGATGCAGGAGCAGAACATGAACCTGCTTGAAAAACTGAGCACATCTAAGAGCAAAGAGGAGGTTCAGACGTTAATGGCTGAGATGCAAGACCTTCAGAGCCAGCTGATAAAGAGAGAGGACTCACTGTTCCAGGCAGAACGTGACCTTGCAGATAAGCAAAAAGAGCTTGAGGAGAAAAACAAGAAAATCTCAGAGCTTAACGAGCTGATTAAGGAGAAAGAGCGCAAAATGCAGGAGATAAAGGACAAAATTAAGAACGCCCTTGCCTCATACGGCGATGACGGCATACAGGTATCAACCCGTGGCGGCAGAATTTACGTGAGCCTTGATGAGCAGCTCCTGTTCCAGTCAGGCAAGTGGGATGTGAACAAGAACGGCGAAGCCGCTCTAAAGAACCTTTCAGACATACTTGCACAACACACAGACCTCAACATCCTGGTTGAAGGCCACACAGACAACGTACCGTACAACGGCACAGGCAATGTGATTGACAACTGGGATCTCAGCGTTAAACGCGCCACCGCAGTAGTCAGAATCCTACTCAAGAACAGCAGCGTGGACCCAGCCAACATCACGGCAGCCGGCCGCGGCGAGTACTGCCCTGTTGACGCAAAGAACACCCCTGAGGCCCGTCAGAAGAACCGCCGCACTGAGATAATCCTCAGCCCGGACATTGATGAGGTACTAAAATTGATTGAGAATTAATGGAGAATGGAGAGTTGAAAGTTGAAAGTTGAAAAGCTTTTCTTAGTTCAAATCTGAGGCGTCTCCACCCGCGGAGACGTATAGCGGGAGGGACCCATAGGGTCACAGACCCGTATGGGAGGGCCGAAGCCCTTTACAAAAGGGCTGAGCCCGAAGATTGAATTAAGAAAAGGTTTTTAAGATTATGAATTTCAGAACAGAAATAGAACCAAAATCACCGTTCAGAATCAGTCATAAAGACCGCGTTCTGTTCTTAGGGTCATGCTTTGCGCAGAATATCTCCGCCAAGGCAGCCTACCATGGGCTGACGGCGTACCATCCGTTCGGCGCCATATATAACCCTGCATCGGTGCTGAATTCAATCAAAATGCTTGCAGAAGGCGCCGCCATAGCAGAAGAGGAGCTGATAGAAGACAAAGGGCTCTACAGCCATTACAGTTTCCACAGCTCATACTCAAGAAACACCAAGGGAGAGGCCCTGCAGGAGATGAACAAAGAGATTGCGGCAGGCAAAGAGTTCTGGAACAAGGCAGACATAGTGATACTCACATTTGGCACCGCCCGCACCTATACGCTTAAAAGCAGCGGAAAGGTGGTAGCCAACTGCCATCACACAGATCAGAAAGAGTTCCAGAAAGGAAGCCTCAGCATAGAAGAGATAGCAGAGATGTACATAAATCTGGCAAAGGCTCACCCCGATAAGAAGTTCATATTCACAGTGAGCCCAATCCGCTACCTGAAATACGGACTGCATGAGAGCCGCCTTGATAAAGCCACACTGCTTATAGCCGTGGACAAGATATGCAGCGCAGCAGAAAACTGCACATACTTTCCAAGCTATGAAATCATGAATGATGACCTGAGAGACTACCGTTTCTTTGCGTCAGACATGATTCACCCCAGCGATGCAGCCATTGACTACATCTGGGAAAAATTTGCGGAGTGCTATTTCAGCGCAGAGACCAAGAAACTCTGCACAGAATATGACAAACTTAGAAAACTTGAGAACCATCGCCCCTCCCGCCCCGGCAGTGCCGAAGACCGAGATAGAATACAGGCGATTGAGAAGATAAAAACTCAGTTGACAATTGACAGTTGAGAGTTGAGAGTTGAGAATTATGGAGCTTGCGACAGCGGTCTTCTGACCGCCGCGAAGCGAAAAGAGGCGAAGCCTCATAAACAAGGAAAAGTTTCATAAATTTTTCCTTGAAAATAGCAGACAGATGAAATGTTAGAGAAAAATTTATGAAAAAGAAAACGAATCCAATAGTCAGTATCCTTGTGAGCATTGTGATACCAGCCATAATCCTCAGCAAGTTCAGTGACGAAGCGCACCTTGGCGTACTGCCAGGGTTTCTGATAGCATTAGCTTTCCCTATAGGCCTCAGCCTCTATGAACTCATAGTGCAGAAGCAGGTAGGTTTCATCGCCGTGATAGGACTGGTGAGCATATTCTGCACAGGCATAATAGGAGTGCTGGAGCTGCCGTCAGAGTGGATGGCGTATAAAGAGGCCGCAGTGCCGCTGCTGATAGGCGCAGCAGTGATAATATCGCTGTGGACACCATACCCGTTAATCAAGAAACTCTTTTATAATGAGGAGCTTATGGACGTAAAACGCATAGACGGCATACTGAAGGAGAAAGGAGAGGAGGAGCATTTTGAAAAGGTGCTGCGCAACTCCACATATATGGTGGGAGCCTCGTTCCTGCTCTCCACAGTGCTGAACTTCACGCTCACAAAGATAATAGTAAAGAGCCCGTCAGGCACAGAGGCGTTCAATCAGGAGCTCGGCAAACTCACGGCGCTCAGCTACCCAGCCATAGCCCTGCCGTCAACCATAGTAATGGTGATAGCCCTATGGTATCTTTTCAAGCAGATAACCAAGATAACAGGGCTGCCATTTGAGGAGCTTATGTCAGAAAAACTAAGAGATAAAACCAACGATAATAAAACCCAGCAGAAATGAAATACACACCGTCTGAAATAGCGGACATACTAAAATGCGAGGCTCATATTTCCACCCCCGATGCCGCCGTAACGTATCTCAGTACAGATACCAGAACTATTCTCTATCCATCAGACACACTGTTCTTTGCCATTACCACAAAGAGTGCGTCAGGAGAGCAGTTTATAGAGTCTGCATATAATGCAGGCGTGAGGAATTTTGTAGCATCGTCAAAGCCTGAAGGCCTAACAGACGCCAACTACTTCATTACAGACAATACAGTGGAGGCGCTGCAGACACTGGCGGCACACCACCGCTCCAGATTCCACATCCCAGTGATAGGCATCACCGGCAGCAACGGCAAAACCATAGTGAAAGAGTGGCTATATGCAGCCATCGGGACATCGTTCCGTATAACACGCTCACCTAAAAGTTTCAACTCACAGATAGGCGTGCCGCTCTCAGTCTGGGAGCTTGAAGACTACTCCACCCTAGGCATCTTTGAAGCCGGAATATCACAGAAGGGAGAGATGGAGAAACTGGAGGCCATAATAAAGCCAACCATTGGCATATTCACAAACCTTGGAAAAGCACACAGTGAAGGATTTGCGTCAGACGATGAGAAACTCAATGAAAAACTGCAGCTTTTCCGCAATTCAGAGGCGCTCATATTCAAGAACAGCAGCAAGGTACGCAGCGCAATAAAGAAAATCAACCCAGATATCAACCTGATATCGTGGGGAGTAAATGACCCGTCAGCCACAGTAAACATAACCAGGATACGCAAGAGCGGCGGCAATTCAGAACTCACATATATATGCAAGGGGGCTGAAGGCAAATGCACAGTCTGCTTCACAGATGACATCTCCCTGCAGAACGCCATACAGTGCCTTGTGTGCGGCATATACCTTGGAGTGCCAGTAAAACTTGACACATTGGAGCCAGTGGCCATGCGTCTTGAGGTAAAGACCGGCATAAACGGCTGCCAGATTATAGATGACGCCTACAGTAATGACCTCAGCTCACTCACAGAGGCTCTGAACCTGATGGACGCATTCTCAAAACTGAACTTTGAGAAGCGCACTCTTATTATATCAGACATACGCCAGAGCGGACTTGACGGTGACACACTCTACACACAGGTTTCATCGCTGGTGCGTCAGAAAAAGATAAACCGCATTATTGCCGTGGGGCGTGACCTCTGCTCACACAAGGAGTTCTTCCCACTGAGCACGCAGTTTTTTCAAACCACCGATGAACTCTTGGCATCGGCGCCAAAATTTGAGAACGAAATTATCCTGATAAAGGGCGCACGCCACTTCCGTTTTGAAAGAATTGTGAACCTGCTGGAGCAGAAACGCCACCAGACAGTAATGGAGGTTAACCTCAACGCACTGGTTCACAACTTCAAGAAGCTGCGCTCATACATAGACCACAAGACTAAGACAGTGGCCATGATTAAGGCAGACTCCTACGGCTGCGGAGCCCTGCAGGTGGCGCAGACACTGAGTCATCACCACTGTGACTACTTTGGCGTGGCAGTGGCTGATGAGGGCGTGGAGCTGCGCAAGGCAGGCATAAAGACAAACATTATTATAATGGACCCTGAGCCAGGCACATTTGACTTGCTTTTCAAGTACAATCTGGAGCCAGAGATATACAGCTTCTCCATGCTGAACAAGTTTATATCGGCGGCTGTGGCGGCTGGTGTAAAGGAGCACCCTATCCATATAAAGATAGACACAGGTATGCATCGCCTTGGCTTTATGGAGGAGGATATGCCGGAGCTGACCGCCATATTAAAGAAGGTGCCAAATGTAAAGGCCGTGTCAGCCTTCTCACACCTTGCAGCGGCGGAAGACCCTCAGGAGGATGAGTTCACAGCCAACCAGATAGCCCGCTTTACAAGAGCTACAGACTATCTAAAGAAGAATCTAAACCCGGAGCTTATACGCCACATACTCAACACATCAGGCGTACAACGCTTGGGGCAGTAC
>JAEEGL013391523.1_pt1 | contig 10747 bp, 3 predicted proteins | sample 9134231 | NCBI WGS metagenome assembly JAEEGL01 (sample SAMN16246548, study PRJNA631951) | gut metagenome | biome: gut microbiome; feature: rumen; material: fiber-attached | host: Bos | place: Iran: Karaj | collected 2018-10 | reverse complement strand
CGTCGTGCAGGGCGCTCCGAAGAGCTATCGTCAGTGCCCTTGGGATGACAAGGAGGAGACCGATATGCAGTGCCCCTATCGCTTCAAGATCGATGGTACCGACCTCTACGGCAACTTCTCTATCGATGAGACCAAGGATCCAGCAGATGTCGCCTTCACCTTCGATGTGAAGTGCAATGCTGCTTCCGAAGACTATATCCAGGGGAGCATCCAGTTGCAGGGCAGCGACCTGAAGAAACTGGCTCAGGCCTTCGTGATGCAGCCTTCAGTATTGAGCGGTGCCACTCTGCCCATCGCAGCGAATACGACAGCAGAGCCCACTGAAGGAAAGATAGCACTCGGACTGCTCCAGCCCGACGGCAGCATCAACTACACCTATACCGCCAATGCAGGTTTCTACTGCAAGGCCGACGGCTCACAAGGCTCATGGGGTAATGACGACCCGCTCTGGTTCGAGTACGACAAGGATAGCTTTATCCTGACCTACGGCCACAAGCCTGGCTGCTCTGTCGCTGGCACAAAGTACACTGTCAAGCCAATACTCGTCTATACCAAGAACGGCAAGCAGTACAAGGCAACATTCACCTTAAATATGCAGTTCTAAAACCCTGTTTTTTAGGTTGCGGGGGCGATGCTTGGATTCTTTCCTTCATCGCCCCTAACCAACAAACAACATGATGAAGAAGAATCTTTTTATCAGCATAATGGCTTTATTGATGGTAGCATGTTCATCGAACAATGAAGAGGTGGAGCCTGTTCCGCAACCTCCTACGCCAACACCTACAGATACAACAAAGACGGATACAGTTAAAACCAATCCTACTGTAGAGGCTGTGAAGTTCGCGGCGAAGTATCGTGTGGCGAAGATGACCATCACAACAGACGACGGGCTGGCAGTGGACTCGAAAGACAAGAAAGACTATCGTGCCTGTACCATTAAGATTGAATCGGACACAACAGCCTGGAACTACGAGGGACGTGGCAAGATAAAAGGGCGCGGCAACTCCACCTGGCTCTGGTATCCCAAAAAGCCCTATCGCATCAAACTTGATGAGAAGGCAGAAATACTCGGCCTAAAGGAGGAGAAGGACTGGGTGCTGCTGGCCAATTATCGTGATCCGACGCACCTGATGAATACCTTTGTGTTTGAGATGGGCAATGGTCTCGGCATGCCTTACACGAATCATACACGCTATGTTGAGGTGACACTGAACGGTGATTATATCGGACTGTATCAACTGACAGAACAAGTAGAGCAGGGCAAGAGCCGTGTGAATATCAACAGCAAGAAAGGCTGGTTGCTGTCGCTCGATGTAGATGACGGACCTGAGGAGGCTCCAACCGCCGGCGACAATTTCTGGTCGCAGGTGTATCGTATGCCAGTATGCGTGAAGAGTCCTGAAGCCGAGGACTATGCCACACCAGAGACACTCATCAGTGATGCACAGAAGGCATTGGGTGACCTTGAGACAGTTATCCATAGCCACGACTATGAGTCGTTGAAGAAGATTGTTGACGTGCAGTCGATGATCGACTACCTTCTGATACAGGAGTATATATATAATGTGGAGATTGCGGCGCCTCGAAGCATCTATATTCATAAAGACAAAGGCGACGATGCCCTCTGGACCTTCGGACCGCTGTGGGACTTCGATGCCGGCTACGACTTCGATTGGGGCCACATGACGACAGGACATATCTTCTTTACCGACTATCGTGAGACGGTGCTCGGCACTGACCCTGCCCGTCATATCAGCAATTACGACTATGTGCCGAGTTTCTTTACGGACATGTGGAAGAGCAAGGAATTTGTCAGCGATGTGAAGGCACGCTGGAAACAGATACGTCCGCGTATCATCAGCGAGTTCTGGGCAGAGACGAAACGCTATGCCGACGCTGCTGCTGAGGCGATGGAGTGTGATGCCCAGCGATGGCCCATCGACAAGAAATACGGTACGGAGATTAACCGTATGGAGAAATGGCTCAACTCAAGAGCGGTATTCATGGACAATATTGTAAGCAACTATCCAAGTGGAAACTGATATGAAACAAACAATACTATTAGCAGTCTGGGCATTAGCCTCTCTATCGCCCTTACACGCTCAGAAGAAGATCTACATCCCAGAGGATCTGCGTAAGATGGATCTACAGGCGGACACATCGCAGTGGTCGTTTAAGAGAAGCATCGAGACAGACGACCTTATCTTTATTTGGGAGCGGGGATTTGGCGATGACACCAGCAATCCACCGATGCTCGACGGTAAGCCGATGGGGTTTAACCTCAATAATCTGAGAGACAGAGTGCAGGAGTTCTATCACTTCTTTCGAGATACGCTGGGGTTTGTTCAGACCCCCTCTGACTCCCCCTATTTAGGGGGAGAAAAAGGTGAGGGAACCTACTCAGGGGGAGAAGCCCGTGGGGTATCAAAGGCAGATAAATATAAGATGATGGTGATGGTGATGTATTCGCTCGACGGCACAGCCTACGGCGGTACTTACGACAACTATATCGGTGCCCTTTGGGTGGCACCGAACCGCATCCAAGACACGAAGATGAACTGCATGGCGCATGAGCTGGGACATTCGTTTCAGCTCCAGATACCAGCTGACAGTGTGGGCGATGCCTGGGGAGGCAGCGGTTTTTTCGAGATGACCTCACAGTGGATGCTCTGGCAGGTGAACCCAGACTGGCTCACCGATGAGAACTATCACTTCGAGGCCTTCAAGGGACTTACCCATAAGGCCTATCTCCATCTGGAGAACATCTATCACTCGCCATTCGTGATTCAATGGTGGAGCGACCTGCACGGACGAAAGTCGATAGCAGAACTCTACCGACAGGGTAAGATAGGCGAAGATCCCGTGATGACCTATAAGCGGATGTACGGACTGAATCAGCAGCAGTTCTGCGACGAGATGTTCCGTGGCTATCAGCACTTGGTGAACTTCGACTTCAAGCATGCCCGTAAAGAGACCAGAAAGTATGCCTGCACTTTCGACACAGAGGTGATGACACAGAAGGATGGGCTGTTACGCCCCAAGAACTACCCTGAAGAATACGGCTTCAACGCCATCCTGCTCGATGACAAGGTGGATTTGAATGCACGAAGCTTCAGCCTTCAGATAAATGGCGATAACCTGAGATACGGTTTCGTGGGCATCACCACTGATAACGAAGAAATCTATGGTGACATCAATGCCACGAGCTTTACTGTTCCCGATGGCAAGACGCTGAAACACCTATATCTCATCGTGATGGGAGCACCAGTAATACACTATCAGATACCAATGCCCTCAGAAGAGAATCCAGAGCCAAAGGCAGAATTGAAGGAGTTCCCTTACGCTTTCATGGTGTCTACAGACAAACCAGACGCAGCGAAGTGGAACACCCCTGGAGCTGGCAATCCTATTATCCCTGGGTATTTCGCTGACCCAACGATTCGTAAGTTCGGCGACACCTGGTATCTTTATGCCACCACCGACGGCACAGGTAATGGCTATGGTCCTGCACAGGTATGGGTATCAAAGGACTTCAGAAACTGGAAGAACATCGTCATAAACTGGCCTACTACGGAAGTGGTATGGGCGCCCGATGTAGTTCAGCAGACGGACAGCACCTTTCGTTACTATTACTGTGAGCCTTGCAATATCAACGTTGGAGAAGGACCGTCACCCATCGGCCCGTGGCATAATATCCTGGGAAAGGATGATGCCGTGATGGTGCCAGACCGCTATGTGCATAATGTCATTACATTAGACCCACAACTATTCCGCGATGACGACGGACAAGAATATCTCTACTTCACCACCTGGGGCATCTACGACGGCTTTGGCTGTGGCGTGGCGAAGGTAAGTGAAGAATTTAGAGTGAAGAGTGAAGAATTTGCTACCGCCATTGAAAGGGGCGATGCACGAAACTGGCGAGAAGATGCGCCATTCCCGATTGCTGCCGACGCGTTCTTCTCTGAGAAGCGGATTATACCCAATACAGAACTGAAAGACATTTTCGAGGCACCGTTTGTGTTCAAGCGTGGTGATACATATTATTTCACTTATTCGTCTGGTTCATGCCACAATCATACCTATCGTGTGCAGTATGCCATCTCAAAAGCAGGACCGATGGGACCTTACGAATACAAGGGCTGTATCCTTGAGACCACTGCCGACGGTACCATCCATGGGCCTGGTCATCACAGCATCATGGAGGAAGATGGACGATATTATATCGTCTATCATCGTCATAACAATCCTCACTCTGTTCATGGCTTCAACCGTCAGATCTGCATCGACGAGATGCATTTCGATACCGAGGGGAATATCCTCCCGGTCATTCCCACCCACTGCGGGGTGGTGGGCGGGGACAGGGACCTCGCCTTTGGCGCCAAGGTGACTGCCAGCAGTTATTATGACGATTGGTTCAAGCCTGAGTACGCCGTGGATGACAACAATGGTACGCTTTGGAAGGCTCGCCGTACCAACTGGGATCCCCAGAAACATGAAGAATGGCTGCAGATAGATCTCGGCAAAGCGATAAAGTTCAATGAGGTTTGGATACAGTTCGAGTACCCCACATTCTTTTACCAATACAAGATTGAGACATCCGTTGACGGTATAAAGTGGACGATGTATGCTGACCGTACTGACAACACCATGCAGGGCTCTCCGATGATAGACCGCAAAAAGACGAAAGCCCGTTATCTGCGTCTCACCATCACCGATACTCAGAAGAACGGTCTCCTGCCAGCCATCTGGAATATGAAGGTATGGCGAGATGCACCAGAACTGCCTGTTACCGATGTGGAGTCAAACGATGGTTATCCAGGCATGCACAAGAAGGATGTGGAACCGGAGACACGCAGCCATAGTGCCAGCATCACCCTCGATTTGAACCATTTTGCAGAAGGTAAAAAGATGTTGGAGGATGTGACAGAGGTGACGACTGCTGAGGGTCTCGCTTTCAAGGCAGATAAGCCCATCCTTCTCACAGTAAAGGATGGCAGATGGGCACTCTACTTTGATGGTTCACAACAGTTGTCGAGTCAAATAACCTTGCCTGAAGCATATTGTTACAATGCGCCTTTCACTATCAGTGCATGGGCCATGCAAACAGAAGAAAGTGCTTTGGCAACATTGGTATCGCTCAGCAGTTCTTATAATGAGCTCGGCACAACACAACTGCGTCTGGGAACAGATAAGATCTCTGGTCTTGTAAACCACAACGGTTGGTTTGAGAGTTTTGGCGCCCCTGAGGTCGTCAAGGCTTCTGAGGGTCAATGGCATCACTGGATAGTGACGTTCGACGGCTGGAAAGAACAAATCTATCGCGACGGCGAGATGATACATGAGCAAAATAACTTCATCATGGTACGTCCTGAGGGAAGGATCGTGATTGGCGCTGATGGTAACGGAGAAAATCGCTTCAGGGGATATATCAGCGAAATCACCATCAAACCAAGTGCAACTACAGCAGAAGAGATGAGAAAAAAGTGAAAACTGAGCGGATTATCATAGAAATTTTGTAATTTTGCCCCATGATCAGACGAATACTGTTATTGTCAATATGCTTTCTTGGACTGTTTTCAGTCCATGCAGCCATTGAACACGACTACCGCAGCATCACGATGAACGAGGGCCTGGCTTCTAATGCCGTGCGTAATATCGTTCAGGACAAAAACGGTTACATCTGGTTTGGTACTGATAATGGACTTTGCCGTTATGACGGCAGGAGAGTGCTGCCTTTCCGTATCGCAGAATTGGGTATCAACCAATACATCTCTGCCCTGCTTGCCTGCAATGATGGCTTATATGTCGGTACAGATAAAGGGGTGTTCTTTATTGATTTCAATCGCCAGACATTCAATAAACTTCCGATGGACATCCATTCTACGGTCACCTACCTGTCTACTGATAAGGAAGGTAATCTGTGGGTGTCGACAATAGGACAAGGTGTCTGGCTGTATAATGTCAAGACTGGTCAGTTGAAGCAATATGACCTAAAGGCTGCCGGCAATGCCGTGGCTCAAGTGTTCGTGGACAACAGCAACCAGATATGGACTGTCACCAACTGGGGCGAGCCTGTGGTACAGAAACTGAACCGTCTGCACGACCAGTTCGAACCTGTCAGTCTGAATTATAATGGTATTGTCACCTCACTCCGCATGCTCCAGACCAAGGATGGAAGACTATGGCTCGGCACATGGGAACACGGACTGCTGCAGATGCACAACGACGGCAAACTGGAACAGGTGCTTAACCCGGAACAGACGAAGGTGGGCTTGCATATTCACGCCTTATACGAAGAGTCAGAGGATTGCATCTGCATTGGATGTGACGACGGTCTTGTTCGGGTTAATCCAAAGAATGGTGAATGGAAAAAGCATGATGACCGTTTCGTTTATTCTATTACCAACGATACAGAAGGAGGCCTGTGGATAGGCACGTTCTATAGTGGTGTGAGGTATCTCTCACCTGTTGGCAAACGCTTCGATGGTTTCTCTATGACAAACGGCCTTACTGGCAATGTCATATCACGTTTTTGCGAGGACAAGCAGGGACGAATATGGGTTGGCAGCGACGATGGCGGACTGATGTGCTATTCACCAAAAGGGGGGCGTTTTGTCAGTTATCCCAATCAGGATGTGCTTTCTAAACGCAACGTCCATGCTTTGTGTCTCGACAACCAGAATGATTTATGGATAGGTACCTATACCGACGGTGTGATAGTGATGAACCTAGATACCGGTCGGATGCGCCAGTATGAGCAGACCACAGACTCAACAAGTCTCGACAACTCTAGCTCATACGCCATATATCAGGACACCTCTGGCAATATGTGGGTGGCAACGATGGAAGGGCTTTGCCGGTATGATTATCAGAAAAACGTGTTTAACCGTATCGGCAAGATAAATGCCATCACCATTGATATCGATGAGGATAAAGACGGATGCTTATGGCTGTCTACTCAGGGGGAGGGTCTGTGGAGATACAATAGTAAGACCAAGGAATTTAGGAATTATCGCTGTGAAGACCGTCAGGATGACACTGCCCTGCCTGACGACCAAGTAAACTGCTGTCATATTGACGAGAAGGGGAAGTTGTGGATAGGCACATTTGCCGGGCTCTGTATCTACGACCAGAAACACGACAGCTTCCAAAGACTTCATTTGGACGTACCGAGTCAGAATATCTTGGGCATCATTGAAGACAACGGTGCACTGTGGCTGTCAACAGAGCGGGGCGTCGTAAAGTTTGTCCCAGAAGAGGGCATACAAAGGTTTACGCTTCATGACGGTCTGGTAAGTGAGCAGTTCCAGCCTAACAGTGCCTTCAAAACCAGCGACGGACGCGTCTATTTCGGCACCACAAACGGATTTAATGCTTTCTACCCCTACCAGATTAAGGCCAATAGTGTAATGCCGCCGGTATATGTCACATCCATGAGTATCCTGAACAAAGAGGAACGTAATGCCGACGGTCTGCCCATCGACCTCACCCTTACCAAGGAGATAACGATAGGATACGGCGACTCCAAGATGGTCACACTGGCATTTGCCTCGCTGAGTTATTGTTCACCAGAAAAGATACAATATGCCTACATGCTGGAGGGATTCGACCGTGACTGGAACTATGTGGAGAATCAGAATCAGGCAACATATACCAACCTGCCCGCTGGAACATATACGTTCCGCGTAAAGGCAACAAACAACGATGGCGTATGGTCCACCAACGAGGCCACGCTTAAGATTATCGTTGAACCGCCATTCTGGTGGAGCTGGTATGCCAAACTCGTTTACCTATTATTATTATGTACTGCTATCTGGTATTATGTCCACCTCCGTCTGAAACGGTCAGAGCGACGTCATCAGCTGGAGATGCAGCAGTTAAACGAGCAGAAGGAGAAGGAGGTTCGCGAGGCAAGATTGAACTTCTTCACGATGATAGCCCATGAAATCCGTACGCCAGTATCTCTTATCATAGGACCGTTGGAGAAACTGAAAAGTATAGAGTCGAATCCTCAGCTTAACATTATCGACCGCAACGCTCACCGGCTTCTGGAGCTTGTCAACCAATTGCTCGATTTCCGTAAGATAGAACAGCAGAGTCTGGAAGTGCACTTTGCACCGCAGAATATATACGAACTGATAGCATCTGTCAGCGAACGCTTTGCCCCGACCTTCGAACAGGCTGGCAAGCGCTTCACCGTAGACTATCCTGACCGTCACTTTAACGCTATTGTCGACAAGGAAGCTGTGATAAAGGTTATAAGCAATCTGTTGACAAATGCCAACAAGTACACTAAAGATGAGGTCAACTTGAAATGTGTTGTCGAACCCGATAGTGAGTGGTTCCGTATCATCGTGTCCGACAATGGTGTCGGCATCCGTGAGGAAGACCGCCAGCGAATCTTCCAACCATTCTTCCAGGCAGAGGGGAACAAGCCAGGGACAGGTATCGGCCTGAACATCGTGAAGAGCATTGTCAACCGCCATCACGGAGAGATATCCGTCGTTTCAGAGGTGGGCAAAGGCTCGATGTTTACGGTCGTCCTGCCGGTGAGTCAGGATGATTATAGTAGTGAGAGGTCAGAGGTAAGAGGTGAGAGAATACCACCAGCACAGATACAGCCGCAAGACACATCTTTCACCACCCAGCACTCACCTCTTACCTCTTCTCAACAGACCATGCTCATTGTCGATGACTCCGATGATATGCGTGACTTCCTGACGAGCAACTTCAGCGACAAGTATCAGATCATTGCCGCCGGCGACGGTATAGAGGCTCTGAATATGTTGCAGAAACACGAAGTGAACATTATCATTTCCGACTGGATGATGCCACGAATGGATGGAGCCGAGTTGTGCAGGCGTGTGCGACAGAACCAGCTGACGAGTCATATCCCGTTCGTTATGCTAACCGCAAAGACCGACGATGACTCAAAGGTGGAAGGCATGGATGTCGGAGCTGATACATATATCGAAAAACCATTCTCTGTACAATATCTCGAAGCCTGTATCCGTAATATGCTTCAGATACGCAGGCATCTTATGGAGAAATTCTCTTCGCAGCCATTAGAGCCTGTCACTGAGATAGCACAGAATCCTACAGATAATGAGTTCCTAACTCGTATGAACAAAGTTATCGAGGAGAACTTCTCGAATTCCGACCTTAACGTCGATTTCCTGGCCGACAAACTGAACATCAGCCGTAGCGGACTGTTTGCCAAAATCAAGACTTTGGCAGATGTTACGCCTAACGAGATGATTCAGATCGTCCGGCTGAAACGTGCTGCACAGTTACTGCACGACGGCGGCTACCTTGTTAGTGAAGTGGGTTATATGGTGGGATTCTCTAATCCCTCATACTTTTCTAAATGTTTCCAGAAGCAATTCGGCATCAGACCTGCAGACTACATGAGGTCTAATGCCGAATAGGCGGATAGGACAGCCTTGTCCACATCAGATTTCGATAAGCTTACCGTTCTTCTTGGCTTCCTCAATCCACTTGAGCTCGATTTCCTGCAGGAACTTCTGCTTGTTCTCGTTCAACTTCTGCATGTCCAGTCCGATGGCGGCCTGAGCCTTAGCCTTGGTGCTGTAGTCGGGCACGGGGATATCGCCCAGATGTCCGTATTTAGCAGCAACGCGGGCTATGAGCAAACGGGCCTGCTGAGCGTAATCGACTGAATGAGAGAGCAGACGGGTAACCTCCTGCGGTGCATGGAAGGTGGCACCATGCGAGGCGATGGCATAGTCCCAACGCCACTGACTCTTGCGGAGCAGGGCCTGGATGGGAGCCATCTCGGCCTCGGTAGCACCCTTGTCGATGATGAACTTAGCCTCGAAGTGGGCACGGGCCAACTCCTGCTCGGCACGGTTGCGCACCTCATTGCACTTCTCCTGACGGTCATAGACGTTCTGGCGCAGCACCTCGGCATCCTGACGGTGACAGGTCTGACAGGTGCGGTCAATCTTGGCTAACGGCGACTGAATCTGATGGTCAGAGAACTTCACCCCACCCTCCTGCTTATATGGCATGTGGCAATCGGCACACGATACGCCGCGCTGGGCATGGATGCCGTGCTGTGACATCTCCCAACCCGGATGCTGAGCCTTCAGGATCTTGGTCTTCGACAGCGGATGGATATAGTCGTAGAAACCAATCTCGTCGTAGTATTCCTCGGCAGCCTCGCAGGTCAAGCCTTTGTCGTGTGGGAATACGAGATAGTTGGCCTTGCCGGGATTCTTCTCGTCGTTAGGCTTGATGAAGTAGTACTCCACGTGGCACTGGGCGCACACCAGCGAACGCATCTCCTGATGGGTGGCGTTCTTCACATCCAGACCGCGACGGGCGAAGGCCTCATAGAGGGCAGGACGGGCAGGACGCAGATCCATCGTGCGAGCATCGTGACAGTCGGAGCAGCCAATGGTATTCACCTCCTCAGCGCCCAGCTCGCTCCACTTCTTCGCGTAGAAGTTGGCGGGCTCAAACTGATCCTTACCATTACCCAGTTCGCGCATCATGCGAGGCACATCCGGACCCTTACACGTCCAACACGTCGCGGGCTGCATATCGCCAGCGATAGAGTCAGGCGTAATCTGGATGCCAGGATTGCCTGTACGCAGAATCTTGCGCATATCCTCCAGGGCGTGCTTGTGTCCGCGAGGGGTGTTGTAATGGCGCGAGAAGGCATAGCCAGCCCACAGCACCACCATCTCGGGACGCTGCTCGAGCACATCCACCTCCTGCG
>JAEEGL013149613.1_pt1 | contig 10747 bp, 10 predicted proteins | sample 9134231 | NCBI WGS metagenome assembly JAEEGL01 (sample SAMN16246548, study PRJNA631951) | gut metagenome | biome: gut microbiome; feature: rumen; material: fiber-attached | host: Bos | place: Iran: Karaj | collected 2018-10 | reverse complement strand
CGTTGTTTGAAAAACCGCCTACGCCGTCAAAAGTATAGGTCTTGCCGTTTACGGTCACGCTGCCCGTTCTGCCGCTTAAACTGAGTGCGGAATTTGATGTGAAGAATGTTCCGCTGCCGTTTTCACCGCCAAATGCTGTGCCCGTGCTGCCGCTTGACGGGAAGTCAAAATAGTAGGTGCAGTCCATATTTACACCGAGGTCAGACGGTGTGGGTGTAACAGGATCGGGATCGTCGGGCTTGTCGGGTTCGCTTGTACCGCCGCTGCCTGTGCTGCTGCCGTTTATGGCGTTTGTAAGTTTAAGCCCCGTTGTGTTTTTTTCAACGCCTGCAAGCTCTTCAACGGTCGCTTTGCCGTTTTCGGCCGTTTCAAGGAAATAGTCGTTTTTATAGAAATTATCGGATGTATCAAAATTGTCGTAAGTCCAGCCGCCGAGCGAGCAGGTATAATCGGCCGCTGTCAGCTTGTAATCCTTTGAGGGAGCGGGGAAATAGTCCTTTGCTTCCATTGTGGATGCGCTGTATTCGTCGATATAATTGCCGTATGCCTTGATAACACCGCCGTCGTTGCTGCTTAATGAGCCGCAGTTTTTGTCCGATGTAAGCATGGGGCGGTAGGTGTTTTCAAAATAGTTGTTTTCGGAAAAGATGCTTGAATTACAGGTCGCACCTATGCCGTAACCCACTTTGTCGCCCTCGTTTGCAACTATCTGATATTTTGAATTGTAGTGGATGCCAACAGCATAGCCTACATTTTTGTAGTAGTTGTTGTAAACGTGGACATCATGCCAGCGGATACGCGGCAAACGCTGTTCCGCACCGTCAAAAAAGTTATGGTGATAGGTGTAGTGACCGACATCCTCGCGGCTTTTTGCGCTTGAACCCAAAAGACAGGACTTGGCCGTCTTTATAAAATGGTTGTAGCTTATTGTGATATAATCGCTGCGTTTTGCATCACATGAACCGTCGCCGTGGAGTTTGTCATACTCCGTGGGCGGGTCCTGCAAACCGGTGGTAAAGGTATTGTCATGTATCCAGACCCTTGTACTTTCCTGGTTTTCCACACCGTCTTCGTATGGCTGCTCGAATTTTATGTTTCTGACTTCGACATCGGAGGCGTGAGCGACCTTCATGCCCCAGCAATAGAAACTTGCATCCGTACCGACACCCTCAATGGTAAGGCCTGCCGTACCTTTTGTTTCTATCATTTTAGTACTGTCAAGACCCGAAAAACCGTTTGCGTCTATTTGGCCTATAACTCTTATGACAAGAGGTCTTGACTGCTTTGAATGAGCGTCAAGTATGCCCGCAAGACCTGTTTTGTTATAAAGTGAGACAGTGTTTTTATTTGCGTTGTTGACGTAAATAACATCTGCATTTGAGGGCAGAGTACCGTCGGCAAGATATGCTCCGGGGTTGTTTGATGTGTTGAAAAACGCGTAGCCTGAGCGGTCGTATGCCTTTGAATGTGCGGTAAATGTAAAAGCACCGCTTTCGTCCTCTTTGCCGTCCGATACGGGTACAACTTTTATCGTGTAGTCGGTATCGCCTTTAAGCCCCAAAGGCTGAACGCGGTAATTGCCGCTGCCGTCGTTTCTTATAAGCGCCGCATCTATTTTTGTGTAGTCCGTACCGTTTTCGCTGTAATAGGCATTGTAATCGCCGCTGCCTTTGAATTCGCCCCAGACACTTTCAAATCCGCTGCCCGAGGTAACGGGCACATCTGCGGCATAGACTGTGCCGAAACTGCTTAAAAGCAAAGTCATGGAAATAAATCCCGCTAATAGTTTTTTCATTTTAAATGCTCCTTATCCACTTTGGGAAAAATATAATTTTGCCATATAAATTCTATCACAACGGGACATAATATTCAATGATAAATTTATAAAAAGGAGAAAAATGATGAAAGAGAAAAAAATACCGACAGCGGAAGATATAATGAAGTTTGAAATAGCCAATGAGCTTGGGCTTGGCGATAAGATAAAAACATTTGGCTGGAAGAGTCTTACCTCTAAGGAAAGCGGCAGGATAGGCGGTATTATGGCAAAAAGAAAACGCGACAGCCGTGCGGGAAAGAAACTGTAAAAAGAAACAGCCCGTCAAATTTTGTCATATATTGATTTTTGGTACTCGTGTATGCTATAATCAACATATATGATTTAGCGGAGGATAAAATGGACGAGTACGTTTACAAGGGTACAAAAAGGCTGCGCTGCGGTTATACAACGGGGTCTTGTGCGGCAGCGGCGGCAAAGGCGGCGGCGGATATGCTGCTCGGCGGGCGTGAAATATGCGAAACGGAGCTTATGACACCCTTGGGCAGGGTTTTAAAACTCGATATCTCAAATATAAAAATCGCTCCCGACAGCGTTTCCTGCTCGGTGCAAAAAGACAGCGGCGACGACCCCGACATCACAAACGGAGTATATGTTTATGCCGAGGTTTTTAAAATAAAAAACGGTATTGAGATAACGGGCGGCGAGGGCATAGGAACAGTCACAAAACCCGGCCTTGACAGACCCGTGGGCGATAGTGCCATAAATACCGTGCCGCGCGGGATGATAACAAAAGCGGTTGTTCAAATTGCTGAAAAATACGGCTATTCGGGCGGTTTTAAGATAGTCGTTTCAATACCCGGCGGCGAGGAACTGGCTAAAAAGACTTTTAACCCGCGTATAGGCATTGCCGGCGGGTTGTCTGTGATAGGCACGACGGGCATAGTAGAGCCGATGAGCGATAAAGCGATAGTGGAGACTATACGCACGGAAGCCTCCGCAAAAAGAGCACAGGGGCAGAAAAGTCTGCTGCTTGTTGTGGGCAACTACGGCGAAAGATTTTTAAAGGAAAACATGCCGAAAATAGCGGATAAGTCCGTTATGTGCAGCAATTTTATCGGCGAAGCACTGGATATAGGCGTTTCGCTTGGCTTTGAAAATATCCTGCTTGTGGGACATATCGGCAAGGCGGCAAAACTCGGCTCGGGCATAATGAATACACATTCGTCATACGCCGACGGCAGAATGGAGACACTTATGGCGTGCGGCGTTATGGCGGGTGTGCCGTCCGATGTACTTTGCAAAATAGACGGATGTGTGAGCGTTGATGCGGCGCTTGATATTTTATATGAAGATAAGGCGGCGGACAGGCTGCTTGATGTACTTATAAACAGAATAGAGTTTTATTTGCGGGCGAGGGTGAAAGGCGGCACGGAAACAGCGGCTGTTGTATTTTCGGATAAACACCCCGTACTGCTTAAAACAGACAAAGCCGATGAAATAATAAGGGCTTTGGAAAACACGGAGGATTAACATGGTAAATTTTGTAGGTGCGGGCAGCGGTGCACCCGATCTGATAACCCTGCGCGGGCAGCGGCTTTTATCGGCTGCCGATGTGATAATATATGCGGGCTCATTGGTAAATCCGCAGCTTCTTGAATATGCAAAGGACGGCTGCGAGATACATAACAGCGCAAAAATGACGCTTGATGAAGTGATAGATGTTATAAAAAGGGCAGAGGAAGAAAACAAGAGTACAGTCCGCCTGCATACGGGCGACCCCTGCGTTTTTGGAGCAATAAGGGAGCAGATCGACAGGCTTGAAACGCTTGGCATAGAGTACGATATCTGCCCGGGGGTAAGCTCATTCTGCGGGGCTGCGGCCGCTTTAAAGGCGGAATACACTCTGCCCGAAGTTTCGCAGACCGTTATTCTTACACGCATGGAGGGGCGTACACCCGTACCCGAAAAGGAAAAAATAGAATTGCTTGCGGCGCATAATGCGACAATGGTCATATTTTTAAGCGCGGGTATGCTTGAAGAACTGTCAAAAAGACTTATTGACGGGGGTTACAGACCCGATACGCCCGCGGCGATAGTCTATAAAGCTACATGGGAGGATGAAAAAGTCTGCCGCTGTACGGTCTCTTCCCTTGCAAAAACGGCAAAGGAAAACGGCATAAGCAAGACTGCACTTATAACTGTAGGCGATTTTTTAGGGGATAACTACGCTTTGTCAAAACTTTATGACCCCTCCTTTGAAACGGAATACAGAAAGGCGGAGAAAAAATGAAAATTGCTGTTATCTCCATAACCGAAAACGGCAGACTGGTTTCGGAAAAAATTACAAAACAGCTTAAAAAGCATAATATAATTCGTTTTTGTTTTAATAAACATACCGATGAAAGCGCGGAAAGTTTCGATAACCTTGAAATACTTACAAAAAAACTGATGCCGGTATATGATGCACTTATTTTTGTCTGTGCCTGCGGCATTGCGGTAAGGAGCATTGCGCCTTATATAGAATCTAAACAGACAGACCCCGCTGTGATAGTTATTGACGATAACGGTAGATTTGTTATTCCCATACTTTCGGGGCATATCGGCGGTGCTAACAAGCTTGCCAAGGAAATTGCCAAAAAAATCGGCGCTCAGCCCGTCGTAACTACAGCAACCGACGTCGGAGGCAAATTTTCGCCGGATAGTTTTGCGGCTGCAAACGACCTTATAATAACGGATATGTCGGCGGCAAAAGCCGTGGCGGCGGCCGTGCTTGACGGCAAAAAAATAGGTCTTGTCTGTCCTTATGAATATAACGACCTGCCTGCGGAGCTGACGGTTGACGAAACACCCGAAACGGGTATAGTGATCGGCAGGGCGGAAAGTCCGTTTAAAACGACCCTGAGGCTTTTGCCTAAGAATATAGTGCTTGGGGTCGGCTGCCGCAAAAATGTGCCCAAAGATATTTTTGAAAATGCTGTGCTTGATGCGATGGAGTCTGCGGGCATACTTATGGAGCAGGTAAAAGCGGTCGCAACTATTGATATAAAGGCGCGTGAGGGCGCTGTAAAAGCCTTTTGCCAAAAATACGGATTACGGCTTTACATATATTACGCCGATGCTCTGATGAGTTTAAAAGGCGATTTTACAGCATCGGATTTTGTAAAAGAGATAACGGGCGTTGATAATGTCTGTGAAAGAAGTGCCGTGATATGCAGCGGCGGCGAACTTGTGCTTAAAAAGACAGCGGGCAACAGTACGACAGTTGCGGCGGCTGAGATACCGATAGAACTGGATTTTGAAAAAGAGGAGATTTTATGATCTTATATGTGGTTGGCTTTGGCAGCGGCAGCCGTGAATGTATGACGGCGCAGGCCTGCGAAGCCATAGAAAACAGCGATATTATAGTGGGTTATAAGACCTACGCGGATATTATAAAAAATTTCTATCCCGATAAAAAATGCCTTTCAAACGGAATGCGCATGGAAAAAGAGCGTGTTTTGCTTGCGCTTGAAGAGGCGAAAAACAGAAATGTTTCACTTGTATGCAGCGGAGACAGCGAACTTTACGGCATGGCGGGACTTGCGTATGAGCTTTCGGCCGACTTTCCCGATGCGGAAATAGTGACTGTTGCGGGCGTAAGTGCGGCTTTCAGCGGCGGAGCTGTACTTGGTGCGCCGCTTACACATGATACTGCCATCATCAGTCTTTCCGACCTGCTCACTCCCGCAGAAACCATAGAAAACAGGCTTTTTTATGCGGCAAAGGGCGATTTTGTAATTGTTCTGTACAATCCGTCCTCAAAACACCGCCCCGAGCATTTAAAAAATGCGTGTGATATTCTGCTTAAAGTAAAATCTCCCGATACTGTCTGCGGTTTTGTCAGAAATATCGGCAGAGAGGGACAAGAGAGCGGGATAATGACACTTGAAGAATTAAGGGAGTTTAACGCGGATATGTTTACGACTGTTTTTATAGGCAATTCGCAGACCAAAGTGATAAACGGGAAAATGGTAACGCCGAGAGGGTATAAAAATGTTTAAGCTGCTTATTTTTGCGGGTACGACAGAAGGACGCGAGCTTGCGGAATTCTGTGTTACAAACGGAATAAAAGCCGATGTGTCCGCGGCAACACAAATGGGAGCGGAACTTTTGCCAAAGGGATGCGGTATTCTGTCGGGCAGGCTCAATGCCTTGGAAATAGAGGAATTGCTTGCAAAAAAAAGCTATTCTGCGGTCATAGATGCAACTCATCCTTATGCAAAAGATGTCACAAAAAACATAAAAACCGCTTGTGAGGCGGCTGATGTGCCATATTACCGCCTTTTAAGGTATTCTTTGCCAGCGGAGGGGACTGTGGTAAATTCTATGGAAGAACTTGTGAGCCTGCTCGATAAAAACGATAAGACGGTTTTAAGTACACTTGGCAGCAAGGCGGCAAAGATGCTTTCAAAAGTAAAAAGACACAAAGAACGCCTTTGGCTGCGTATGCTGCCGAATGACGATATCAAAGAATACTGCAAAAGCCTTGGCTTTGACGAAGATAAGCTGATACTTGCAAAAGGCCCTTTCGGTGTAGAAGAAAATATTGAACATATTAAAAAAAGCGGTGCAAAACTGCTTGTTACAAAAGAAAGCGGAAATGTGGGCGGCTATCCCGAAAAGGTGCGTGCCGCAGAGCTTTGCAATATTGAACTTGTGACCCTTTCAAGACCCGAAGAAACGGGTCTGAGCCTTGAGGAAGTCAAACAGTTGGCAATAAAAATGTCGGAGGAAGAAAATGGAACTTGAATATGTACTGCCCGCAGATATAGAACGGCGCAGTTTTGAAATAATAGCCGCCGAAATGGGGGATATAGATATACCCGAGGAAATACGCCCCGTGCTTATGCGTGTTATACATACCACGGCGGATTTTGATTATATAAAAAATCTGTATTTTTCGCCCGATGTGATAAATCTTGCTATGCAGGCGATAAAAGATGGGGCGGTCTTTGTTACCGATACCAATATGGCGAAAGCAGGCATAAATAAGGCGGCGCTTAAACGGCATAACTGTGAGTGCCTGTGTTTTATGGCGGATGAGGATATTGCAAAAACAGCGAAACAAAACGGAACAACACGGGCGGCTGCATCGGTCGATAAGGCTGCAAAACTTGACCGACCCGTTATTTTTGCCGCGGGGAATGCGCCGACTGCGCTTATAAGACTATGTGAGCATATAGAAAACAAGACTTTTACCCCAAGGCTTGCGATAGGTGTGCCCGTGGGTTTTGTAAATGTGGTGCAGTCCAAGGAGATGCTGATAGAAACAGGCGTGCCCTGCATAGCCGCAAGGGGCAGAAAAGGCGGCAGCAATGTGGCGGCGGCTATCTGCAACGCACTTTTGTATATGGCAGACAAAAAATAAAGTAAAGTATTGCAATATGGGAAATTTAGTGTTATACTTAATTTTGTATTTAATATATGACAAGCGGTGCCCTCGATCGCGGCAAGGCTGTGAGGCCGAGGGGTAAAAGGGAAACAGGTCAAAGTCCTGTACGAGCCCGTCACTGTAGTTGCTTAGCACAATACTTCCGTGAGGTCTTACCGAGCGAAGCCACTGTTTTTTAATGGGAAGGCTGTATTGTGTGTTTAAGGCATAAGTCAGGAAACCTGCCGTTTTTGTCGGTACAATGATCACGAGGTCATGATCGCACCGTTTTAACAGTTCTTTGTCTGTATCGGTGCCCTTTAGGGGCTTTTTTTATACAGGCATTATGCGGTCATTCCCCAAAAGAAAGGAATGCAAAAACAAATGAAAAGAAAAATTGCTGTAGTTTTATCACTTGCCATGATGATGGCTATGACAGCCTGCGGCGGCAGCACACAGACAACAAGCGAACCCGCAGAAAGCAACACACCCGCTGTTGAGGAGACCGTTTCCGAAGCGGAAGCTGAACCCGCAGAGGGCGAAGAGGATGAAGAGGATTATACCACGGGCGACGCGTCTTTGGATAACCCCCGCAATCAGGATGAGATAGGCGAAAAAGAACTTCTTGTGCTCAGCTTCGGTACAAGTTTCAACGACAGCCGCCGTCTTACTATAGGTGCAGTTGAAAACGCTATTGAAAAGGCTGTTCCAGATTTTTCGGTACGCCGAGGTTTTACGGCAAATATCGTTATCGACCACGTTAAAAACCGTGACGGCGAAGTGATAGATGATGTTGACGAGGCACTTAAGCGTGCGCAGGATAACGGTGTTAAAACACTTGTTGTTCAGCCTACGCACCTTATGAACGGCCTTGAATATAATGATATAGTTAAACAGATAGGTTCCGTATCGGATTCCTTTGACAAGGTGGCTATCGGCGACCCGCTTCTTACAAGCGACGATGATTTCAAGCGTGTTGAACAGGCGATCGTAGACTGGACAAAGGACTATGACGACGGCAAGACAGCTATCTGTTTTATGGGGCACGGCACAGAAGCCGAGTCAAATGCCGTATATCAGAAGATGCAGGATATGCTTACCGCAGACGGTTATGTAAATTATTATGTAGGTACTGTTGAGGCCACACCTTCACTTGATGATGTGCTTGCAAAGGTAAAAGAGGGCAGCTATGAGAAAGTTGTGCTTGAACCTTTGATGGTAGTTGCGGGCGACCATGCAAACAACGATATGGCAGGCGATGACGAAGATACATGGAAGTCAGCTTTTGAAAAAGAGGGCTATGAGGTAGAGTGTCTGCTTCGAGGACTTGGCGAAAACGAGGCTATCCAGCAGCTTTATGTAGAACACGCACAGGCAGCGGTTGCATCTGTACAGTAAATAATAGGGCGGGCGGCTACGGGCTGTCCGCCTTTTATAATAGTGAGGTAATAAAATGAAAAAGAAAATTTCAGCGGTGCTTGCCGTTATGATATTAAGCGGCTGCGGTGCTCAGCAGCCCGAACAGCCCGAATTAAAAGCGGAGCAGACCGAGATAACGACACAGGAGATACAGACCGTCACTCCCGACGAAGTGGGCTTTGAGGGCATGGAGGCTGTCACACCCGATATGCTCAAAGACGGCGTTTATAAAATAGAAGTCGATTCAAGCTCGTCAATGTTTGAAATAACGGACTGTGAACTGACTGTTTCGGACGGCAGTTTGACCGCAAAAATGACAATGGGCGGTACGGGCTATGAGCATTTGTATATGGGCACAGCCGAGAATGCGGCAAATGCTTCGGAAAGCGAATTTATCCCGTATAATGAAGAAAACGGCGTACACAGCTTTACCGTACCCGTTGAAGCCCTTAACAAGGAGATCGCCTGTGCGGCTTTCAGTAAGAAAAAACAGGTATGGTATGACAGAACGCTTGTTTTCCGTGCCGATGCTCTGCCGACGGATGCCTATGCGGACGGCATTATTTCTACCGTTGACTCGCTTGGGCTTGCGGACGGCGAATACACGATAAATGTCACTCTTTCGGGCGGCTCTGGCAAGGCAAGCGTGCAGTCTCCCACAAAACTTACAATAAAAGACGGCAAGGCCTATGCCGAGCTGGTATGGAGCAGTAACAAATACGACTATATGGTAGTTGACGGCGAAAAAATAATGCCGACAAGCATGGACGAGTTTTCTGTGTTTGAGATACCCGTTTCGGGCTTTGATTTCGACCTGCCTGTATCGGCAGATACCACGGCTATGAGCAAGCCCTACGAGATAGAATATAAACTGCATTTTGATTCTTCGACGATATCATGAAAAAAATATTTTTAATTTTTGTTTTGTGCCTGCTTACCGCCTGCGCCAAAAGCGAGGGAGAGACCCCGCAAACGGAAATAACGGGCAGTATGCAGCTTGATTATGCAGCGGAGTTTTCTGTGGACTATCTGAAAAACGGCTGTTCTATGATACATATTGCGGATGATGATTTTCTGCTTGTGCCCGAAAATACCGCCGTGCCCGAGCACGCGGACAATGTGACTGTGCTTGAACAGCCGCTTGAACCGATGTATGTGGCGGCATCTGCGGCAATGGACTTGTTTGACGGTATAGATGCGCTCGATAGTGTGTATTTTTCGTCCACAAAGGCCGAGGACTGGGATATCCCGTCCGTAAAAAATGCCCTTGAAAACGAGGATATTTTATATGCGGGCAAGTACAGCGCACCAGATTATGAGCTTTTGACCGAGGAAAACTGCGGTATAGCCATAGAATCCACCATGATATATCACAGCCCCGAAACAAAGGAACAGCTTGAAAGACTGGGAATTCCCGTACTTGTGGAGCGTTCGGGCTATGAACGGCACCCCATGGGGCGTATGGAGTGGATAAAACTGTACGGGCTTCTGGTCGGAAAAGAAGCCGAAGCGGAAGAATTTTTCGGCGAAAAAGCAAAGAGCTTTGAATCGGCTGTAAATAACGATATTCCCGATAACGAAAGGAAAACGGCGGCCTTTTTCTATTTAAGCTCAAAAGGCCATGTAAATATAAGAAAGCCGGGGGATTATATCTCAAAGACAATAGAACTTGCGGGCGGCAAGTATATTTTTACTGCGGACAGGCTGAATGTTGAGGAAAATGCGCTTTCCACCATGAATATACAGCTGGAGGAATTCTATGATACGGCAAAGGACGCGGATGTGCTTATTTACAACTCGACTATAGAGGGCGAGCTGAAAAGTCTTGACGAACTGCTTGAACTAAGTCCCGTGTTTGCCGATTTCCGTGCCGTAAAAAACGGCAATGTCTGGTGTACGGAAAAAAATATGTTTCAGCAGACAACGGGTGCGGCGGACACGATAAACGACCTTAATATGATATTTACGGGTGCGGCGGATGATAAGGACAGCCTTACATTCCTGCACAGATTGAGGTAAAAATATGGGAAGAAAGAGAAAAGCCTTATATACGGGCGGTTTTATACTGCTTTTGGTGCTGTCTGCGGTTTTGTTTGTAATGGAACTGAGCATGGGCAGCAGCAGTATAGGCGCGTTAGATG
>JAEEGL011260161.1_pt1 | contig 10747 bp, 6 predicted proteins | sample 9134231 | NCBI WGS metagenome assembly JAEEGL01 (sample SAMN16246548, study PRJNA631951) | gut metagenome | biome: gut microbiome; feature: rumen; material: fiber-attached | host: Bos | place: Iran: Karaj | collected 2018-10 | reverse complement strand
CTTTATGGGAAAATTTGTTTTTTACAGACAGAAAAGTGTAATAAAAAGGATAGTCGTTGTTTTTTCTGCTGTCCTTGTCATTTCGCTTTGTTTTTATTTTGTCCGTTTTATTGTTGATTCAAAATTTTACGGCAAGGCAAACTCTTTTTCTCTTAATTCAAGCTGGAAAAATTATGACTATAAGCGCGTATACGATTTAAGTTCAGAGGTTTTGTATAAAAAGAAATTTGATTATTTCGCACTGACGCTTCACGGTTTCTCTGCGTTTTATCTTGCGCTGGCAGAAACCGACCTGATGCTGGCACAAGATTATCTTGACGAGGCCGTTTTCAATATCAGGATTGCGCTCATATACGCTAAGAAAAAAAACATTCCGCAGCTGGAATATATGCTGGGAAAAATCTATTTTTACAGGAATCTATATACTTCTTCATATTATTACGCCGATTTGGCAGTATATTATCTTTTGAAATCGATTGAGGACGGATATAAATCTGATGATGTTCCTGAATTTCTGGGGCTTATGTACGCGGATTTAGGGATGCATCACGAAAGCATATCTTATTTTACGGAAGCGTTGATATTGCGCGAGTCCGACAGCCTTTTGCTTTCAATCGCCGAGCAGTACAGGAAGGTAAATCAGAATCAGGCGGCAGAACAGTATCTTCACAGAATCTCCCAGAATTGCAAGGACGAGCAGATTGAAATAAAAAATCATCTTTTGCTAGGCGAAATTTATATTGAGCAGGAAAAATATGATAAAGCTGAGGAAGAATTCAATTTTTTGATTGGAAAAGAGGTTCATCTTGCTGACGCACACTATAATCTGGGTATAATATATGAAAAGCAGGGTGATTTGGTTAAGGCTCGCTCGGAGTGGAGGGCCGCATTGAAAAATCAGAGCAACCATCCTGGTGCTTTGAAAAAAATAGCCGAATACAAATAGTAAGGGGATAAATTATGGGATTGTTCGACCGTTTTTCCACAGATGTGGGGATTGATCTTGGAACTTGCAATACGTTGATTTACGTCCGTGGCGAAGGTATCGTAATCAACGAACCTTCTGTCGTCGCAAAAGAAAGGGGGACGAACAGGGTTGTCGCGGTCGGGGCTGAGGCTAAACGAATGCTTTTCAGGACTCCTGGAAACATTACAGCAATCAGGCCTTTGAGGGACGGCGTAATTGCTGACCTTGAAAGCACCGAGAAGATGATAAAATATTTCATATCAAAAGTCGTGAAAAAGAACCAGTTTTTCAAATCGACTAGAATGAAAATAGGAATTCCATCGTGCATCACTCAGGTTGAGCGAAGGGCTTGTATCGAGGCTGCGCTCAAAGCTGGCGCAAAGGAAGTTGATGTTATAGAAGAGTCCCTTGCAGCCGCAATCGGGGCGGACATCAGGATTGACGAGCCTGCTGGTCACATGATTTGTGACATCGGCGGCGGTACTACAGAAGTAAGCGTAATTTCTCTTGGCGGCATGGTCGTAACAAGCTCTATCCGCGTCGGCGGCGACAAATTCGATGAGGCTATCGTTAACCATGTTCTTGACAAGTTCGGTCTTAGGATTGGACTTTCTACTGCAGAACGCCTTAAGATTGAGATTGGAAATGTCGGGCAGGACGAGGACAAAGATGTCGAGAAAAAGATGGAGGTCAGGGGAACTGACAAAATTACCGGACTTCCGCAGCGAAAAGAGATTGGAAGTGATGAAATCAGAAAGGCTCTTGAAGTTCCTGTAAACCAGGTCGTTGAGGAAATCAAGAAAGTGTTCCATGAGACACCGCCGGAGCTTGCCGCCGATATCGTTGAGCGCGGAATCGTAATGGCAGGAGGCGGAAGCCTTCTCAAAGGCCTTTCAAAGCTCATTTCAAAAGAAACAGGCGTTCATACTTTCGTCGTTGATAATCCGCTTGAAAGCGTCGCGCTCGGTGCGGGAAAATCATTCGAGCTTTTCAGGAACATTTCTTCGGAGCGTGAAATATTCAATAACCTGAACAGTTAGGGCCAGATGAAAAGTTCTAAATATTCCGTGAAATCATTTTTTCCGGAAATGGTTTTTGTTGTCTTTCTCATTCTTTCGTCCGTAATGCTGGCGTTCAGTTCTGGTGGTTTTATCCTGAACTTCAAGCAGATTGGGTTTTCCTTGCTTTCTTCTGCGCAGCGCGGAATAAACGCCGTGGCTACAACCGTAGTTGATACGGTGAACGCCGTTAACGAGCTGTCAAAGTTGCGCGAGGAGAATGCTGCTCTTGTCGAGAAACTCAAGAACTACGAATATATGCAGCGAACGAATGTCGAAATTAGGAAAGAGAACGAGCGGTTACTTGAGCAGCTTGATTTTTCAAGGGCTGTTCCGCAGAAAAACTTTGCCGCAAGGATTATAGGGCGTGACCCTGACGGTCTTTATTCGGCTCTTACGATTGACAAGGGAAGCATTAAGGGCATAAAGAAGAATATGCCTGTAATCGCAATCCAGAACGGGCAGGTGGGAATCGTCGGAAAAGTTGTTACCGTAGGTCTTTTGACCAGCCTTGTTATGCCGGTGTATGATGTGAAGTGCTCTTTGTCAGTGCGTATTCAGGACACCCGCGACATAGGCATTGTGTCAGGAGCTGGAAACAGCGACACGAGCCTTCTTCTCCGGTACATAAAGAAAAGGTCCAAGGAGAATGTCAAGGTGGGCGGAGTTATCGTAACATCGGGCGAAAGCAAAAATTATCCCCGTGATATTCCCGTTGGAACGATTATTGAGGCAAGGGCATTCGACTATGATTCTTCTCTGGAGATTGATGTTACTCCGGTCATAGATTTCTCAAGGCTTGAGACTGTCCTTGTCCTTGATTTGTCCGAGTTTAATCCTTCTTTTGCAGGAAGCCAGGAAAATTAATATGTTTCGTTCAATAATGATTTCTGTACTGATTTTGATTTGTTTCGCTCTTTTCGAGACATCAATCTTGTCGAATTTATTGTTTCTTCCGGTGACTCCAGATTTTCTGCTTATTTGCGTCTTGTATTTCTCCGCGTGCAACGGAAAAATTACTGGGGTGCTTACGGGCTTTTCGTCGGGGCTTGTTCTTGATTTTCTTACAGCCTCACCGTTCGGCTTCCACTGCCTTTTGCGGACTATAATCGGCTATCTTGCCGGAATGTTCAACAGGTCAATAAACCTTTCCGGTGTTTTCGTTCCTGTTGTGTTTGCTCTTGTTGCTACGGTAGCGAAAAAACTTCTGATTATTCTGATTTCTGTGACTTTCTCTTCGGTAAGTCCTGGAGTCCCGATGTTCTCAATGGAATTCCTTTTCGAGCTTATCGCGAACGGAATCTTCACCCCGATTGTATTCAAGTTTCTTGACATTTTCGGCGAGAAAATCATACTTGAGAGAACGACAGTTTCTTGACAAAGGCAAAAAATGAATGTGCGCTCATCATCAATCGATAAAAACTTAAAAGTCCTTATTCTCCTTCTTATAATTTTCTTGGTGTTTTTATTATACGCTGCCTTTCTTTTTCGCCTTCAGATTGTGTTTGGCGAAAAATACAGGAAAGAGGCTGATGCTGTGAAAAGCCAGACTCAGACTATTCCGGCTCCCCGTGGCGAAATTTTTGACAGGACGGCATCGCTTCCTATGGTCATTAATGCGGACTCTTTTGCTGTTGATTTGACTCCCAGCGAAATTCCGACCGGCTACTACGATACCGTAACGGCGCGCCTTGCTTCTATTTTGGAAATTACGAAAAAAGAGCTTGATTCAAGGATGCCAACCGGAGAGAACAAGAAAAAAGAAAAAATAATTCTGAAAAGCTGGACGAAGCCAGTCGAAATAAAAGTGAATGTTCCGTTTGAGAAAATATCTACAATAGCGGAGAATATAACTGACCTTCCTGGTGTCTCATGGCGTTCAAAGCCAATAAGGAACTATGTCGTCACGGGTTCTATTTCTCATGTCATAGGTTATGTCGGAAACATAACGACGGATGAGTACAATGTTTTGTACAATGAGGGCTACAAGCTCAATGACATAATCGGGAAGATGGGTATTGAAAGACAGTACGATAGCCTTCTGAAAGGGCAGAAAGGAATGATAAGCCGCACGGTTGACGCAAGGGGAAAAGTCATTTCCGACAAGCCGATTGTAACGGACCCAAAAATGGGAAAAAACCTTGTTCTTACGATTGACTCAAGGATTCAGGAGCTCGCCGAGAAAGCTCTTGGAAAACGTGTCGGAGCGGCTGTGGTTTTAAGCCCGTCAAACGGCGAAGTTCTTGCTATGGTATCATATCCGTACTATGACCAGAATATTTTCAACAGCGACTATGCTTCCAGGGAGTACGCCAAGCTCATCAACGATGAGCTAAAACCTATGTTGAACCGGGTCGTGAACGGAACTTATCCGCCGGCCTCGACTTTCAAGACGATTATGACAACGGCCCTTCTTTCGGAGAAGGCAATTTCTCCTTACGAGAAAATAGACTGTACAGGAAAGTTCAATTACGGAAACAGGGATTTCAGATGCCACCAGCGTTGGGGGCATGGCTACCTTGATTTGAAAAACGCGCTTGCCCAGTCATGCGATGTTTATTACTATGTTACGGGCGTTGAAAAGCTGGGTGCGGACAAGATTGCGTCATATGCCACTGAGTTCGGGTTCGGCCAGAGCTTTGAGATTGACCTTCCGTCACAGGCCAGCGGTCTTGTTCCGACTCCGCAGTGGAAGGACAAGCGTTACCATGAGCCGTGGCTTGGCGGCGACACCGTAAATATGTCAATCGGGCAGGGCTACTGGACTGTTACGCCAATGCACATCGCAAACATGATTGCGATGGTTGCAAACGCCGGGGTCATTTACAAGCCGCACTTACTAAAAGAAATCAGAGACTCATCAACAGGCGAGGTAATCGAAAAAATTGAGCGCGAGGTTCTGCGCTCTTCAAGCATTGACAACTCAGTTTGGCACGAAGTTCAGAATGATTTGCGCTACATGATTACGAACGGAACCGCCACATATCCTATGGAGAACAAAGTCGTCAAGATGGCAGGAAAAACAGGAACTGCCGAAGTGAACAATTTGAAAAAAGAGCAGCCGTGGCACTCGTGGATGGTTGCATACGGCCCGTTCGATGCGCCAGTTGAGAACCAGATTGTTGTGTGCGTTCTTGTTGAGGCAATAAACGAATGGGAATGGTGGGCTCCTTATGCCACGAATATCATTTTTCAGGGTGTTTTTGCCAACCAGACATACGAGGAGGCGGTCAATTCGCTTCCTAATGTGCGCGCGCATTTGCGTGAGATAGAAAACAAGAATTATAAAGGTCGTCAGGAATAAGAGCATGAGCAAAATCCTAAAGTCATTCGATATATTTATTTTCCTTGCGGTGTGTGTACTTATTGCGTTTAGCGTCACATTCATCTATTCGTCGGACATAAACTCTGACGGAATTCTTGTATCAAGAAAATACATAAAGCAGATTGTGTTCGCCGTAGTGGGAATCGTTGTTATGATTGCCGTCGCGCTGTACGATTACCGTCAGGTTCATCGCTACTCGCCGTATTTGTTCGCGTTCCTTGTGGTCATCCTTATCATCACAAAATTCCTGGGGCTTAACATAAACAACGCCAACAGCTGGCTTGCGATCGGACCTAGACACAGCCCGATTTTTACGATTCAGCCGTCTGAGTTTTGCAAAATCTTGTATATCTTTTTTCTTGCGTGGTATTTTGACCGCTCTCAGAACAAAAATCCGCTTGAGCGATTTTTTGTTTCGCTTGCCATAATGATGATTCCGCTCGGCCTTATCCTTGTTCAGCCAGATTTGGGAACGGCCAGCGTCTATGTTCCAATCATGCTCGTAATGGCGTTCATGGCCGATATTCCTCTCAAATACCTTGTTCCGTTCATCTGCTTCGGATTGCTTACAGTCGTGTTCATGGTGCTTCCTGTCTGGGAAGTCGTCATAGTTAAGAAATCTATACCGATGATTCATATCCTTACTAATTTCAGGATGCGCCTTATCGTCATACTTGCTTCAGGAGCTATTCTTGTCATAGGTATTTTCGGAACGATTTACTTTGAGGAATCGAAGGTATTTTATTGGATTGCCATTGTGTTCGGCGTAATCGGGGCTGCTCTTATCTGCTCGTATCTAGGTCAGTTCGTATTGAAAGAATACCAGATAAGCCGTCTTATCATTTTCCTTGACCCTTATGTTGACCCGCAGAAGCGCGGCTACAATGTCATCCAGTCAAAGTTGGCCATAGGAAGCGGAATGTTGATGGGAAAAGGCTTCCTCCAGGGGTCTATGAGTCACCTTCAGTTCCTTCCTGAGCGAAGCACGGACTTTATTTTCAGCATCTATTCTGAGGAAATGGGTTTCATCGGCTGTATGGGAATTTTTATCTGCTATTTGGTAATCCTTGTGAGAAATCTCTTTGTAATCCGCGGAACGCAGAATTATTTCGGAATGTTAATCGCATCAGGCATACTTGGAATGTTGTTCTTTCATTTTGTCGTAAATGTTGGGATGGTCATGGGTGTTATGCCGATTACCGGAATTCCGCTTATTTTCATGTCATACGGCGGCTCGTCGCTTTGGACGGGAATGATTGCGATGGGGCTTTTGATGAGCATAAACTACAGAAAGCTTGATTTTATGAGGTAAATTTTGAATCTTATAAATCCTTTGGAACTGTTCGGCTCGGAGCTTTGCTCTGTACAGAACCCAGCCGCTTTCATAGGCGGCGAGATTGGTCAGATTGTAAAGCCTCATTCTGATAGCGACGGTCTTTTCAATTTTGCCATTGCTTTTCCTGATGTTTATTCAATCGGAATGTCAAATCAGGCTATAAAAATCATTTACAACGGCTTGAACAAAATCGCTTCAGTGCGCTGCGAGCGTGTTTTTGCCGTGGAGGATGATTTTGACTCGCTTCTGAAAAAGCACAATGTTCCGCTGTACACTCTTGAAACCGGAATGCCACTGAATGAGCTTGATATGATTGGCTTTTCAATCGGGTATGAGCTTGGCGTAACAGGTGCACTGTCAATTCTTGAGTCGGGGCGTGTTCCGATTCTGAAAAAAGACCGCACGGAAAAAGACCCTATCGTTATTTCAGGCGGCGTCGGAGCTACGAATCCGGCCCCGTTCTCAGATTTCTTCGACGCGACTTTCATAGGCGAGGCTGAGGGCGGAATGTTTGAGCTTATAGAAAAAATTTCCCTTATGAAAAAGTCCGGCGCGTCAAGAAACGAAATCCTTTCTGAACTTGCAAGAAATCCTCATGTCTGGACTGAGGAAATGTCAGTTGAAACTTGCGGGCATGATGTTGCAATTCGCGCTGTGTACGAAAACTTTGGCAGGGAAAAATCCGTGGAGTCGTTTTTTCCGCTTCCGAACATAAAGACAGTCCAAAATCACGGCGTGGTGGAGATAATGCGCGGATGCCCGAACGGATGCCGCTTTTGTCACGCAGGCATTTACTACCGCCCGCAAAGGGTAAAAGAAAAAAAACTGATTTTTGAGGAAGTTGACAAGCTCGTGAATGTAGCGGGCTTTCAGGAGATTTCTCTTACATCTCTTTCCTCCGCCGATTATCCGAAAATCGGTGAGCTTCTTTCCGAGCTGAACGAAAAATACAGCGGGCAGAATGTGAGTTTTCAGCTTCCGTCCCTGAAAGTGAACAGCTTTACTTTCCCGATTCTTGAACAGCTTTCCGAGGTCAGAAAAAGCGGGCTTACTTTTGCCGTTGAAACTCCAGAGGAGGCGTGGCAGCTCAGACTTAACAAGGAAGTGTACGCCCAGCATCTTGTCGATTTGATTTTTGAGGCGAAAAAGCGCGGCTGGAACAAGGCTAAATTCTATTTTATGGTGGGCCTTCCGTTTCCTGAAACTGATGGAAAAACCGAAGAGCAGGTAATTGTTGATTTTCTTATCGATTTGCAGGAAAAAACCCATATTCAGTGCAATGTAAATGTGGGAACTTTTATCCCTAAGCCGCACACCCCGTATCAGTGGGTCAGACAAATTTCCCCGGAGGAGGCGGAGAAAAAACTTCGCTATATAAGGGAGAATCTTCCGAAACGAGGATTTAAAGTCAGTACGCATGAAACTGCTGTGGGCTATCTTGAGGGGCTTTTTTCCCGTGGCGACAAAAGGGCGGGCGGCGTAATTTACGATGCGTTCAAAAATGGCTGCAGGCTTGACGCGTGGGAAAATCATCTTCGTGAGGATATTCCGGTATGGGAAAAAGTCTTTTCTGAGGCCTTGTGGGATGTAAAAAAAGAAATCCTCCGGGAAAAGTCAAAAGATGAGAGCCTTCCGTGGGATTCTGTTTCGCTTGGCCCGTCGAAGAATTTTTTCAAAAAGGAATGGGAAAAAAATCTATCCGAAACTCTTACGCCCGTTTGCTCCGAGAACTGTGACCATCGCTGCGGCGTATGCAATAAGACTACAAAAGTCAGGCTGAGCGCGGGCGAAAATCCCGTGCCAGAAGAATGTACAAAAACTTCTCCGATGTCTTTTGCAGAAAAAAGCCGCGAGCAGAATATTCCTGTTTTGTACCGTGTGATTTTTTCTTTCAGTAAAAGCTGCGGAGGAGAGTTTTTCTCGCATCTTGGGCAGATTGAAATATTCAACCGAGCCATAATGCAGTCAAGGCTTCCAGTTTTGTATACTTCAGGCTTCAATCCTCTTCCGCGCCTTGAATTCGGCTCAACTTTGTCTCTTGGAATAAAATCTGAGGATGAAATTGCTTCAATGATTCTTTTTGAGCCGATTTCAGAAAATGTTTTTGCCGAAAAAATGAACAGTCTTTTGCCAAAATCGCTTCATATCAAAAAAGCGTTCATTTTCCCTGTTACGAACGCAAAAAAACGGGAGTCTCTGAGCAGCCTTTTGTGGGGTAATCAGTATATCTATGAGTTCAAAAGCGGCATGAATCCTGACGATTTTTTTTCGTCAGAATTGGCTGATGATTTTAAGAATCCTGAGAGCTTATGCGATTTTACGATTGACCCAAAGACGAACACTGTCCGCGCGAAACTTATCTTTCAGAAAGACAGACCTTTCAGGAACGCACTTGAATCATTTTTCTCAAAAAAAATCTGGGATATTGCGGATATAACGAAAACAAAAACGCTCGCAAAATCTGATGGCGGATGCACGGATTATTTTGAGCTTTACAAAGAAATCGCAAGACAGAACGAAATTCTGATTGAAAAACTGAATCTGAACAAGGGGCATTGCGAATGATAAGGAAATCGATTTGCAAGGCGGCTCTTTTTTATTACATGATTCATCCGCTTTTCTATTTTTCTGCGATTCTAACGGTCATTTTTGTTTCGTTCAGATTTTTTCTTGCCTCAAAATTTTTTGTCATCGGGGCAGGTACTTCGGATTTGCGCTATTTTTTCAGTGCGATTCCATATATTTCGATTTTTACGATTCCTCTTCTTGTTTTCAGGCTCAAGAATTTTATAAAAGATGATTCCTTGCCTGTGTCCGCGGCCTCAAAATTCCTTTCCGTTTCTTTGGCGGCGTTTTGTGCGTTTATCATTCCTGTTATCTTGCTTTTTTCTGTTCCTGTTTTTGTCAGTTTTTTTGGAATTGTGGACGAAGGTCAGGTTCTCTCGGGCTTTTTAGGAATATTTCTTTTTTCGTTCTCCGCAATTTCTCTCATAGTTCTACTGTTCACTTTTTTTAGCTCCCAGAGTTTTTCTCTGATAGTGTCGTTCGCGCTTCTTCTGGTGACTAATTTTATTGATTTACTCCCCATGTACCTTGACTTGGGGAAAGTCGCGGCGTTTTTGTGCAGAAAACTGAGCTTTTCTTTTGCATTTGATTCTTTCGGCAAGGGAATAATCGATTCCCGCTCTGTTTTCTTCTATATAATCGCTTCTTTTTTCTTTCTGATTCTTGCATCAATTTCCGAGAACAGACGACTTGGAAAAAAAACGCCGGCTCTTACGAAAATTCTTCTTGTTTTGATTTTGATTTTTTCATCTTTCGCAAACGAGCGTCTTTATTTCAGGTGGGATTTAACTAAATCAAAGCTGTATTCTGTTTCTTCCGTTACGAAAAATCTTATTGAAAAGATAGACGAGCCTCTGAGGATAACTTATTTTTCTTCCCGTGAGCTTACGGAACTTTATCCGCAGGCTTCCGATGTCATCGAATTCCTGAAAGATTTTTCTCTTTCAGGAAAAAATATTTCTCTCAGCGTAAAGCACATATCATCGCGCGATGACCCGAAAAAACTTCTTGAGCATGGAATCCGCGGGCAGCAGGTCAGAAGCGACAAAGGGACTAAAACTGAATATATCACTGTTTATTCGGCCGTTCTTATTCAGTATCTTGACAGGAATTCCCTTATTCCGTTCGCAGGCTCTATTGAAAATCTTGAGTATGATTTGTGCCAGCGTTTGAGGACGCTCGTTTTCGGAAATGAGCGCAAAGTCTGGCTTGTTCTTGGAAACGGACTTTCGCCTGAAACTCGGTATGATTTCGTTCAGCCGTGGCTTTCGGTGCGTGGTTTTAAAGCAGAGTTTCTTTCTGATATGAATATGGTGCAGACCCTTGACAGCCTCACGGTGCGCGACAATATTGTTGTGCTGGGGTCAAAGTTTCTTTCAAGCGAGCAGTGCGCCGCAATTGAGAGGGCGGTGATGCGCGGCGTTCCGTCGTTCATTGCGACTTCTCCCTACAGCGTGGATATTGAGAACGGCTGGACTGTTTCAAAAAATAGAGGT
>JAEEGL010753656.1_pt1 | contig 10747 bp, 5 predicted proteins | sample 9134231 | NCBI WGS metagenome assembly JAEEGL01 (sample SAMN16246548, study PRJNA631951) | gut metagenome | biome: gut microbiome; feature: rumen; material: fiber-attached | host: Bos | place: Iran: Karaj | collected 2018-10 | reverse complement strand
TCCCGCTGAGCATGCCGAGCTTCAGTACTTCCTCAGTCACCATTTTGACGTTCAGAAGCGAGCCGAAGTGCTGGGCACACTTACCCGCACACATCGAGGACTCTGTGTGGCCGGCACACACGGGAAGACCACAACCAGCAGCATGGCAGCACACCTGCTGCACCAGAGCCATGTGGACTGCAACGCATTCCTCGGAGGTATCACCAAGAACTACGGCACCAACTATATTCTGGCGCCCCAGAGTGACTACGTAGTGATAGAGGCCGATGAGTTCGACCGTTCCTTCCATCATCTCTCGCCCTTTGCCACCGTCATCACCGCCACGGACGCCGACCACCTTGACATCTACGGCACCGAAGAAGCCTATCTCGAGAGCTTCCGTCATTACACAGAACTCATTCAGCCTGGGGGCTACCTTGTCTTGCATGACGGATTGAAGATGCAACCCAACGTTCGAGAGGGTGTCACCACCTATATTTATTCACGTACACGCGGTGATTTCCATGCCGAGAACATACACATGGGTGACGGCGCCATTCGCTTCGACCTTGTCTCACCGATTGAGAATATCACGGACGTGGAACTGGGTGTACCCGTGGGAATCAATATCGAAAACGGCATTGCCGCCATGGCTTTGGCACAGATAGCGGGTCTCACAGCTGATGAAATACGCCAAGGTATGGCGTCCTTCCGTGGTGTGGATCGCCGTTTTGACTTTCATGTGCGCACACCGCAACGGGCCTATCTGAGTGACTACGCCCACCATCCCGAAGAACTTCGCCAATGCATCCGCAGCATCCGTGAAGTCTATCCCGGCCGCCGAATTGTGGGTATCTTCCAGCCTCACCTCTACAGTCGCACCCGCGACTTCTATCAGGAGTTTGCCGATGCGCTCTCGGACCTCGACGAAGTGGTGTTGACCGAGATTTATCCTGCTCGTGAACTGCCCATGCCAGGTGTGACCAGCCAGCTGATTCTCGATCACCTGCGGCCAGGGGTGCCACACCGTCTCATCCGCAAGGACGATGTCCTGGAAGTGGTGCCTACGCTGCAGTTCGACGTCCTCATCACCCTCGGTGCGGGTAATCTGGATAACTATGCAGACCGCATCGCAGAGATTGTTGCTTCATCACTCAACCCTCAACCCTAAACTCTCAACCCTCAACTCTAACCCCAAAACTCTCAACCCTCAACTCTCAACCCCTCTATGATCAAGACCCTCCTCAAAGTTGCCGTTTTCTTAGGCTTGATAACCTACCTCATCTTCGCGCTTGTACGCCTGAACCGCAATGAGCAGGGACAAGAGTGTACGGGTTTGGAGATTACCATTGATGATACCAGCCAGACAGGTTTCCTGGGTGAGAACGAAGTGAGGGAATTGCTGATAGCAAGCAAACACTACCCCGAGAACGAACTCTTGGAGGCTGTGAATCTGGCCGAGTTGGAGTCCGTGCTCGTCGCAAGCCCCTATATCAATGAGGCACTCTGCTTCAAGACCGTAGAGGGCAAAGTGGCCATGCATATCACCCCGCGCATCCCTGTCCTGCACGTCCTGAACTCGGCAGGTGAGGATTTCTACATCGACAACTGCGGGAGTACCATGCCTCGTGGTCACCATAATATCAATCTCATCGTGATGACAGGAAACATCAACCGTGCTACCGCCGGAAAGCTATATTCACCCATGGGCAGGCTGCTCTCCGAAGACGAGTTCTGGAACCAACAGATCCAGGAAATCCATGTCAACGCCGCAGGTGAATTGGAGTTGACACCCCGCATCGGAGACCACATCATCCTTCTCGGTGACACCTCCGACCTGAACGATAAACTTCAACGGATGCGCACATTCTATACCGAGGGACTGGACCGTGCAGGATGGAATCTCTACAAAGCCATCGATCTCCGCTTCAAAGACCAAGTCATTGGCATCAAGAAAGATAAGAAGAAGTGATTATTCACAATGTAATATTTGTTGGGTGTAGCGCATATTTGCGCGTTTCCCCTCCAACACCAGACTAATGTTTAAACGCAATAATAAAACTATGGGAGCAGAAAAAAACATCATTGCCATCGAACTGGGGTCATCCAGTATCCGGGCCATTTTCGGCCAAAAACGTGCCGACGGCACTTTGCAGGTGCTGGGGTATGAGAAAGAAAGCGCACCAAACAGCATTCGCAAAGGTGTGGTTTACAACATCGACAAGACCGTTCAGGCCATCAATGCGATTAAAAGCCGCATCGAAGAACGTCAGAAAGTCTATGTCAACCGCGTCTATGTGGGCGTCAGCGGGCAGTCGCTGCGTACTGTCGCCAACAGCGTTCGCCGCCAGTTCGACATCAAGGCGGATATCACAGAGCAGATGGTCGAAGATTTGAAGGAGGAGAATCGCGCCCATCTCTATGCAGGAGCCGAAGTACTCTATGTGATTCCCCAGGAGTTCCGCCTGGGGGCTAACTTGACCAGTGAGCCGGTGGGTATCATGTCAGACCGTATCGAGGGATACTACAAAAACATAATTGCTCGCAAGACATTGCGCGAGAGTCTGCGCCGCTGCTTTGCCGGCAGCAAGCTGGAGGTGGCAGATTATGTCATCGCACCTGTCCTCCTGTCCAGCTACCTTCTTTCCGATACGGAGAAACGTTCGGGATGTGCCCTGGTGGATTTCGGAGCAGAAACCACCACCGTGGTCGTCTTCGAGAAGAATATCCTTCGGCATCTTGTTGTCCTGCCACTCGGAGGAGCCAATATAACAGCAGATATTGCCAACAGCCTTCACATCGAGACCGAGGAAGCCGAGAACCTGAAGAAGACCTACGGCTCTGCCTATACAGAGGAGGGTTCCCTCACTGAGCCTCGTCAGATACGTATCTCAAATGATCGTGTGGTCGATGAAAAGCGCCTGCTCGACATTATTGAAGCACGTCAGCAGGAAATCCTTGCCAACGTATGGGAGCAGATCAAGGACTTTGCAGACCGCCTCATGGCTGGCGTTGTCTTTACTGGCGGTGCTTCGAATATGAAGAACCTGGAGACTGCATTCGAGAAATATCACCACTTTGACCGCATCAAGACCCGACTCTTGCCGGCTGCCACGGACTATACCACCAACCTTAAGTTGGAGACCACCAACAACACGCTGGCCACTCTCATCGCCATCCTGCGTCGAGGAGATCAGGAATGTACCAGCGAGAAACCCGCAGAGCCCGATCTCTTTGACGACCCGGTCAACCAGACCGACACGGTAGCCGGAACTGAGACCGCACCTGCGTCCAACGGAGAAGGTGTCATCATGCCAGATAACAAGCCCGAGCCCCAACCGGAAGTGGCCGTTCCCTCTGCCCAAACAGAGGAGGGATCAGGGGAGATGGCTCAACCTGAAACACAAGAGCCGCCCAAGCCCAAAGGTCCCAGCGTCTTCAAGAGAATTGGCAAATGGTTCACTGACCTGGTAGAAGAGAACTGACAAACAAGTTGAAAGTTGAAAATTGAAAGTTCTTCAAGCGTGAAGCGTCGCAAGCGCCGAGCGGAAAATTGAATTATTGAAAATTGATAATTAATAAACAGATAGACTCATGGACAACGAAAATAACGAGGCTGGCGGAATCCAGTTCCATATCCAAAGCAGCAGTCCCAGCATCATCAAGGTCGTGGGCGTTGGAGGCGGCGGTGGCAATGCCGTCACACACATGTTTAACGAAGGCATTCACGATGTCACATACGTGCTCTGCAACACCGACAGCAAGGCTCTCTCAGACTCGCCAGTGCCCAACAAACTGCAGATGGGCGAGGGACTCGGAGCCGGCAACCGTCCAGAAGTGGGACGCAAAGCAGCTCTCGAGACCCTTGACCAGATCAAGGAACTCTTCACCGATGGCACACGTATGGCCTTCATTACCGCCGGCATGGGCGGAGGGACCGGCACCGGAGCTGCACCCATCGTGGCACAGTGTGCCCGCGAAATGAACATCCTCACTGTCGGCATCGTCACCATCCCCTTCCGTTTCGAAGGGCACAAGAAAATTGACCAGGCACTCGATGGCGTAGAAGAGATGTCTAAGCATGTGGATGCCCTGCTTGTCATCAACAACGAACGCCTGCGCGAGATCTACCCTGAGCTCACCGTCCTCAACGGCTTTGCCAAGGCCGATGACACCCTCAGCATCGCCGCCAAGAGCATTGCAGAAATCATCACCATGCGAGGCATCATCAACCTCGATTTCCAGGATGTCAACACCGTCCTCAAGGAAGGCGGAGTGGCCATCATGTCAACAGGCTATGGCGAAGGTGAGAATCGTGTCACCAAGGCATTCCAGGAAGCCCTGCACAGCCCCCTGCTCAACAATAACGACATCTATAACTCCAAGAAAGTGCTGTTCTATATCACCTTCTCTGGTGGCAGCGAGAACGAGCAACTGACAATGGAGGAGATGAACGAAGTCAACGACTTCATGTCCCGCTTCCAGCAGGACAGCGTGGAGACCAAGTGGGGACTCGGCACCGATGACACCCTGGGACAGAAAGTCAAGATTACTCTCCTGGCCTCTGGTTTCGGTCTCCAGAACGTCCCCAGCATGGAGGAGCGCGCAGCCAAGCTCACCCGCGAGGAAGAAGAGCGTCAGCGCAAACTCGAGGAAGAACAGGAAGAGAAAGGCATCCGCCGCGACCAGTTCTACGGTGCCGAAGAGAACCGTCCCCAGAAACCCCGCCGTCAGATCTTCATCTTCAGCGAGCGTGACCTGGACAACGACGACATCATCTCCATGGTGGAATCCACCCCCACCGCTGACCGCAAGAAAGATGAGCTGCGACGCATTCAGGATAAGTCCAACACAACAGAGGAAATCACCACGCCTCCTGCTGATGACCCAAATTCCGCTGCAGCCCCATCTTTCACCATCACCTTCTGAATCTTTGTCCCTTCACAATACAGGCATCAGCCACGACCTCCCTCAGGTCGTGGCTGATGTCTGTAAGCACCCAAAATCATACCCTCACCTCACTTTTGCACCTTTTCTCACATATTTTTTACTTTTCCTAATATTTTCTCACATTTTATTTTTCACTTTTCATTCTTTTCCCTACCTTTGCGGCGGCCCTAGAAGTCTTATGCCTCTTGTGGTCATTCAAACGTATCTAGAACCCGAGCAAACAAGAACATTCAATAACGATGAAAGGAAAATACCTGAATCCCAAGATTGACCTGACCTTTAAGAAGATATTCGGCGAGCATCCCGACTTGGTGATGAGTCTGCTCAACGCCCTGTAGCTTCTGGAAGAAGTCAGAACATAGATATTTCGCCCAAACCAAGAGTTCTCATTACAAAACAACTTTTCCACTATTTTTTTGCAAAAATAAATACATTTACTACCTTATCACGGTTTTGACCTCTCGTAACCTTTCAGGTCACTAGTAATTTTATATAATAACATTAACTCTAATTCCACCATTATGTTATCTTTTTCTGACTATTTGAAGTATATTCCTTTTATGCAAGAAAAAGGAAAGAACCAAATTATTATTGATCAGCTTGTCGAATATTTTAAAAAAAGTATTAAAGATGAATCTGATGATAGTACAAAAAGATTATTCTATCATACATTTTTTGAAATAACGTTACGTGAAGAAGACTATCAAGATCGGTATCAAGCCTTGAAATTAGTTATAGTACCAGGCGCGGTCAAACGTTTCTGCGAAATAATAAAGGCAAAAAGATGGCGCTATTCTAATTATAATTGCCCACATGCTCCTTTTTGGCAATTCCAGTTCACTCCTGAAGTAAGTCAAGAAATCCAGGAATCGACATTGAAACCATTTGAAATAAAGATCACAAACGGGGACTTGTGTCCAACAGGCTATACTGTAGATGATACCAACGATAAGGTTGATGTCGGCAGTTTAACCGTGAGTGTAAAGTCTTCTGATAGTAGTACTGAGCCAAACGTAAAGAAATATGTTTATAACAAGAGTGTATTTGTCGATATTGAAGAACCAGAGCCTGGTGTGTTCATCTTTCCGATGAATGATTTCAAATCGGAAAGCTCTTCAACTAATCAACCAACAATTTATGCTAAATTTGAAATTACATCTAAAGACGGTTTTTTTATAAAGAAGGCATTTTTGAATAGTCGAGTAAAAACATTTGATATGACAACCACTCGATTGAAAATTGCAGGTAAAAATGCTCAAAATGAAATTGATGGGACGCCAGTGTTAATCATAGATGATAGCAAGATTCTGACTCCTCATGCAACCCTCGAGTATAAAGATGGGAATTTACAAATCTCTTCAGAACAAAATGTTAAAGTCTTAACCAATAGAATAGGTAAGACACCCGTGAGACTTAAAACTGGTGATACAATTGTGCTTAACGATTCCATTCAAATTACCATTAGATACATCAGATAGCATGATTAAAGCAGTTTTTTATGCTAAAAGCGATGTTGGGAAAATACGAGAGATAAATGAGGATACATTTATCGCTCAAAAGCTATGGAATGAACGTTGCTTATTATTGGCCGCTATTGATGGGCTTGGAGGGTATGAAGGAGGTGAAGTTGCAGCACAGATAGCCAGAGACACTATCATATCTTCATTGACTGAGAAAAAGGATGATGTCCTATTTGCTTTAGTAGATGCTGTCCAAAAAGCAAATAATGAAATTGTTGCCAAAAAGAAAGAGTTGCCCCAATATTCGGAAATGGGATGTGTGCTCACTGTTGGTATTTTGGAATTAGACAAAATGCGATTAAATGTTGCACATGTGGGTGATTCTCGATTGTACATGTACCATGATCAATCTATCCAGAAACTGACACATGACCATTCTTTCGTTGGACTATTAGAAGATAATGGAGAGATTTCAGAAGAACAAGCTATGCACCACCCCAAAAGGAATATTGTCAGTAGGACTGTCGGTTCTACTTTTTGGGGCGAGGCGGAGAAGCAGTTGATAGAAGCTGGTATCTATCCGATACAGCCATGTATGCAATTCCTTTTCTGTTCTGATGGACTTTCAGACTTATTGACGTCTCAGGAAATAGCTGAAGTCCTAAGTCAATCCGCTCCTGTAAAGAAGAAAGTCGAAGAATTAATTGATGAGGCAAATCAGAAGGGAGGTAAGGACAACATAACAGTTGTTTTAACAAGTCTTGAAGGTTGCAATTCTGTTAAGGAAACTGAAAAAACAAAAAAGCAAAGCAGACGGGAAAAACGAAAGCGTAAACAGCAAAGGATTCAAACTCTTGAGAACCAACACCCTTCCCCCGAAAATACAACGTATATTTGTACTCTAATCGGCACATTCCTTATCGGTGTTTTAGTAGGTTTCTTTATTACATTACTAGTTATACATTAATAATATGAATCTTTTTAGAAAATGTTTATTTCCATTTGTATTATTGGTCATCATATCACTTGGTTTTGTCTGGGGACTAAATACCATATATGAAAGACAAAGTGCGTATATACAATCACAGGATATATACCTATGGAATCTGAATGACCCGGCGCAAAAAGATTCCATTAAAGACATTATCTATGATTATGGTTACGTGGAGGATACTACAGATGCTAACTTAGTTGCTGATTGGATTCTCGACTCCATACCTAAGTTGGAAAATTTAGGGGCGTTGAACAAGCGTCAGGCTCAGATACCATATTACTTAATTCTAAAACGTGGAGGACAGACCCTTAAGGGGCGTTTACAACAGTCTCTTGATGAATTAGGATGGGATAGTATTGCCCAGCATTACTATAATAATCCCATTTTATTGTCTTCCAATGTTTCTGCTGGAGGTGATTGTGAAATCACCGTCCACGTCGATAGTGCAATAGATAGTCGATTGGAGAAGATAAAAAGGTTTAAAAGCAACGAACCCTTATCTGGTGTTCTGGTACAATTGAAAAGACACTATGAACAACCTATTTTTGATTCCCAAGAACCTCAAAAGATTAAGAATTATGAGCATCAAGATTCTATTGTTGCCTATGCTTTTACGGACAACCGGGGTATTGCGACTTTCTATGTTGACACTGCAGGCTATTATAGTGTTTTACCAATAAAAAAAGGCTATGAATATGGCACTCCAAAAGGAACTACCAACGGTAAAGCCATAGGCAAAGAAAAAAAGAGCAAGAGGACATATGAATTTATTCAACGCCAGCATAGTTTGAAAATCTTTGACTCTTCCACATATTTCAACATGAAGGCTGATGAAATATTCGGTGTCCGCTCACTTGAAGACTACAAACAGTCACTTGAGAACATCGCTTATGTCTTCCTGTTCACATGGTGGATTGCATTTGCTTTATTGGTATTTGTGGACAAGCGGAAACTGAAAAAGGATGATGTACATCACCAAGCATCGGACAAGGGGGTCTTTATTTTGCTCATGCTCCTTAACGCGGTTTGTATCCTAATGATGTTAGCTATTGCCAATCCCTTTACAGACATAGACTATGCTTCAAATATGATTGTGGGCACGGTATTAGGTGTAATAGGATTACTGCTTTTCTCCGTAGTCGATTATGTAAAATACTACGCTTCACACTATCCTATAAAATTTGATTATGTTTCCTGTAAGCTGAATAATTACAAAGCTCTAAGAAACATTTATATCCCTGAAGGATTGGGCTATCTATGTTGTGCATTATTCTTAGTTTTACTTCTTTTTATAGGAGGAGACGCTCCTGAAGGAAGTTCTGCAAAAGTTAATTTCTTTGGAGTTCAGCTCAGCGAAATATCCAAATTCTTTTTTGTTTTGGCTATAGCTACATTCTTCACAGCAAAGGCGGATTGGATAAAAGATCTTCCCAACATGAAGTGGAAGAAGATAATGAATGTAGTTGGCCTGCTGCTGTTATTTTTTGCTATCCTATTGTCTATCTACATAGTCCTAAACAAGGACATGGGACCAGCTTTGGTTCTCATTGTCACTTTTATCCTAATGTACTCCATTGCGCGCAATGATTTTTGGCAATTACTGCTTGGTGTCATCACTTTTTGGGGCGTACTTTCTCTCTTAGGCACAAATGGCATATTAGTATGGCTCGTTTTTTGGATAGGGGGGTGGTACTTTGCTAAAAAGAAGGTATGTGAAAGTGCCATTATGATGAATGCCCTGTTTTCTGTCTTTATTTTCGGAGGAAAATGGTTAGATTCTGTTGGTACGTCATTGAATTGGGAAGGTGTGAGAATTTTAGGAAACAGATTGCTTGACCGTACCGCAATGGTAGGTGATGGCATGTGGGACAATACCATTCGAGGTGGTGACCAGATAGCCCAAGGCGTATGGGCATTGGCAAGCGGAGGATTAACAGGTCAGGGTCTGGCCAATGGCAACGCCAATTTCATCCCAGCATTCCATACGGATATGATTCTCCAAAGTATTGGTGAAGTCATGGGATTTTGGATGCTCGCATTCATACTGTTTTGCTTCCTGTTGCTTATTGGCTATAGCATCCTTCTTGCCAGGAAATCAGCCCATCCATTCCTATTCTATACGATTGTAGGTTTTGCTATAGTAACAGAAGTCCAATTGTTTGTCATCCTTCTTGGTAGTCTGGGCTTGATTCCGCTTACAGGTGTATCTGTTCCGTTTATGAGTTATGGCAGAGCAGGGTTAGCAATGAATATTGCCGCATTCGGAATCATTATTGCAATGACCCGTCACAAGCCATCTTCTTTGGTAGCCCAGAAAATAGCTGGTTATAATCATGTGATGATGGCCACAATGGTTTCATTTTTTGTTATTATTCTTGTCGCAGTAGGAGACTTGTTTCGGTATCAATTCCTTTCCCGAGATGAATATTTGACAAAGACCGCAATGATTACCTTCCTTAATGGGGATAGGAATAGGGAACAGAATCCACGTATCAACCGATTGTTGAGACATCTCTATTCAGGCAACATATATGACAGGAATGGGCTTCTGTTAGCCACAAGTAGTGGGGCATTCTTAAGTGACGATATAGACGGTTTAGAAAAAGCCGGATTGGACAAACGTGAATTAGAAGTATTATCACACAAGCACCGCAGGCGTTTCTATCCATTTAAAGAACACTTGTTTTTTATGCTTGGTGACATGAATACACAAAACCTATTAGGCAGTGTTTACAAAGGTATTCCTTATGGTTATTTGGCAGAAGAAAGGCATATTGATACTTTGAAAAATTTGAACATCAAAATGTTAAGGGATTATAACGTAAAATACAAGTATCAATTGTCTCCATATACAGAAAAACATGATGCAGTATATGATTCTATACGCTATGTGGATTATTCCAATACAGTAATTGTTGATATGCTGAAAGAAGGTGTCCATGGGAATCTTGTAGAAAACTGGAATAGTAGTGACAGTCTAAAAAAGCGGAACATACAATTGACAGTTGACGCAAAGTTACAAAGAAATATACAAAAAAATATTGAAAGTAACATTGATTTGATTAAGTCAAAAGACAGGCCCTATATACGAGTTTCTGCGATTGTTATTAATTCAAAAACAGGCGAACTATTGTGCTCTGCAAATTATCCGCTGCCAGATCAATCAAATCTAACGGACTACAAAGAGCATCCAAATGTTGATGCACATACAGAGAGAGACTTAGGAATAACTTTCCCAACAGCACCGGGTTCTTCTGCAAAGGTTATGTCTGCATTAGCGGCGTATAATGAAATGGGGCATGATGCAAGTACTCAACAATATAGTATTCACGTTAGGGAGAAAATTGGACGTTATGACTACATC
>JAEEGL010133883.1_pt1 | contig 10747 bp, 10 predicted proteins | sample 9134231 | NCBI WGS metagenome assembly JAEEGL01 (sample SAMN16246548, study PRJNA631951) | gut metagenome | biome: gut microbiome; feature: rumen; material: fiber-attached | host: Bos | place: Iran: Karaj | collected 2018-10 | reverse complement strand
TAAACGTTTAAGTTACTTTAGTCTTTTTGTCAGTTTTATATTTTTAATAAACTAAATTTACCATCCCTTCAGAGCTTTGATATTGTAATCCAAAAGTTTGTTTTCGTAGTTGTCCTTATTCTTCTTCCACTGGTACGGAGAGGTATTTAAGAACTTCCTGAAATTCCTGTTAAAAGTCGAGAAAGTAGCAAATCCGCACTCCGAAGCCACTACCTCCATGGAATGATCTGTCTTGTTCATTATCTGGCAAGCTTTCTGTATTCTCACCAGGTTCAGATAGTCAATAGGCGACATGTTTATGGTCTCACCGAATATCCGCCTGAAATGGGCTTCGCTCATGTTACATTCTGAGGCCATCTCCGACACCTTGATGCTGTCGGCAAAATTCCTGTCGATATACTCCAGCGCAGGCCTTATGGTCATCATGGCTGCGTTGTCATCTCCCTCTACCATAATGTCCTTGTCAATTTCCTGTGTTCTCTTTTACCTGATCACCATCAGCACAAAAGCTTTCAGAAGGTTGTTTACAGTCTCAAGGTAATAAGGTCTTTTATCCCTCATCTCCTCCATAACGCGTTTTATCACTTCCACCATCTCAGGATGCTGATATCCATACAAAAGATCTGCTCTCTTGTCGATGATCTCCACGGCTTCTCTCTGCCTGGTGGTGTTTCCGGGATAGAGCTGACGCACGATGCTGTCTACATCAAAAAAGATATACTCCCAGAAATTCTCCACCGGACTTAAGGTGGTGTGGGGATAATTTGCCGGAATAAGGGACAACATATCCGTCTCATACTTCACGGTCTTGTCATCCAGCACCAGGTTTCCCGCACCGTTCCTGCAATATCCCACTTCAAACAGGTTGTGGAAGTGCAGGTACTTTTCATCAACGCCGTAGACCCTTATCCAAGCCTCACCAAGAAGCGCAAGGCAGTCCTGTCCCTGGGGCACCTCATAGAACCTGAATTCAATTGTTTCTCTCTTTTTTCTTCCCATATCTCAAAAGGCCAAAGGCCATCAATAAACACAATCTTCCGTTATCAGTAGATCAGGCTTTTTGTCGTGGGTCTCAACCGGAATCGGCTCATCCATCATCTGGCACTCAAACGAAAGCGCCACAGACTTAAGCTCGGGATTGAGCCTTAAAAATCTGTCATAGAAACCTCCGCAGTATCCGATCCTGTTCTTATCCCTGTCAAAAGCCACTCCTGGCACGATAAGAATCGTCGTCTCCGGATCAAACTCCGGCTCTTCATACCCCTCAGGTATCTCCGGCTCCCTGATGCCATAGTACCCTTCAGTGAGATCCTCAGGCGACTCGATTTCCCTGAACATCATCTGTGCATCATTAGGATCCGTTACCCTTGGGCAAAAGACCTTTTTACCCATTGCCAGTGCATCGAGAATTATATCATCTGTCGGCACCTCGCTCCTCATAGATGCGTACACCAACACATTCTCAGAATCCCTGTACTCATCCAGCGCTATCAGGCTCTCTAATATTTTCCTGCTCTTTTCCTGTATTTCCTCAGCAGAAAGCCCATCGCGTCTTGCAATGCTCTCCCTGCGCATCTCTTCCTTAGTCACTTTACTCTTGCCTTTCCTGCCACCATCTGCGCTATCCTTATTCCGTCCATGGCAGCTGACATTATACCGCCTGCATAGCCAGCTCCCTCGCCGCATGGATAGAGACCTCGCACGTTCTCCGACTCTCCCTCGGCGTTTCTGAGTATACGCACAGGCGATGACGTTCTGCTCTCAACGCCTGATATGATGGCTCTTTTATCGTTATATCCTCTGATGATCCTTCCGAAGTTCTCCATTCCCTCAACAAAGGCTTCGTTTAACTCATTTGGCAGTATCTCATGAACTGCCGCAAATTCAAACTCTCCCCTCATCCTGGGAGTGAACTCCTCGTCGGCAAAAGAGCTCTCGACTGCACTTCCGCCTATTCCCGAAGCCACAGCCTCTTTGAAGTCTCCGTAGCGCTCTACAGGTATCTTACCTTTAGCCAGGGCAAAGGCTTTTTTCTCAAGCCTTCTCTGGAACTCAACTCCGGACAGTACATCACTTCCACCAAAATCCTTGGGATCCACAGTGATGATGATGGCTGAGTTGGCGTTGTGTCCGTCCCTCGCGTTGTAGCTCATACCGTTGACTGCAAGGTATCCCTCTTCAGAAGACGCATTTACCACGTATCCTCCGGGGCACATGCAGAACGAATATACTCCTCTGCCTGATCCGGTAGTTGTCGTCAGCTTGTATGGCGCAGCAGGAAGCGCCTTAGGCTCTGCTATTCCATACTGTGACAGGTTTATCAGTTTCTGCGGATGCTCAACCCTGAAACCCACAGCAAAGGGCTTGGGCTCCATCATTACTCCCATATCATTAAGTACAGCAAATGTATCCCTTGCGCTATGGCCTATAGCAAGTACCACAGCGTCGCAGTCAAATCTCTTTTCACCTGCAAGTACTGCTGTTACCACACCACTGTCATTTATCACCAGTCCTGTGGCCTGAGTTTCAAAATGAATCTCGCCACCTGCATCCTTAAAGCTCTCTCTTATGTTCTTAACTACCTTCTGCAGCACATCGGTTCCGATGTGGGGCTTCGACTCATATTTAATACTCTCAGGGGCTCCATGCTCAACAAAGATATCCAAGACTCTCTCGCCTCTTCCATCTTTGTCCTTCACCATCGTATTGAGCTTGCCGTCTGAAAATGTCCCGGCGCCGCCTTCTCCAAATTGTACATTGGTAGAAAGATTCAGCGCTTCTCCCTTCCAGAACCTATCAACAATCTCAGTTCTCCTGTCGATGTCAGCACCCCGTTCCAGGATTACCGGTCTGAATCCATGTTGTGCCAGCTCATATCCGCAAAAGAGTCCTGCAGGACCCGAGCCTATGACCACAATCTTCTTATCCCTGTTTATGCCCTCATCACCTTCACCCCTAAAGAAGTCGAATTCCTTAGCCTGATGAAGAGTCACGTTGTTGTCTTTTGCTCTCTTAACAAGTCTCGGCTCACTTTGTGCATCCTTCACAGTCAAATCCACAACATAGATATCAAAGAGCTGGGGCTTTTTCCTTGCATCAATTGAGTGCTTGACGATCCTAAGCTCTCGGATGTCCTGAGCACCAATTCCAAGCTTCTTTGACGCTTTTTTAAGGAGAACACCTCTTAATTCCTCGCCGCTCAAAGCCTTGTCAGGATCGATATTTATCTTGATCTGGTTGATTCTTATCATGTTTTTCCGCCGCAGCCTTTCCTGCAATAGCGCCACTTGTAAATGCCCACTGGAGATTATATCCGCCGCATCTTCCATCTACGTCCAGCAGCTCACCGATGACGAATATCCTCTTATCTCCGACAAATGACAGGTCGTCTCCAATATCTCCAAGGCTCACACCGCCGGTAGTCACCTGAGATGCCTGATATCCAAAGCTATCCACCAAAGCCAGCTTCAATGCCCTGTAGCTATCCAGCACGCACTCTGCCATGCTCTCCGAGATATTCTTCATCTTCATGTTCTTAGACAGCTTCATCCTTGAGAGTATCATCTCTGTAACATTGCTGTTGGCAAAGCCCAGCAGAAACTCCTCAAGTGCCCTGTCATCCCGGAGCCTTAGCATCTTCTTCTTGAGCTCAGAAAAACGCTCGTCATCATATCCCGGAAAGAAATCGATCACCGCATTTACCGGCTTACCCTCTTCCACCAGCTTAATCACATTCCTTGAAGCCTGCATTACAGGAATACCGGAGATTCCCTCAGCAGTTATCTGAAGCTCACCTTCTTCTATAGCCAGTTCTTCATTTCCCAGTATAAAAGAGATCTTAGCTTCGCATCTGACTCCCTGCGAAGGCATCACTTCATCAGCCCCGCATTTAAATCCTACCAGGGCAGGATGAGTTTCTTTTACATCCATTCCAAGCTTCTTGCAAATGTAGTAACCATCCCCTGTTGAGAGGGTACTCTTGGGTCCGGAAAGCGATCCGGCGGCAATGATGCAGGCATCAGCCTCGTATCTGCCTTTATTTGTCACAACCACGACAGCACTGCCATCTGTTAAAGGCTCAACGCCCTTGAACTGTTCCTTGTACCTGACATCTATACCAAGGCGATTTACCTCATTCTCAAGAGCAAAGACCACAGTCCTTGCCTGCCCGGAAATGGGATAAATATATCCCTCTTCGCTTAATGTCACAACTCCGAGGGACTTAAAAAACTCTATTGTGTCCTCTGGCCCAAAAACTGACAGCCAATTCCGCATCCTTGCGGTGGCTGCAGGGTTAAAGCACTCCGGCCTCATGTCGAGATTTGTCAGGTTGCACCTGCCATTTCCCGTCATGGACAGCTTTTTTCCCAGAGATTCATTCTTTTCAATTATGGTGACCTTCGCACCACTTCTTGCCGCATGGATGGCTGCGCACATTCCTGCTGCGCCGCCCCCGGCAACGTAAACTCTTTTACCCAATGTTATTCCCCAATGTTCTCTTCACTCTGTATCATTGCAGCGATTCCAATGAACAGGCTTCCAAACGGGATCCTGTACAGCTCATGGGCTCTGATACCCCTTGATGCTATCATTGCCAGCATGTAGGTAAACCAGAAGATCACAGCGCAGACAATAAGAGTCAGCACATCCCCTATGAGATTAACAAGAAGTCTGTTCAAAAGAAATGCTATAAAGCCGGCCACCGCAGACGAAACCACAGGAAGCACAAAGCTCCTGATGAATTCCTGCCTGTTGGACAAAGCCTTTGAAACCTCCAAAAGACACATGATGTCATATACGATAAGAGGCACGATAGTCGATAAAATCAGGCCATAAACGCCCATCTTCAAAACTATAAAAAAGACGATCAGAGACACGATGTGTACTCCCCATCCTATGCCTACATTAAGCATTGTGATCGTGGACTTGCCCATATGATTTATGAGCCAGGAGAACAGGATTGCAAAGGCACTCAGGTATATCAGCAGACTTCCCAGCATCATAAGCTTATCAGCCAGCTCACTGCTCTTTCCGAACATAGCAACAAGCAGTGTTCCGCTTAAAGCAAATATAAAGCCTGCCATGGGCATAAAGAACATGTTGGCTCTGCGCATCAGCGAGCGGAACCTCTCTCTTGCGCCTTCATACTCGTCTCTCTCAAATCTTGCCATCACCCGGTTAAGTGACTTTATAAAGGGAATGACACATATTATTGCAAACAACACGCAGCTTGCAATTATACGTCCCGAATAGATGCCGTATATGATCCTGTAATCAACATCCGGATTAGCCATCCTCATGTAGATACAGTAAAAGCACTGATCCACAAGCACCATCAGGGCAGGTGCTGAATAGAGAAGAATTATAGGTCTTATACCAACCAGCACATCGTTCTTGTTGTCAAGGTATCTCGGCGCTCCGGTCTTCACAAACTCGGTGATCTCACGCTTTCTCATCTGGTAGCTGATAAGTATCTGGACAAAGCCGGCAGCCGATCCGCAGAGCACACCTGCCATCATACCGACTGAGCCGTAAACAGCGGCATATTCATCGACATGGAAAAGGTTGTTGACCCTGATTCCATAGCTGTACTGAAGAGTCGAGAACACCGTACCCGATGCAAAAGAAACAATCGCAACCAGAAGGTCTGCTATGATGATGGGCCTCGTATATCCGATGCCCTGCAAGTATCCTCTGTAAACACCCTGAACTCCGAGGAAAAGAACCGCTCCTCCGGCAAAGATCATCTGGATAAACCCTCTGCCTGCACCGAACACCCTCTCTGCAATAACATAGCTGAGGGCCATAAGCAAAAGCCCGGTCCCGAAGGCAGCCAATCCAAATATCCGCATTGACCTCTGCATATTGGCTTCAGCGTTAAGATACTGGCTTCTCCTGGCCCTTAGCCTCACCATTATATACACAGCCTTCTGCACTGAAAGTACAAATATCAGATAATACAACAAATAAACAGTAAAGGGACCGGCCGTAAAGAACGCCCCCAAATCCCCATAAATCCTCTGGGTAACTATTTCAAAGACCATCATAAGCGCGGCGGATAATAAAACCGCCACCGTGAGTATATCAGGTCTGATTCTTTTCTCCTCGTTATGAGACTTCATCAGTCTTTCTCCCCAATGTAATCAAAATGCAGTTCAGTCCCTGGTGATCCCAAGGCTGTTTAGTACTTCCTCCTGCTTTTCCTCCATGACCTTTGCCTCATCCTCCTCCATGTGGTCGTACCCGCACAGATGTAGCATGCTGTGAGCTACAAGAAAGGCAAATTCTCTCTTTTCGCTGTGGCCGTAGTCCCTGGCCTGCTCCCGAACCCTCTTTTCGTTTATGACGATATCCCCAAGCATGAGCCTGCCGCTCTCAGGATCAATGACATCCATCTTCTGCTCAGTCTCCACCACTGAGAAATCTCCTTCTTTTTCAAAAGAGATCCCGGGAAAAGACAGCACATCGGTGGGGGAATCTATCTCCCTGAACTGTCGGTTGAGCTCCTGAATGCCCTCGTCATCTGTGATGGTCAGGCTTATCTCGGTGTCATATTCACAGCCTTCAGTGTCCAGGACCTTTTGTGCCACCGTACCTGCCAGTTCCTCGATATCAAAATCAAACTTAGCGTCAGTCTCGTTCTCAACGTAAAAAGTCATAGTAAAGCTTCTCTTTCTTCAGGATCTGTCTCATCCTGTAGTAGTCGGCAAAAGTCACGGCATAGTTGTACAGGCTGCCGTTCTTTTCCTTTTTATCAAAAATATCATCGATCAGTTTATCATAATCTATTTTAACATCTTTATTCTTTTTGATAAGGTCCATAATTTCGGTGATAACAGCCTCCGAGAGCTCCACGGAAAGAGCCTCCGCAGATCTTAACTGTCCCTTAGGCGGATCGATGTACTCATGCAGGAACTCCATTGCTTCAATGGGGAAATTATGCTCCTTGAACGTATCCTCCAAATCGATCCAGTTCTTCTTTCCTTCGTAAGAACCTATCCAGTGGTAGTAGGAACAGGTCTTGACCGCCCTGTCATTAAATCCGCGGTCCAAAGCGATCCTCTCAGCCAGATATGTGGTGTGGACGATCTTTTTATACTCGTCCTTGTCCTTCTCCCTGAGTTCAACAAGAAGAGGATATTCCACATCGTTTATCTCCATGTACATATCATTGGACTTTCTGATCATGTAGACGCCGATCATATTGAGAACTGACACCATGATTATGAGGTTAAGCATGAGGTTGAGAATCGGCAATATGAAAAGGCTGAATGACAGTGTCCTGTTCTGGAACAGAACGCTAAAAGCAGATAAAAGAACTGCCTGCGTCAAAAGAGATATGAACACAGGATAACCGATATTGGTAGTCTCCTTCAGGTCCCTTAGAAGCGTAACTGCCACCATTGCAGCGATCACATACATAAAAAACTCGCTATAGGAGCCGTTTTCCTCCAGCATGACCGATATCATCAAAAAGCCGATGCCGGTTATCATTCCTATCTCCACATTAGAAAACATTACAAGGATCAGGAACAGTGACATATAGGGCCAGAACTCGTTTGGAACCAGCGAAAAAAGGCATGACAAAAGCACCATGCCCATGAACGATACATAAAATCTGTAAGGTTTATAGTAATTATCGAATAAAAAGCTCTCTTTTCCCCTGGCTCCGGCATCTTTGATCATAAAGATGACAGTTCCCGCAAAGATAAACGCCGCTATTGTGTTCCTTAATATCAACTCATAGCCCTTACCTGTGATCAGGGAAAACAGAAGGACAAACAGTCCGGTAAATCCAAACATGCCCCAAAGAAGGAGCTTTTCTTTATTCAGTGACTTCTCACTTTCCATTTGACTTGTTCTTCTCCAGCTTCTGAATATTCTTTCTTGTCTTCTTATTCTGGGCCTTTCTCTCGTATTCCTCGTAGGCCTTTACTATCTTCTGAACAAGAGGATGTCTTACCACGTCTGCGCTTGTCAGATTGCAGAAGGAAATATCATCAATTCCCTTCAGGACGTCTGTTGCAATATCAAGTCCTGACTTCACGTCAGGAGCCAGGTCCTTCTGTGTCTGGTCGCCGGTGATAATGACCTTGGATCCAAAACCAATTCTTGTCAGGAACATCTTCATCTGAGCAGGCGTTGTATTCTGGGCTTCATCCAGGATTATGAAGGCGTTATCAAGAGTTCTACCTCTCATGTAAGCAAGAGGTGCAACCTCTATCAGTCCCTTCTCCATGTTCTTGAGGAAGTTCTCCGCTCCCATTATCTGATAAAGCGCATCGTACAAAGGTCTGAGATACGGATCAACCTTACTCTGAAGGTCTCCCGGCAGAAATCCCAGCTTCTCCCCCGCCTCAATTGCAGGTCTTGTAAGGATTATCCTTCCTACCTCTTCTCTCTGGAATGCGGTAATTGCCATTGCCATGGCGAGATAAGTCTTACCTGTTCCCGCGGGGCCTATGCCAAAGACTATCATCTTGTTCCTGATGGCGTCCACGTATTTCTTTTGCCCGAGAGTCTTGGGTTTGATAGGCTTCCCTGATATTGTGTGGCAGATGACGTCGTTATCAATGTAAGAAAGGACATTCATGCCCTCAGACTTATCAGCAACTTCTTTGCGCTCCTCCTGCTTGAGAGAGATCGCGTAGTCGACGCTCTGCTCCTCGATGGCTGCCCCTCTTCTCGAGAGCTGCACCAGCTCCCTAATGATCTCGGACGCCCTGCCGGCGCCTTCCCTGTCGCCGATGATCCTAAGCTCGCCGTTTCTGTCGATGATCTCAACCGCCAGCTCCTTCTCGATCTTCTTGATGTAGCTGTCGTTGTCTCCAAAAATATTCCGCTGATCTTCTGCTGTCAGCTGCAGCTTAAATTCTGTTATTTCACTCATTCAGTACTGTTCCCCAACTTATTTGTGATAGGGCTCGTTGTTGATTATACGATAACCCCTGTAAATCTGCTCAAGGAGTATGACTCTCATCATCTGGTGAGGAAAGGTCATATTCGAAAAGCTAATCCCCATATCCGACCTCTCAAGGACGCTTGAATGAAGACCCAGAGATCCTCCTATTACAAACTGGATATGACTGACGCCCCTTAAGGCGCTGTTCTCAAGAAATTCAGCAAAGCCCTCCGACGAAAAGCGCTTCCCCGCAATCTCCAAAGTGCAGACAAAGCCGCCATCATCCAGCTTCTTCAATATCCTCTCAGCTTCCTTCTTCTTTATCTGCTCGCAGACAGCTTCCGGAGCCTGATCGGGGGTCTTCTCATCCTGAAGCTCAACAATCTCCAGTTTGCAGTAACGGGAAAGCCTCTTGGAATACTCCTCAATGGCTCCCGTCCAGTATTTCTCTTTGATCCTGCCGACGCAGATTACACTGATCTTTATCACTTATCCTCAGTTCCTTACCTTCTCACCGCGGATGATGCCGTTAACGCCGTTGTTCCTGGCACCCTCTGAAGTCATATAGAGGTGGTGCTCTAAGTTCTCCCTCTCGGACAGAACAGGGAACATTCCGTTCTTATCAACCGTTGAGTAAAGGACCTGTTGCCAGGTTCCGTTCTCGCAGGTGCCTACCCACTCCGTAGTCTTCTCGTCCGCATCCAGGGTGATCACATACATCTCTCCGTTATATTTCCCTGCAGAGAAGCCGCCTATAGCATTCTGCACATAGATGTCTTCCCTGTTCATGTGGTCTGTCAGGTAGTCGTAGTGTTCCTGACCCTGACCGTTCGGAAGGTCATTGGCCCACTGTCCGGTATACATATGCTCTTTAACTACATAATTGCTGTAGCTTGGGTAAAAAGAGATCCAGCAGCCGTCGCCGCTTCTCTGTCCATTTACCCACTGACCGCAGTAATACTGGTCGTCTGCGTAACATGCAAGACCGTTTCCGTTAGGGATTCCCTCGCTGTTGACGTCGCCATAGTAGTAAAACTCTTTGGTTCCCGAGAGTGAGTAGGACATTGCCTCAAATCTCTCAAGGTGAGCCAGATCCCTTACTGCGTCCATATTGCCATCGGTCCAGTAGTGGTACATCTCGCCCATCTGCTGATCCCTGTTATATTTGACCTTCTTGTATACATCCTTCAGAATTGCAGAATCCGTTACATAGAAGCTGTTGCCCGATATTGAATTCTTAGCAGTATCCTTGAATCCCGGCGTCATAACAGAGTTTCCGGAAATCGTCTCATCCTCGGAAGACTCATCACTGCTGTCATCTTCCTTGTCGTCTTTTTCTTTTTTCTCTTCCTTCTCGGGAGCCTTGGTCGAAACATCGCTTGCCGCATCCGGCATTGTTAAACTTGCCACTGACGTATCGGTATACTCAGCTATGTTCTCCGCAAGCTTCTCCTCGTCTCCGTTTACTTTTCCGCCTGACAGCGAAATGACCAGCACAAGTAACAAAAGAATCACTGCTGCTATTCCGGCTGTAATGGCTATCTTGATCTTCTCTTCTCTTTCCATCTCGTTTTTCCTTTACACAATCTTTGATATTATACCATAAATCAGGCTTAAAAACCTTGTCAAAGACTATGTTAACAGCAAATTCTTAAGATTTACCGTCGAAATTTCTTAAGATTTCTTAAGAAATACGAAATAACAAAAAAAGGTGGTCACAATTTTGTGACCACCCCTTGAAAAACCACATTATTTGTTTGAAAGATACTCATCGATACCCTTTGCAGCTGCCTTGCCGGCACCCATTGCAAGGATAACTGTAGCAGCGCCTGTAACAGCATCTCC
>JAEEGL016949089.1_pt1 | contig 10748 bp, 11 predicted proteins | sample 9134231 | NCBI WGS metagenome assembly JAEEGL01 (sample SAMN16246548, study PRJNA631951) | gut metagenome | biome: gut microbiome; feature: rumen; material: fiber-attached | host: Bos | place: Iran: Karaj | collected 2018-10 | reverse complement strand
GTCCAGAGGACATCGATTGCTTCCGTGCGCAGGAGGCGTTAGAACGTGCTCAGGAACAGCTCCAACAGAAGCAGAGCCGCATAGACTACATGATTTCCACCAACAATATGGCTCGCGCTATGGCACGTCTTAAGGGCGCAGGCGCCAAGAATATGTATAAGATATAAATGAAATTGGGCCTTCCCCCCTGCCACCTCGGCGAGAGGGGGAAGCCTTTTTTTATTGAATAAACTTCTGAAATAATCTAAAATTATAACTACTTGTGGGGAGTAAAATAATGCGGAGGAAATGTTATGGTTACACAGCAGGAGTATACTTTTAATTCGTCAGATGGACATTCTGTGATTCACTGTAGGAAATGGATTCCAGACCAGGAGCCAATTGCGGTGCTACAGCTGGTTCACGGAATGGTTGAATATATAGAAAGATATGACGAGTTCGCTACTTTTTTGGCTAATAAGGGCTACGTGGTAGTGGGCCACGATCATATTGGTCATGGGCATTCCGTTGAGGGAATGGAGGAGCTTGGGGTAATGACAGGCAAGCATCCTTCTGATTTTATGGTAGAGGACATCTACACACATTTTTCCATGACAAGAAAGGCTTATCCAGCCTTAAAGTACTTTATTTTAGGTCATTCTATGGGTTCCTATATGCTCAGAAAGTTCTTATCTGTTAAGACAGCATATATTGAGAACCTCAGTGGTGCCATCATCATGGGGACAGGTCAGGAGTCCCAGGCTACATGTAATGGAGGTCTGGCTGTTATTTCTATTCTCTCTCTTTTCAAGGGAAAGAATCATCGTAGCAGATTTGTTCAGTCTATGACCTACAGCGCACCATACAAGCGCTACGATTGTTATGGCAAGGATTATGGTAATTCTTGGCTCTCAAAGAATGTAGAGAATGTTGAGAAATACTACCATGACCCATACTGCACATTTTTGTTCACTTTAAATGCCTACAAGGGCTTAGTTGAAGCTACAAAGTATGCCTGCTCTGAAGAGTGCGTTTCCAAGATGAGAGCAAGTATGCCACTCCTTGTGGTTTCCGGTGATGCAGACCCAGTAGGAAACTTAGGCGCTGGCACTACAGCAGCTGCTGAAGCCTTCAAGAAGGGCGGAATAAAGGATGTCACCCTTAAGCTGTACAGGGGCGACCGTCACGAGATACTTAACGAGCTTGATAGAGAGACAGTATTTGAGGATATCTATCGGTGGCTTGAAGCTCATAGATAATAATATTTATATGGAGTAAAGATGGATTCACTGGAGCATTTAATTACAAGGTCAATAAAGACATACTACAAAAATAGGCTATATGCTCCTATCATATTTCTTCTGATTTTGATAGCTGTATTTATCGTATTTCCAGTTGGTTGTATGTTGTTTCCACGTACCTACGGGGCCGATAATGTCAGCTTATATCAGCTCTACAACGACAAGGAAACCTACGGCAGATTTGAGCTGAACAACCTTTATTTCACAGGCTACACCAGCAAATGGCTGGACAACACCAGAGGCTACTATTATTACACTATGCTCAATTCAGAATGTGTGATAGTGCTTCTCACCCCAGACACCTGTGAACAGGGTGCTCCTACTATTGAAAACGTAAGCATCAGAGGCAAGATTCTTTACGAATCAGAGGCGGCTCGTAATCTTTTGGTCAATCTGGCCAGAGACTTAAACTGGAATGAGGATGGAATTCTTTCCACTGTTTCCTCGTATACCATTTCAGAGCCTGACGCTACAGGGCTTGTCACACAGGCCTTTGAGTTTTTCTATATACTTTTTGGAGCTTACAGCATAATTCTTATAATTGTATGTTGTATATTTATCGCTTTTCCTGTACTATCAGTACCTGTGCAAAAAACAAGGGCTTACGGTAGGCCAGCGGAAATTCTTGCAGAGGCAGAGGAAGAGCTTGCCACCTTGCCACAGTTGGCTACCGAGGATATGTTCATCACCGAGCATTATTTCATCGAGACCAGTAGCTATGGTGTGGCTATAGTTCCAATTGATGCCATTATCTGGATTTATAAATATTCCACCATGCACAAGTTCCTTTGGCATCATTTTTCAATTACCTACACACTTTATATCACTGCGGGCAAGCGTCACTATATTAAATGTCCAAAGAATATTAAGAGTGATATCGACGGTATTATGGACTACCTTGCAGAGGCCAACCACGACATTCTTGTGGGCTTCTCCGAGGAGAATCGTCTTAAGGTGGAGGAAATTCAGAACGATTTTGATGTTATCAGAAAGATAACCAGCTTTTTATCTAAGAGGGTATAGAATAGGATGGAAGCTTACACTAGCTTTGCGTCGGTGTACGACCGGTACATGGATAATGTTCCCTACGATACCTGGACTGCAAACATTAAGACACTTTTTGAAAAATATAATATGCCAATGGAAATCGTTTGTGACCTTGGCTGCGGCACCGGCCAGATTACCAGGCGCTTAGCGGCAGAAGGCTACGATATGATTGGCATCGATGTCTCTTATGATATGCTGATGGAGGCTCAAACCCACGAGGATTCCCAGGGAATCCTTTATCTATGTCAGGATATGCGAGATTTCGAGCTTTATGGTACAGTTGGTGCGGTGGTCAGCCTTTGTGACAGCATCAATTATCTGAGGGACAGGTCGGAGTTGCTTACGGTATGCAAGCTGGTAAACAACTACCTGGATCCTAAGGGGCTTTTCATTTTCGATGTTAAGACTAGGCATTTTTATGAACAGCTGGGTAGTAATACCATTGCCGAGAACCGTGAGGAGGGTAGCTTCATCTGGGAAAATGACTATGACCCAGAGACAGGCGACAACGCCTATTTCCTCACCATTTATGAGGAAAATGAAGAGGGCAGCTTTGACAGGTTCGAGGAGGAGCATCTTCAGCATGCCTTTGATGTTCAGGAAATTAAGGATGTCATTAAGGAAAGTGGTCTTGAACTACTGGAGATTCTTGATGTGGCTACTATGTCAGACCCAGGGGAAGACAGTGATAGATTGTATTTTATAGCAAGAGAGGTAACAAAATGAATGATTATATAGTTAGAGCAACAGCAGCAAATGACGCAATCAGAGCCTTTGCCATCACAAGCCGTGAGATGGTTGAGGAGGCCAGAGGTCGCCACAATACATCCCCAATCGTTACAGCAGCTTTAGGCCGTATGCTTTCAGCTGGTTCTATGATGGGCGTAATGCTTAAGGGCGACGACGATTTAGTTACCCTTCAGATTCAGGGTTCAGGCCCAATGAAGGGAATCACAGTCACAGCCAACAGCAAGGGCGAGGTAAAGGGCTTCCCTAACGTTGCAGTTGTAGATTTACCACCAAAGAACGGTAAGCTTGACGTAGGTGGAGCTATTGATCTTGGTATCCTTAGAGTTATCAAGGATATGGGATTAAAGGATCCTTATGTGGGTACAGTTGAGCTTCAGACTGGAGAGATCGCAGAGGATTTGACATACTACTACGCAGTTTCTGAGCAGATTCCATCTACAGTAGGTCTCGGCGTGCTTATGAACAAGGACAACACAGTAAATTGTGCTGGTGGATTCATAGTTCAACTTATGCCTTTTACACCAGATGAGGTTATTGAGAAGATCGAGGAGAACCTTAAGACACTTCCATCTGTTACAGATATGCTTTCAAGTGGCAAGACTCCAGAGCAGATGCTTGAGACAGTTTTAGCTGGCCTTGATTTACAGTTTATGGAGACTTATCCAGCTGCATACAAGTGCGATTGCAGTCGTGACAGAGTCATTAAAAGTCTCGCATCTCTTGGCAAAGAGGATATGGACGATATCATTGCCGATGGCAAGCCTGTAGAGGTAAAATGCCAGTTCTGTAATGAGGCTTATGAGTTCACTATTGATGAGCTGAAGAGCTTTAGGAAAAATTAATCATAAAAGGGACTTTTGACGTTAATCTTTAGTTGATTTTATGCCCTGTTTTCCTGTAAACTATCACACGGAAAGATTATGCACTTTAATATAGAGGGAATGAAATATGAGTGGGGCACAGGTAAAGAAAACTCATAAAAAACGTAAAAATAAGTTTAAAAAATATTACATTGACAAGAAAACAATGCTTAGACTTGAAATTGGAGTTGGCATTGTTTTATTTGTGTATTTAGCAGGAAGTCTTTTCTTCTCAAATCATTTTTATATTCGAAGCAAGGTCAATGGCGTTGGTGCTTCTTTCAGAAATGCTGAGAGTACCTACGAAAATATCCTTTCAAACGCAGACAATTACACAATCACTTTTGAAAATGCTGACGGTGAGGTGGTCAACGAGGTTAGCGCTGCTGATTTAGGCGTAGATGTTAACTATCAGGTTGATGAGGTTCAGGTACTTCTGGACAGCCAGACAGGCTTCAATTGGATTGGTCGTATTTTTGTTCCAGCAATTTACTACACTCAGACAGGTAATTCTTATGATGCAGCTTCAGTGAAGAAGGTGGCTAACAGCCTTGATTTTTCACATCAGAAGGCTACAGCAGAGTCTGAGGATGCTTACATCAAGTTTAATGGTAAGGAATTCGTCATTGTAAATGAGTTCTATGGAGATAGAATCGATGCGGAGGGCGTTGAGGAGGCTATCATTTACGCTGTTGAGAACCTTCAGACAGTTATCAATCTCACAGACGGTACCTGCTACAACAAGCCAGACATTAAGGCAGATGACAAGATTATTCAGGATGCTGCAGAGCTCCTCAACAAATATATGGATACTGATATCCATTACGATTTAGGTGATGGCGTCACAGAGGAAATTCCAGTAGAGACAAAGGCTGCGTGGTTCACCTGGGACCCTAAGACCTTTGAAATCGAATTTGACAGGGATGCCATTGGAGAATTCGTAAATTCCATGGGTGACAAATACAACACCTACGGCAAGAAAAAGGAATTTACCACCTCATCAGGAGAGCAGATTACTGTTCCAGCAGGTTCTTTTGGTTGGAGAATTGCCTACGAGGGCGAGATTGATCAGATTATCGCAGACCTTACAGCAGGCGAGGACGTCACTCGTGATTTCACATATTTATATCGTGGTACCAGCCATGGTGTCACAGATTATGGCAATTCTTATGTAGAGGTAAACCTTACCACTCAGCATGTTTACGTATACAAGGACGGCGAGATGGTATTTGATACTCCTTGCGTTTCTGGAAACGTTTCAAAGGGACACGGCACTCATACTGGTGTGTATCCAATCGCATACAAGCAAAAGGATGCCACACTTAAGGGTGACAACTACGAATCACACGTTAATTTCTGGATGCCATTCAACCTGGGTGAAGGCTTACATGATGCTACATGGCGTTCAAAGTTTGGTAGCACCATCTACAAGACAAGCGGTAGCCACGGTTGTGTAAACCTTCCATTGTCAGCAGCTGAGACTATCTATGGTATTGTTGAAGCAGGTTGGCCTGTTATCGTTTTCTATACGGGAGACACTGAGGAGGAGAACTTCAAGCTTGGCAATCCACAGATTGATGCTATGAACCTTATAGCAGATATCGAGACAGTTACTCTAGAGTCAGAGGCTAAGATTTCGGCAGCCAGACAGAAATATAATTCACTTACTGATGAGCAGAAGGCTCTTGTTACTAATTATCAGGATTTGGTAAATGCAGAGCAGGCACTTGCAATATTGAAGCAGCAGGCGGCAGAAGCAGCAGCCCAGGCAGCTACAGATACCCCAGTTGATGGAACCGTAGTTCCTACACCTGAGGTGGCACCAGTGCCAGAGGGAACTGTTCCTCAGGAATAATAGATACTTGTTGTTTGTGGCTTAATTTAAGGAGAATAGTTATGACAAGTTGGAAAGAGTCAGTTCGTCGAGTTGTTCCATACACACCTGGCGAGCAGCCTAAACTTAGTAAGATTATCAAGCTCAACACCAATGAGAACCCATATCCACCTAGCCCAAAGGTGGAGGAGGCCATTGCCTCAGTTTCTATGGATGCTTTGAGAAAGTACCCAGACCCAGGCTGTAGTGAGTTGATTTCAGCCATTGCAAAGCACCATGGTGTTGATTCAGCAAATGTATTTGTAGGCGTTGGCTCAGACGATGTACTTGCCATGAGCTTCCTTACATTTTTCAATTCCGAGTTACCAGTGCTTTTCCCAGACATCACATATTCATTTTATGATGTGTGGGCTGAGCTTTTCAGAATAAAGTATCAGCAAAAGCCACTTGATGAGGATTTCAAGATTGTCTCAGCTGATTACAAGCAGCCTTGTGGCGGAATAGTTATTCCAAATCCTAATGCACCTACAGGAGTGTCTGAGCCAGTTTCCTTCTTTGAGGATATTGTGGCTTCACATCCAGAGTGTGTAGTGATAATCGACGAGGCTTACGTTGATTTTGGCTCAGAGTCTTGTCTTGAGCTCACCAGAAAGTACGACAATGTCTTGGTAGTTCGTACCTACTCTAAGTCTAGAGCTATGGCAGGCAACCGCATCGGATATGCTGTCGGCTCTGCAGAGCTTATTAAGTATTTATCTGATTGCAAGTTTTCATTTAATTCCTACACTATGGATACCATCACACTGGCAGCAGGTGTTGCCTCTATTCAGGATGATGAGTATTTCAAGGCAAGGGTAGCTGATGTTATCGCCACCAGAGAGTGGACAAAGGCACAGCTTAAGGAGCTTGGTTTCACATTCCCAGATTCTAAGAGCAATTTTATTTTTGCAAAGCATGATACTGTGGATGCAGTTCATATATTTGAGGAGCTTAAGAAGCGTGGCATTTTTGTGCGTCACTTTTCAAAGCCTCAGCGCATTGAAAATTATCTTCGTATCAGTATTGGCACTGACGAGGAGATGCGCACTTTAATCGATGTTCTTAAGGAGATTATTTAATGAAAAGCTATTTTTATGTATTTTTGATTTCAATGGTTCCACTTGTGGAGTTAAGAGGAGCTATTCCGGCAGCTTATGTTGCAAAGGGACTTAACCCAGACTTCAACCTTTTATTAGCATACGTTTTAATTGCAATTGGAAATATGATTCCAATGCCTATCATTTACTTTTTCGCACGTAAGGTGCTTGAGTGGGGCAAGGATAAGCCAGTAATCGGTGGTTTCTTCACTTTCTGCATTGAGAAGGGTGAGAAGGGAGGTCAGAAGCTTCAGGAGAAAGCCGGCCGTGGTCTTTTCGTAGCACTTATGCTTTTTGTAGGTATTCCACTTCCTGGAACAGGAGCTTGGACAGGTACACTTGCAGCTTCTATCCTCGATATGGATTTTAAGTCATCAATCCTTGCTGTTGTATGCGGTATTGCTTTGGCAGGCTGCATCATTGGATTACTTTGCACATTAGGTCTTGGAGCTTTCATAGGAGTTACAGCTTAATATGGACACAGCGAATATGTTGATAAATGTGGCCGCCATACTTGGCGGCCTTGGCATTTATATATTGATTTCAAATACTAAGTGGGGCAGAGCTCATGAGCAGTACCAGTATGCTATTATGCTGGTGGCAATCTTGGCTGCAGTGCTCCTTGGAGGGTTAGCGAGATGGCTAATGTAAAGAAAAAAGGACAAACCGCTTGTGAATACTGCAATAACTTTGTCTGGGACGAAGAGGACGAGCAGTATTACTGTGAGATGGATATGGACGAGGACGACTATGTAAAGCTTGTCACCGGACACTACAGCGAATGCCCATATTTTGTAAACGGAGATGAATATAAGGTGGTAAGACACCAGATGTAAGAAAGCAATAGGCATAAAGCCTATTGCTTTCTGTACATGGCAGTATTTTTGATTTATCAAAAATGATGTCTAGCTGAAAGCTAGATTAAACTGCTGCTTTCCTTGGCAGCAGTTTAACCCAGTTGCTTTCTATATTTTTTATTAAAAATTCAGAAACAAATTTTCTATTTTGTGTTAAAATATTACCAGAAATAATTAGGAGGGTAATGCGGTGAAGAGATTAAAATTACGTAATTTAGTAAAGTCATTTACTGCCCTTGCTTTGGCGGCGGTGATGACTTTTTCTATGCCTATTTCAGCAGAAGCGGCTGGAAATCAGGGTGTTGATGTTTCAAAGTATCAGGGAAACATTAATTGGACAGCAGTAGCACAGTCAGGTGTTACCTATGCTTTCATTAAGGTTGGTAGTACAAAGAGCGGTATTGACCCATATTTTGCAAAGAATGTGGCTGGTGCTCAGGCAGCAGGTATCCGTACTGGTGTATATATTTATTCATATGCCACTACAGTTGAGGCTGCAGCACAGGAGGCACAGATTGTGCTTCAGTGGATTGAGCCATACAGCATCAATTTCCCAGTAGCTTTCGATATTGAGGATAGTACTCAGAAGGGACTTGATGCAAATACTTGTACAGCAATCGCAAACACATTCTGTACAATTATTTCTCAGGCTGGTTACACACCACTCCTTTACACCTACACCAATTTTTACAAGACACATTTCACATCAGCCTTAGTAGCTGATAAGTGGATAGCTCAGTACGCAGATCACAACGATATAGCTGGTTGGACAATCTGGCAGTACTCATCAAGCGGAGCTGTTCCTGGAATCGCAGGCAGAGTAGATATGAATGTGGCAGCTAAGGATTACACAGCCTTTATTCCTCAGGTTGGTCTTTGCGACTATGGCGCAGGAAATGTATTCTTCTTCAACAACTTCCGCAGACAGTTTGGTTGGGTTGATATAGCAGGAGTTAAGTACCACACAGATCCAGCTACAGGTATCATTACAACAGGCTGGTATGCAGACGAGACAGGTGCATACTATTTCATGCCTGGCACAGCAAATGCAGTTACTGGACTTAACACTATTGATAAGGGTATCTATTACTTCAATGAGGCTGCGCAGCTTCAGACAGGCTGGTTAGACCTTGGTGGCAACACCTTCTTCTTTAACCCAGCTGAGAATGGTAAGCTTTACACAGGCTGGTGGTCAGACCCAGCAATTGGTGTTCGTTATTTAGACCCTACAGATGGTCACATGGTTACAGGTCTTAACACCATCGATAAGGACACTTACTTCTTCAACGAGCAGGGCTTCCTTCAGACAGGATGGGTAGAGCTCAATCACCTTACCTATATGTTCAATCCTAACGACAATGGTAAGCTTTATAAGGGTTGGTGGACTGACGCCACAGGCGCTTATTACCTTGACCCAACAGATGCTCACCGCGTAACAGGTCTTACAGCTATCGACGGAGCAGTTTACTACTTCAACGAGGCAGGCCAGATGCAGATTGGTCTTGTAAATGTAAACGGAGCAAACTACTACTTCGGAGCAGATGGCAAGATGCTCACAGGTATGCAGACCATCGGCGATGGAGTTTACTACTTCGGAGCTGACGGTATTATGGTTACCGGCTTAATCCAGGAGAAGGACGGCGTTTACTACGCTGGCAAGGATGGCAAGCTCATCGCAGGTCAGACAGTCAAGATTAACGGCGCTAACTACCTCTTCGGAGTTGATGGTAAGCTCGTTGTTAATCAGCTTGTACAGATTGGCAAGTGGCTCTATCAGACAGACGAGACTGGTGTCGTAATTGCTTCCGCACCAGCTCCAGCAAAATAAAATAGCAAAATTATAGCTCCCTGGAATTAATTCCAGGGAGCTATTTTATTTAGAGGTGTTACTTACTACCAGTATATTTCTCCTCACAATACTTACATCTATAAACTTCATTTTCCTCATCTGTCAAAACAAAGACCTGGTCAAGCTCCTGCTCAACAGTACTGATGCAACGAGGGTTTTTACAGGTGATTACATTCTTGATTTCCTTTGGAAGCTTAAGCTGACGCTTCTCAACAATCTTATCATCCTGAATGATATTGCAGGTGATGTTGTGATCGATGAAGCCTAAGATATCAAGGTCAACTCGTTCGATTGGACACTCAATCTTGATGATGTCCTTGCGACCCATTTTGTTTGACTTTGCATTCATAATCATGGCAACTGTACAGTCACAGCCAAGATGAGCCAAATGCAAATCGTTGTATATTGTCATGGACTCGCCAGCCTTAATATGGTCTAAAACGAATCCCTGATGAATTCCACTTATATTTAGCATTTCATGCGCTCCTTTCTACGCCAATTCCAGCAGCGTTAAAATCAAGGCCATTCTGATGAACACACCGTATTTTGCCTGTGTAAAGTACATAGCCCTTGGATCCTCGTCCACATCAACTGAGATTTCATTAACTCGTGGAAGTGGATGGAGCACCATCATATCCTTTTTAGCCAGACGCATTTTTGATGGAGTAAGAATAAAGAAATCCTTCAAGCGAATGTAGTCCTCTTCGTTGAAGAAACGTTCCTTTTGAACTCTGGTCATATAGAGGATATCTAATTCACCCATAACATCGTCGAGAGAATCAACCTCCTTGTACTCGTATCCATTTCTCTCTAAAACATCCTCGCGGATGTACTCTGGAACTCTAAGCTCCTCTGGTGAGATGAGTACAAATTTAATTCCCGGGTAGCGAACCAGCGCATTAATTAATGAATGAACTGTTCTACCAAACTTTAAGTCACCGCAAAGTCCAATGGTAAGGTCTTTGATTTCACCACGTAATGAACGAATGGTAAATAAATCAGTGAGTGTTTGAGTTGGATGCTGATGACCACCGTCACCGGCGTTAATAACGGGAATAAGAGATCGCTGAGAAGCGACTAATGGAGCGCCTTCTTTAGGATGACGCATAGCGCAGATATCTGCGTAAGAAGAAAT
>JAEEGL015064448.1_pt1 | contig 10748 bp, 6 predicted proteins | sample 9134231 | NCBI WGS metagenome assembly JAEEGL01 (sample SAMN16246548, study PRJNA631951) | gut metagenome | biome: gut microbiome; feature: rumen; material: fiber-attached | host: Bos | place: Iran: Karaj | collected 2018-10 | reverse complement strand
TCTGTTTTCATCTACAGAAATATCCTTACCGATACCGGTGTGGGATATCTGCTCAGCAGTTATCTTATAGTGGTGCTTGTCTGGATGGTTCTTGGTGAGGGATTTTCAGATACCATGTCCAGAATGGTTAGATCCAGACTTTCCAGGGGACAGCTTTCCAATGCAATGAACATATTGTCCGTATCATTTGTTAATCAGTTCCTCTGCGGCATCATCGGAGGTTTTCTTTGCGGCATCCTGAATTATGTAGTGCTTAATGATGTGCTCAATCTTCCCAAGGGAAGATTTCTTGGCTTTTATCTCTGTATTTTCTTTTTCTTCAGGATGATCAATGAATACCTCGGAGGTTATGCTGTCATCACCGGAGGAGATAAAGCGGTATGCCTTGCAGATGCATTGAGGGAACTCTTCAGGATCGTCTCCGGTTTTATATTCATGAAGATGCTGTATGACAAGGGGACGGTTGTTTCCTCACTTCTTATGGATGAGGATATCAAGTATGTGTATGCGGTATCCGGTCTTTTTATCGGATTCTGCCTCTCAGAACTTCTTATCTTTGCTTTTCTTTTTATCGTAAAGCTGGGACTTAAGCTCAGGAGTAACGGTGATTTCGAGTCACTTTCCAGCAAGGATCATCCCCTCAATATCTTTATTAACCTCTGGTACAGACGCCTGGGAAACATAGTTCACGGTGCCTCTATGTGCTTTATACTCCTTGCGGTTATGTCTAATGCCGTTAATGCTTCTGCTATAGGAACCGCATATAATATCATCTTTATGCCATTCGCGGTTTCTACCATTCTTGCCATGATCTTCGGTGCTGCTTCATCCGTTAACTGGGTATCCAGCGTGCGTAAAAAAGAAAAAGGTAATGCCAGGATCTATTTTGATTTCGGAATTCATATCGTAGTGATATCCTCCGTTTATACAGCTGCGTTCTTTGCATCGGTTTCCAAACTTCTCATTAAGCTTTTTATCACGGATGGTTCATCCATGAAAAATACCGATCTTATCCTTGCGGCACTGGCGGCAGTATGCTTTTCCATGGCGGTATTTTCCGACCAGCTATGTGCCATGAGGGATGATCGTATTCCCAGGATCGTATCTGATCTCCTTGCTGTTATGATGTCATTTCTGTTCATAAGACTTCTGGGTGGACCTGCCGATTCACTATTCAGGATACTTATGATAGCACTTATGGTTTACTCTGTGATCAGCATGATCGTATGGTTTGTTATTACGTATTTCAGGATGGGCATGGTGTTCGATCCTTTGAGAAACATCATCATCCCTGTTGTGTCCGGTGCGGTATCTTCCATAGGACTTCTTCTCATTACGAATTTTGCCGCTGCACATCTGGGTAATCTCTTTACACTTATACTTTGTATTCCCATAGGACTTCTTATTTATCATGCCGTACTTCTTCTTTTGAGGAATTATACCGAGTCCGAATTAAAGCTTATGCCCCTCGGAGGCGTGATCTACAGTCTTGGCCAGATTCTTCGGGTAATGTGATATGGATATTGCGATAATCGGGTGCGGAGCTTCCGGAATGACAGCTGCCATATCGGCGGTGAGAAACGGAGCTGATCCGCACCATATTACAATCTATGAGGCTTCCGACAGGCCCGGCAGAAAACTGCTTGCTACCGGTAACGGAAGATGTAACCTGGGTAATGAAATTCTTGATGAGTCCTGCTTTTACGTATCGGATGAAGCAGGGCTGATCTTTTTATCCTCTTTGTTAAAATCTTTTTCCGTAAAGGATCTTCTTGAATTTTTTGAATCGCTTGATATCATCACGGAATCAAAAAAAGGATATCTTTATCCCCGCTCCATGCAGGCTTCATCTGTTCTTAATTCTCTTTTACAGGAGATAAACGAAAGCGGGGTTAAGATCTGTTTTGATACTCCGATAGATGGTATCGCTGAAGTTAAAGACGGATTTATTCTTAGATCGGGAGACAGGAATTTCAGTGCGGATAAGGTGATGGTTTCCACAGGGCTTGAGTCGGGAGGCTTTGCGATTCCCGGTTTTGGACCCTTTGATATTTTTTCCGGTATTGAAGGTATTGCTTTTAAAGAGACTCTGCCTGCCCTTTGCGGACTTAAAGTATCGGAAGATATCACATCTGTAGCAGGAGTAAGAGCTAAAGGCAAAGTATCTCTTTATTCCGGAAATGAATTTCTCGGATCGGATGAAGGAGAGATACAGTTTACGAAAGAATGTATTTCAGGTATTCCTGTTTTTCAAGTCAGCAGGCAGGCTTCGGTATATATGTCTTTACATAAGCCTGTCAGGGCTGAACTGGATCTGTGTCCCGAGATCAGTGAAGAAGACTTGAAGGCAATGCTTGATGGAAGGATCAGCCGACATCCCGGCAGAAAGATCTATGAGATCTTTAACGGCGTGATCAATGAGAAGCTTCTTAAATTTGTTTATCTTAAAGCGGGCATAAGCGGGAGAGATAAGGTAAGCGAAATCCCTGAAGATAAGAAGAAGTGCTTTGCAGAAACAATAAAAAATCTGACCTTTGATATCAGTGGAACCGAAAGCGCAGAAAAGGCCCAGACAATGCGCGGCGGTATTGAACTTAAAAATGTTAATGATGATTGTGAATTTAAAAGTATTCCCGGCCTTTATGTGACCGGAGAACTGCTGGATATTGATGGCAGATGCGGAGGATATAATCTCTGGTTTGCATGGGCCACAGGAATTGCAGCAGGCAGGAGTGCGGCAAAATGATACGTATCGACCAGATTAAGGTAAACGTAGACAATAAAACATTTGACTTAAGATCCCTTGCCGCAAAAAAGCTTGGAGTGGACCCTTCGGTCATTACCGAACTTGGCATTATCAGAAGATCCATTGATGCCAGGAAGAGGCCTGCTCTTTTTTTTATTTTCAGTGTCTGGGTAAAGTGCTCCGGGGAGGAGAAGATACTTAAGAGATCAAAGGACAGGGATGTTTCTTTTTATGAGAAGAAAGAGTATTGTCTGCCTCCTTGCGGTGATGCTGAACTGAAGCACAGACCTGTCGTGGTCGGCCTTGGACCTGCGGGTCTTTTCTGCGCTCTTAAACTGGCTGAAGCAGGTTTTTCTCCTTTGGTTCTTGAGCGGGGCAGATGCGTTGAAGAAAGAAAAGAAGATGTTGAGAAATTCTGGCAGACAGGCGTATTGGATAAATCTTCAAATGTGCAGTTTGGGGAGGGCGGTGCCGGGACTTTTTCCGACGGAAAACTTACAACAAGCATTAAGGACAAGAGCGGAAGAGTTACGGAAGTATTAAAAGTATTCGTTAACCATGGCGCACCTGAAGAGATCATATATGATCATATGCCACATCTTGGAACGGATGTGCTTCCGGGGATCATAAAAAGCATCAGGGAGAAGATCATCAGCCTGGGCGGTGAGGTCAGGTTCGAATGTAAGCTTTCAGGCATAAAGACCGATTCAGGGAAGATCATAGGAATTATTGCGGAAAGCGTAAAACACTCAGAGGAGATTCCCTGTGAGGTTTTAATTCTTGCTACGGGTCATTCATCAAGAGATACCTATAAAATGCTCTATGATGCCGGGCTTAAGATGGAACAGAAGCCCTTTGCCTGCGGCTTCAGGGTTCAGCACAGACAGTCTCTTATAAACCGCTCACAGTACGGTGATGAAAGATATGCTGAAATCCTTGGGGCAGCACCATACAAACTTACTGCCGATTTTGACGGAAGAGGTGTTTTTTCATTCTGTATGTGTCCCGGAGGATATGTTGTGAATTCGTCCTCGGAAGAGGGAATGACTGTAGTCAATGGTATGAGTTACAGTGGCAGAGATTCGGAGAATGCCAATTCCGCAATAGTTGTAAGTATACCTGTATCCGATTATCCGACCGATCATCCCCTTGCCGGCATCGATTACCAGATTAATCTGGAGAAAAAGGCATTTAAACTTGGGGGAGGACTTATTCCGATCCAAAGATATGGTGATTTCAAAGCTAAGGTAACAGGTGAAATATCTGTCTGTGATACGGAAGATCCCAAAGAGATCACCCCGGTTTTTAAAGGTGATTTTTGTCCGGCGGATCTTACTGGAATATTTGATGATGAGATAAATGATCTGTTCGTTAATGGTATGACAAGATTCGGACGCATGATCCCCGGTTTTGATTCTCCCGGATGTATCATGGCGGGGGTTGAATCCAGGACCAGTTCTCCTGTAAGGATTCCCAGAAATGATGAGCTTATGAGTTCGATCGAAGGTATCATTCCCATCGGAGAAGGTGCAGGGTATGCGGGAGGCATAACTTCCGCTGCTGCAGACGGACTTAGGGGAGCAGAGACTGTGATCTCAAAATTTAAACCTTTACGCTGAAATACAGTGAATTTGACAGTTCCAGGCGGCTGATTTATATTAGAACGGTGCATAAAAATACGGATTTTAGGCTTATTTTTTCTGATAAAGGCTGATTTAAATGAGTGAATTAAGAGAGAATTTTAAAAACAAAAAAAGGATCGTTGTTAAGATAGGATCTTCATCCATTAACCATCCCGAAAGCGGTGGAATGGATTTTTCGAGAATAGAACTTCTGGTAAGACAGCTCACCGATATTCATAATTCAGGCAAGGATGTGGTCCTTGTTTCATCAGGAGCAATTGCAGCTGGAAAGCATGCCATCGGTTACGGAAGGGACAGATCCGTATCCCATGAGCTTACGCTTCCGCAGAAGCAGGCATGTGCAGCCATCGGTCAGGGAAGACTCATGAACATCTATGAGAAGTTTTTCACTGAATATAACCAGCTTCCTGCACAGGTTCTTATGACCAAGGATACGATCCTTAATGATACCAACAGATTTAACGCTACCAATACCTTTAAGGCTCTGCTGGATATGAGCGTTATTCCCATTGTAAATGAGAATGATACCATTGCGACTCACGAGATAGAGATCGGTGATAATGATACCCTTTCCGCAATGGTGGCGTCCATGGTGGATGCGGATCTTCTTATCCTCCTCTCGGATATTGAAGGCCTTTACACCGATGATCCGAATAAAAATCCTGACGCAAAATTCATAGAGGAAGTTCCCGAGATCACCGATGAATACCTTGAGATGGGTAAGGACAGTACCGGAACGGGAATGGGCACCGGAGGCATGAGCACTAAATTGAATGCAGCAAGGATCGCAACATACTCGGGGGCGGATATGGTCATCTGTTCCAGCAAGGATCTTACTATCCTTGGCAGGATCATTGCAGGAGAGGATTGCGGTACTGCATTTAAAGCAAATAAAAAAGAAGATTTTGATCTTCCTTCATTCATATCCGAGATACTGAAATAACGGAGCATACATGGCTGAAAAGAAAATTGAGATAACAAAAAAGCAGATAAGAGAAGATGTCCTTCGTAAAAGAGACGCTCTGACGGAGGCTGAAAAAAGAGCATCTTCGGAAACTTTAATGAAGAAAATACTTGAAGATCCTTTCTTTATAAAAGCAAAGAGAGTTCTCGGTTTCATGCCCTTCGGAAGTGAGATTGACATTAAACCTGTTCTTGAAGAAGCCCTTAAACAGGATAAGATGGTTTATGTTCCGAGGATCACTACAAACGGATTCCATAAAGAGATGGAATTCAGAAGGATTTCGGATGTGGATCCGGTTCATTTTTCCTTCAGTAAGTATAAGATCCTTGAGCCATCTGAAGATAATGAGCTTTATGAATATAATGAAGCGGAGGCAATGATGTTCCCTTCAAGGGATCTGATGATTATGCCCGGTGTCGCATTTGATGCCTACAACAAGAGAGTGGGATACGGCGGCGGATATTATGATATGTATCTTGAGGATAAGCTTACATTAAGGATCCATTCCATTGCCGTAGCTTTTGAATGTCAGATGTTAAATTTCGAGATTCCCGAAGATGAGGGAGACGCAAGACCATACAGGATTTATACAGCATAAATCCCGGACCGGTTTTTGATCATGGAGTAAATGATATGACAGATCTGCATCAGATGGGAGAAAAGGCCGTTAAAGCTAAGTTCGATGCGGCTCTTATCTCAACAGAAAAAAAGAATAATGTTCTTATTAAGTGTGCGGAAGCTCTTATAAGCAGTTCCGATACCATAATCGCGGCAAATTTAAAAGATATCGAAAGAGGCGTTGCGGGCGGAATGAGCGAAGCCCTTCAGGACAGACTCCGCCTTGATGAAAAGAGGATCGAGGGTATTGCCGAAGGCTTAAGGCAGGTGGCGGATCTTCCTGATCCCGTAGGAGAAGTACTTGAGGAATTCGACAGGCCTAACGGTATGCATATCCGTAAAGTCAGGGTTCCAATGGGTGTCATCGGCATCATATATGAATCGAGACCCAATGTTACCGCAGATGCTTTTTCCCTTACTTTCAAGGCAGGAAGTGCCTGCATACTGAAGGGCGGAAGCGACTCCATCGATTCAAATATCGAGATCGTCAGAGTCCTCAGAAATGTTCTTGAAAACGAGGGATTGAATCCCGATATCTTGCAGCTTATTGAGGATACAGACAGGAAAGTCACTACCGAGTTCATGAAGATGAAACAGTATGTGGACGTTCTCATCCCCAGAGGCGGCGCGGGACTTATCCGTGCGGTGGTTGAAAATTCCGTTATTCCCGTAATAGAAACGGGAACCGGTAACTGTCATGTATATGTTGATGCATCCGCGGATCTTGATATGGCAGTTAAGATCATCTTTAATGCAAAGACCCAGAGGATCTCGGTCTGCAATGCCTGCGAAAGCCTTGTGGTCCATTCGGCTGTTAAGGATAAGCTGCTTCCCGCTCTTTACGAAAAACTGTCAGAGAAAAATGTTGAAATGCGCTGTGATGATAGAGCGTTTCAGGTTCTCGGCTCTAAGGCGGTAAAAGCTTCGGAAGAAGATTTCGGAACCGAATACCTTGATTACATTCTTTCCGTGAAGACCGTTGATTCTGTTGAAGAAGCAATTGAACATATCAATAAGTATTCAACTCATCATTCGGAGACCATAGTTACCGAAGATAAAGCTTCTGCCCATAAGTTTTTGGAACAGATCGATGCAGCCTGTGTATATCATAATGTATCCACCAGATTTACCGATGGCTTTGAATTCGGCTTCGGAGCCGAGATAGGTATATCCACCCAGAAGCTTCATGCAAGAGGCCCCATGGGATTAAGAGAGATCACCTCTTATAAATTTGAAATAACCGGAAACGGCCAGGTCAGAGGCTGATACCGGATTAGTAATGGAGAAAGACAATGGAGAAGATAAGAACAAGATATGCACCTTCACCTACCGGTAAGATGCATGTGGGAAATTTAAGAACGGCACTTTATGAGTTCCTTGTTGCCAAGCATGAGAACGGTGATTTCATGCTCAGGATCGAGGATACGGATCAGGAGAGATTTGTTGAGGGTGCAATTGACATCATCAACAGAACCCTTGAAATGACAGGACTCTATCATGATGAAGGTCCCGATAAGGACGGCGGAGTAGGCCCCTATGTACAGTCAGAGAGAGTTAAGACCGGCATTTATATGAAGTATGCCAAGGAACTTATCGAAAAAGGTGAGGCATATTATTGTTTCTGTGATAAGGAAAGACTTGATACTCTTAAGACCGCTGTTTCCGAAGACGGTAAGACCATAACCGTTTACGATAAGCATTGTCTTGGGTTGAGCAAAGAAGAGATCGAGAAAAATCTTTCTGAGGGAAAACCCTTTGTCATCAGACAGAACATTCCCAATGAAGGAACCACCACCTTTAAGGATGAGCTTTACGGAGATATTACCGTGGAGAATTCCGAACTTGATGATATGATCCTTATCAAGTCCGACGGATATCCTACATATAATTTTGCAAATGTTGTTGATGATCACACCATGAACATCACCCATGTTGTAAGAGGTAATGAGTATATCTCATCATCACCCAAGTACCAGAGACTCTATGATGCCTTCGGATGGAAGAGCCCTGTATATATCCATCTTCCTCTTATTACCGATGAGAATCATAAGAAGCTTTCAAAGAGAAGCGGACATTCCTCCTTTGAAGATCTTATCGAGCAGGGATTTATTTCAGAGGCCATAGTTAACTATATCGCACTTCTGGGGTGGTCACCCGAAGATAACAGAGAGATCTTCTCACTGGATGAGCTTATTAAGGAATTTGATTACCACAGGATCTCCAAGTCCCCTGCCGTATTTGATATCCAAAAGCTTAAATGGATGAACGGCGAATACCTTAAGGCCATGGATGAAGATAAATTCTTTGAGATGGCGAAGCCCTATCTAGAGAAGGCTCTTGAAGGCTGTGATCTTGATCTTAAGAAGATCGCTTCAAAGATCAAGACCAGGATTGAGATCTTCCCCGATATCGAAGAGCAGGTTGATTTCTTTAAGGCCGTTCCCGATTATTCCGATGAACTTTATACCAACAAGAAGAACAAGATCGATGCAGCAGGTTCGCTGTCTGTTCTTGAAGATGTTCTTCCCATTCTTGAGGCTCAGGATGATTATTCCAATGATGCCCTTTATGCAAAGCTTCTTGCTTATGCTGAGGAGAAGGGATATAAGAACGGATATGTGATGTGGCCCATCAGGATCGCACTTTCCGGAAAAGCCATGACACCTGCCGGAGCAACGGAAATCCTTGAGATCCTCGGAAAAGAAGAATCCTTAAAGAGATTGAATGCGGCAGTTGCCAAACTTAAAGCTTAAATCATAATGATCATAAAAAGATACCCCTGAAACCGGAGAAAGGTTTCAGGGGTATTTGTTTTATTTGTCTTCTGATTTTTTCTGTTTTTCCCTGTTGTTCATAGTAATGATGATGGCACCACCCAGAAGAGCGGTTGCAAGAACAAGGAGGATTATCATTACAACGGGACTGTTGTGTTTTTCTCTCTGTACAGCGGGAGATGTGTCCTGGGCGGGTGCCCCTGCGGGCTGGGGAACATCACCTGTAAGAGTTTGATCGACTCCTGTATCAGTATCTGTAGCAGGCTCGGTTGATACTGTGTTATCTGTAACAGTTTCTGCAGTGGTAGTTTCACTTGCTTCGGTCAGGGTTTCAGTATCTTGAGCTTCGGAAACAGGATTGGTCACGGGAGTGGGAGCGTTTCCGCTGTAATCCGAAAGACTGATTCCGTTTGCTCCGAGAGGTACCACATGGTCAAGACTGATGAACTGTCCCGATGAATTCTGCCAGAGAACAGGTTTTACGAGATTGTATTTGTCTTCGTCCCAGGTCTTGAAATCATCCTTCACAAGTCCACCCGTATCGCCGGAGTTTGCATTGAAGCACCAGAAGGTGTGGTGAAGGTTTTCTTTTCCGATGAGGTCTCTGATATACTGCATCCATTTAAGGTTATCGCCCTGCATGAAGCCACCCCATTCGCCGATAAGAATGGGAGCGATATTTTCCTCTTCGATGTAGAGCCAGTAAGGATGCCATGCGTCCTTGTAGAGTGAATCGTAAGTGAATCCGCCTTCAAACCAGGGCTGCATGTAAACAAGGGGACCGTAATCGTGAGGAGAGTACACTATCTGCTTGTTCTTGGCAGCTGAACCGAAGTCGATGGGGTAATCCCTGACTGCCATAAGATTTCCTCCCCACCAGGTATTGTAATAATCCGCATCATTTTTAGAAGTGAAATTATTGGATGAAGGATTGGTGGGATATATCTGGATTCCTTCGATTACGATCAGCGCGTGGGGATTGATGTCGAGAATTGCGTTACCGGCTTTTTCAGCGACTCTTTTCCAGTTGTTCTTGTCATTTGAATCATTCCAGATGGCATGAGTGGTCTCGCTGGCTTTTCCGTGAGGCTCATTTTTCAGGTCATATGCTACAAGAGTATCGTAATTCTTGTATCTTTCTGCAAGCCACTTGAGGGCTTCGATATACTGATCTTCGGAGATCTTGTCGGTATACCATACGGGATGGTTGTGTCCGGAAGCGTCGGTATTTGCGGAGTGAATATCTACCATTACCTTCATGCCGTTCTGCTCGCAAAGTGTAAGAACGTAGTCGAAGATCTCAAGGGAATTCATGGAATTCAGATTGCCGTTATAGGCGTGGTTATAATTCGCCTGAGGGTAATTTCCTTTTTTCCATTCAAGAAGAAGTTCTGCGGACATGGGAACACGGAGAAGATTGAAACCGTGATCGGCAATGGCTTTGATGGAAGATTCAAGTTCGGCATTCCACAAACCGTCAAAAAGGTTTGTTCCGGTATTGTAGCCGAACCAGTTGCATCCTGTGAGCCAGACTTCGTTTCCGTTCATATCCACGATCTTGGATCCGTTGGTGGTGAGCCAGTCATCACCTGCGGTTCCGTAGGTTGAAACAGCGGGAGATGAGAACTCCGGCTTTGCTCCGCCGTTATTCTGGTCTCCGTTCTGGCTGTTGTTATTGTTATTGTTGTTATTGTTATTGTTGTTGTTGTTCGCAGGAGCGGAATATGTGCCGTCTCCGGTAACGCTTACTACCTTGGCACTGGAAAGACCATCACCGGATACCTGAATTCCTACATTTGAATTAAAACCCCAGGAGTTGCCGCCGTCTGCTCTGACAACAGCAGTAACCTGTTTCCCATTTGCGGTATAGGAATCAAATCCCCATCCTGAGGGTGATGAGACATTGGCATTGAATTCAACCACAACCGTGATGGTCATATACCCATCGCAGCCTGAAAGGTCAAAAGATATCTGGCCGCCGCCGCCCCAGAGATTTGTGCTTA
>JAEEGL014777744.1_pt1 | contig 10748 bp, 11 predicted proteins | sample 9134231 | NCBI WGS metagenome assembly JAEEGL01 (sample SAMN16246548, study PRJNA631951) | gut metagenome | biome: gut microbiome; feature: rumen; material: fiber-attached | host: Bos | place: Iran: Karaj | collected 2018-10 | reverse complement strand
GAGGAACGTCTATTTCCGAGAGCATACGCACGATAATACTCGATCCGAAGAACACGGAGATGAATATCGCTGCGTAGGCGCTTCTTTACGCAGCTTCGAGGGCGCAGCTCGTCTCCCAGGTGATACGCCCCTCGCTGGAAAAGGGCAAGATCGTCATATGCGACAGGTTCATGGATTCCTCGATCGCGTATCAGGGCTATGCCAGAGGTCTCGGGGATTCCGTGCGCGTGATAAACGAGTTCGCCATACAGCAGCTCCAGCCCGATCTCACGTTCTTCCTCGACCTTCCGCCCGAGGCGGGCCTGAGGAGGGCCGCTCTCAACGGCTTTCCGGACAGACTCGAGCAGGAGAGCCTGGATTTTCACAACGCGGTCTACAGAGGATATCAGGAGCTCGCGAAGCTCTATAAGGACAGATACGTGCGCATAGACGCGTCCAGATCCGCGTCAGCCGTGCACGAGGACATCGCGGAGGTCTTTGCCCGGTATGTCTCTGAAAACCATTGAACACGACAGGGCACTGTGCGAAAGGCTCATGAATGCCGCTGAGAGCGGCAGGGTACTGCACGCGTATCTTCTGACCGGCCCGAAGGACCGGACGGAGGAGATCGCCATGGCTTTCGCTAAGGCTCTTCTCTGCGATGATCCGCGGGAAGGCTGCAGCTGCGGAACGTGTTCTTCCTGCCGCAGGTTCGACCATTCGAACCACGAGGACATGATAGTCGTAAAGCGGGATACCGGCAGGCTGCTCACCCAGGATATCGAACAGCTGCAGTCCCGGCTCATATACAGACCGTACGGCCGCCGGCGCGTCGTCGTGATATGCGACGCGGACACGATGCAGCAGACGCCTCAGAACAAGCTGCTGAAGACTCTGGAGGAGCCATCCGGCGATACGGTGTTCATACTGCTCGCGGAAAGGCGCGACGCGCTCCTTGCGACGGTGCTTTCCAGATGCAGTTCTTTCGCAGTGTCCTCGGGAAGCGCTCCGTCGTCGGACGTGAGCCTCGCGTGCGCCGCGAAGTTCGCGGAGCTGTACGCGGGAAGGGCGCCGTTTTACAGACTTAAAGAGGCGGTCGCGCCTATCCTGGACGAAAAGGACGAGCAGCGCCGGCTGGCGCTCGAATTCGCGGAGATCGTCGAGAGCGTGCTTTCGGACGCTCTTCTGATACGAAGCGGGGCCGAAGCGGCCGCCTGCGGAGAGTTCGGCGATATCGCGGCTTCGATCGCTTCCTCCAGATCCGGGGAGGAACTGATAAAAGCAGTAAAGCTCGCGGAGGGATCCGCGACTAACATAAAGTTATCGTACAGCGCAGGCTACGCTCTCAAGAGCCTGTGTCTCAATATTTGACGGAGGAGCCAATGCAGAAGGTCGCATCAGTCAGGTTCAAGACGGCGGGAAAGCTCTATTATTTCGATCCGGCAGGGATCGAGCTTTCGGACGGCGATAACGTGATAGTCGAGACCGTAAGAGGCGTGGAGTTCGGGGCCGTTTTCGGAGATCTCAAAGAGATCGACGAGAGCGAGATCGTATCGCCCCTCAAGCCCGTCCTTCGCAAGGCCGGAGAGGCCGATATCGCGAGGAACGCCGAGAATCAGAAGAAGACGGAGCGCGCCCGCGTGATCTGCCTCGAAAAGATAGAAAAGCACGGGCTGGATATGAAGCTGGTCGACGTGGAATACACGTTCGACAATTCCAAGCTCATATTCTATTTTACTGCCGACGAGCGCGTCGATTTCCGCGAGCTCGTAAAGGATCTCGCGTCTGTCTTCAAGACGCGCATCGAGCTGCGCCAGATAGGCGTCCGCGACGAGATGAAGCTGATGGGCGGCATAGGCTGCTGCGGAAGGGAGCTTTGCTGCACGAGCTGGATGGGCGATTTCCAGCCCGTCTCGATCAAGATGGCAAAGGTCCAGAACCTTTCGCTCAATCCCATCAAGATCTCCGGAACGTGCGGGAGGCTCATGTGCTGCCTGCAGTTCGAGAACGAGGTATACGCCAAGCTCAAGGTGGGCATGCCTTCCGTTGGCGAACGGATCACGACGCCGGACGGCGAGGCCGTGGTGGCGGACGTCAACATACTCGAGAACAAGATAAAGACGAGGCTCATCCTCGAGGAAAAGACCGAGGACAAGCCCGAAAAGCTCTCGAGCGAGTATTATACGTACGGCAAGGAAGATATAAAGCGCAGGGAAAAGAAAAAGCCGCCGCAGCCGAGCCAGGAGGCTCAGCAGTCCGGCGACGCGCCTAAGAAGAGGAAGAACCGCAGAGGTTCGCGCAAGCACAGACCTTCGCAGGAGGGCGCGGCGCAGAACGAGGCGCAGCAGGCGCCGGAAGGTCCGGAGCTTTGATATGACCTGTTCCGAGACGATCGACGAGATAGGCTTCGGAGGTCTAAAGCTGATACAGGACGCGGACGGTTTCAGGTACGGCGTCGACGCCGTGCTGCTCGCGGATTACGCGGACGTTCCGCGCGGATCGGCTGTCATGGATATGTGCACGGGCAGCGGAGTCGTTCCGCTGATCCTTTATCACAAGTATTCCCCGCGGACGATAACAGGCATCGATTTCAACAGGCGCGCGGCGGATCTCGCGGCGCGCAGCGTGCAGCTCAACGGACTTTCGGACGTGATCGATATCGTGTGCGCGGACGTGATGGACGCGCACAGTCTGTTTGGCGCGGAGAGCTTCGATGCCGTCACGTGCAATCCCCCATATATGGAAAAAGGCAGGGGCGTCGCTTCGGGAGCGGACGCCAGACACGCGGCCAGGCACGAAACTACAGCGGCTCTGGCCGATTTTTGCCGCGCGGCAGGTCATCTGCTCAAAAGAGGGGGGACGTTCACGATAGTCCACAGGCCGTCGCGCCTCGCGGACATCTTCGAATGCTGCAGAAGCGCGGGGCTGGAGCCCAAAAGGATGAGGCTCGTCGCTCCCCACGCCGCGGATCCCGCGAATATCGTGCTTATCCAGGCTGTGAAGGGCGCAGGAAAAGAGCTCCGGACGGATCCGCTTCTCGTAGTGAGAGACGGCGCCGGAGGATTCAGTCCCGAGATAATGAGGATCTATGAACGGAGTTCGGATTAGGGCGCGACGCTAAAAAAGCGGCCCGCCGTGCGGACCGCGCGCCGCTTCGTTGATTCAGATCTTCTTGAGCTTTGCAAGGCACTTTTTGCAGACGTTCTTGCCTTCGAACTGGATGACGTCCGTAGCCTCGTTGCAGAATATGCAGGCGGGCTGGTACTTGCGGAGGATTATATCTTCACCCTCTACGAATATCTCGATAGGGTCGGTCTCTTTGAGGTCGAATGTGGTTCTCAGCTCCTTGGGTATAACGATACGTCCGAGCTGATCTAATTTTCTGACAATACCTGTTGCTTTCATTTACTATTCTCCTAATGTAAACGGCTCCATAAAGATATTCTACAAGAATATCGAAAAAATTCAAGAGCTTTCGTCACAATGGATTATTTTTTAAATAGCCCGATCAGTCCGGACATCGCGTTGACGACGTTTGTCGCGGCTTTGAAGGTGCTTCTGTTTCCGTGCACTATGTTCGCCATGTCGGATGTCGCGTTTCCGACCTTTATTACGGCGGCCTTGATACCTTCGGTGCCATCCTTCGCGTCGGCGACGATGACCTGCGCGTCCTTTACGATGACCTGCGCGTCCTTGGCGATGACCTGCGTCTCCTTTATCGTCGCCTGAGTCTCCTGCATCAGACTGTCGAGGGTATCCACGGTCTTCTGAAGCTTGCGCAGCAGAGCGATGAGATAGATGACGGCGATGATCGCCGCTATGAGCAGTATCGCTATCAGCAGTTGATTGTAGGATATGTTGATCATCTGCACCTCCTGTTGTTCCAACTGATTTTAGTATGCTTCACTTTCCCGTCATTTGCAAGGCATTTTGACAAACCCCGCCGCTCTGCATATAATAAAAACAGTTTAGAGACACTGATCGCGGAGGACGTCGTGGCAAAGTTCATCATTAAACAATCGGGCCCGCTCACAGGCGAGGTCGAGATAAGCGGTTCGAAAAACGCGGTGCTGCCGATAATGGCCGCGACGCTGCTCACGGCGGAACCGTGCGAGATCGACGACGTTCCGCATCTCAAGGACGTCGAGGTGATGTGCGAGATCCTCAGGAGCATGGGCGCCGTCGTCCGCGAGGACTGGGATACGCACACGCTGTTCATCGACACTTCCGGCCTCTGCACTTCGGAGGCTCCGGCGGAGCTCGTAAAGCTGATGAGGGCGTCGATATTCATAATGGGGCCGCTCATCGCCCGCACCGGCTCGGCGAAGATCGCGCTTCCCGGAGGATGCTCGATCGGCAACAGGCCGATAGACCTTCACAATAAAGGCCTTCGCCAGCTCGGCGCCGAGATACACATGGAGCTGGGAAGGGTAAAGGCCTCCGCCGAAAAGCTCGAGGGAGCGCTCGTATATCTGGATTTTCCGAGCGTGGGCGCCACGGAGAACATCATGATGGCCGCGACGCTTGCCGACGGTATAACGACCATAGAAAATGCGGCGGAAGAGCCGGAAATAGTAGATCTGGCTAACTTCCTCAAGAAGATGGGCGCCCGCATAAAAGGCGCCGGTACGGACACCATAAGGATCGAGGGCGTTCCGGAGCTCCACGGCACGAAGCACCCGGTCATCCCGGACAGGATCGAGACCGGCACGTTCATGGTGGCCGCCGCGATAACGCGCGGCGACGTGCTGATAAAGAACGCCATACCGGGGCACGTAAGGCCTGTCATGGCAAAGCTCATGGAGTGCGGCGCGGTCGTGAACGACGAGGTCGACGGGCTGAGGGTCCGCGGCGATCTAAAGCCGCTCGTCGCTACGGACATAAAGACGCTGCCTTATCCGGGCTTCCCGACGGATCTTCAGGCGCTTTTCATGGCGCTGCTCGCGACGGTCGAGGGGACCAGCACGATAATCGAGACGGTCTTCGAGAACAGGTTCATGCACGCTCCTGAGCTCGCGAAGCTCGGCGCGAACATATCTGTCAACGGCCTCACGGCCACGGTCTCCGGAAACGAATACGGACTTCGCGGTGCGAGCGTCACGTCGACGGATCTGCGCGCGGGCGCTGCGCTCGTGCTCGCGGGCCTTGTTGCGTCGGGGCGCACGGAGGTATCGGATATCTACCACATAGAGCGTGGATACGAGGATCTGGTCTCCAAGCTCAGGGCTCTGGGGGCCGATATCGAACGCGCCGAAGACGATGAGACCGGCGCTTTCGAGGACTGAAGACGCGATAAAAAGCCCGCCTGCGAACAGCAGGCGGGCTTAAGTTTTTTTGATCATTCTATCTCGTACTTCCCTCCGAGCGAGGCGAAGTCGTCCAGGAAGCCGGCATAGACTTTTTCCGCGCAGTGCTCGTCGCTTATCGTTATCGGGCGGTCGAAGCTGCAGGAAGCGATCGCCAGCGACATGAACAGCCACGGATCGCCGTCGCAGTCGAGCACCGCGGTCTCCGCCGAGGCGGCCGCCGCGTCTCCGCGCACAGTGACGGTATCGTCTTCCGCGCTGAACCCGGCGCCCAGAGCCTGAAGGCATCTGCCGATGTGCCGGAATCTGTTGTTCTCGTCGAAGCGCGTCCTGGGGACGCCCGTTATGGATATCTCGGCCTTCTTGGCGCACGCGAGCGCGGAAAAGACAGTAACGAGATCGGGGCACCTCGACGCGTCTATGTTCACTTTCTTGAAGTCCTGGCTGATTATCGAAAAGACGGGGGCGAGATCCTTGTACATGACGGAATCCGTGTCGGGAAGACCGGTGACCTCTATCCTTCCGCCGCCGGCGGAAGACGCGCTCCCGGCGCAGACCCAGAGGGCCGCGAGAGCCCAGTCGTTTCCGGCGGATATCTCGCCGGGCGATTCGTAGACCTGGCGTCCGGGGATGAGTATCTCTCCTTCGCGTTCCTCTATGCGCACGCCGAAGCTGTTCAGGACCGATACAGTGAGATCGATGCCCGTCCTGTCGGTGATGGGGGACGTGAGCTTAATGGTGCTGTCCTCGGCGGCGAGAGGAAGCGCCATGAGCAGCGCGCTGAGGAACTGGGAGGCCTCGTCGCCGTCGAATTCGTAGCTCCCTCCGCGGAGCCTGCCCTGTATGCTGAGCGGATATGAAAAGTTCGAGAACGTTACGCCGCGGAGCGCCATGCGCCCCGTGAGAGGCACCTGGGCGCGCGCGGGCAGCGTCCCGGAGGCTCTGCATTCCGCGGTTATGCCCATGACCGCCGCGATCGCCGTGGCGAGCCTGGCTGTGGTCGCGCTCTGGCGGAAATTGAAATCCACGTGCTGGAGGGGATTCGTCTTTACGAAGGGCTTTATGAGCACTTCGGCTCTGGCGCCTCCGGACTTTTCCACGGCGCATCCGAGCGCTTCGAGACAGTCGAGCGTCGTATCTATGTCCCTGCTCGCGGGGACGTTCTTTACGAGCGTCGGAACGGACGACAGCGCGGCCGCGAACAGCAGCCTCTGCGCGTGGTCCTTTGACGCGGGCGCTTCTATTGTACCGTTGAATACCGAAGGATAGAACTTTATCATGACGACCTCCAATCATGAAGTATATATTTAAAGATCATCTCAGTCAAGAAATGCAAAAACTCCCGCGGTGTGGTATGATTTTCATAAAGGAAGACATCGCTCAACAAGGAGGATCACATGAATCTTACCCGGGACGAGATGAAATACCTCAGGCTCCTGTCGAACAGCTACGGCACCATCGGAGAGGCGGCCGCCGAGATCATAAACCTCACGGCCATACAGAACCTGCCGAAGGGCACCGAGTATTTCTTCAGCGACATCCACGGTGAGTACGAGGCGTTCCGCCACATACTCCGCAATGCTTCCGGCACGATACGGAGGAAGATCGACGAGAGCTTTCCGGAGATGTCCCCCGAGGACAGGCGTTCGCTCGCGACGCTCATCTATTACCCGGAGGACAAGCTCAAGATCATAAAGAAGAACAAGACTGCCGGCGAGCTCAACGCTTTGTACAGGGAGACGATAAACGATCTGCTCATCGTGCTCGAGACGATATCGTTCAAGAACACCAGATCGTATGTCAGAAAGCGCCTTCCGAAGGACTTCGCGTATATCTTCGAGGAGCTCCTGTTCGGAAACAAGGACGGTTATCAGGACTTCAACTACAGGCAGACCGTCATAGATTCGATAATAGAGATAGATCAGGCGGAGCCGTTCATAATCGCGCTCTGCAAGCTCATCCCGGACCTTTCGATATTCAGGCTGCACATAATAGGAGATCTGTTCGACAGAGGCCCCGGCGGCGACATCGTCGCCAAGACGCTTATGAAGTACCACAACGTCGACATCCAGTGGGGCAACCACGATATCCTATGGATGGGCGCGGCGGCCGGGAACAAGGCGTGCATCGCCAACGTCGTCAGGATATGCACCCGCTACGACAACCTCCACACGCTCGAGGTCGGCTACGGCATAAGCCTGCGTCCGCTCGTCACGTTCGCCATGGAGACGTACAGAAAGGATCCGTGCTCGGCGTTCAAGACGAACGTTTCGATCGATGACGCCATGCACGACACGGACATAGCGAGCTTAAAGAAGATAGGCAAAGCCATAGCGATAATGCAGTTCAAGCTCGAGGGCCAGCTGATCGAAAAGCATCCGCACTACGAGATGAACGTCCTGAGGCTGCTCGACAAGATCGACTACGAGAAGGGCACGATAACGATCGAGGGGAAGGTCTACGAGATGTCCGACACGAACTTCCCGACGATCGATCCCGCGGATCCGTACAGGCTCACGGAGGAGGAAGACGCGGTCATGGAGAGGCTGCGCTCCGCTTTCCTCGAGAGCGCGGAGCTTCAGCGCCACATACGCTTCCTGTTCTCCAAGGGAAACCTCTACAAGGTCGTGAACGGAAATCTTCTGTTCCACGGCTGCGTGCCGATGACGGAGGACGGGCGCTTCGACTTCATAGATACGTACGACGGTCCCAAGGACGGCAAGGAGTGGTTCGACTACGCCGAGCGCATGGTCCGCACCGGATACTTCGGACATCACAACGATCCGAACAAGGAGCGCGGCGTCGATTTCTTCTGGTACCTCTGGTGCGGCTACAAATCGCCGCTTTTCGGGAAGAAGAAGATAACGACGTTCGAAAGGCTCTTCATCGACGACGAGTCGACGTGGAAGGAAGAAAAGAACCCGTATTACAAGATCATCGACGACGAGGAGGTAGTCCTTAAGATACTGCGCGAGTTCGGCTGCAACGACAAGTACTCGTGCATAATAAACGGTCATATCCCCGTAAAGAAGGGCACTTCCCCGGTGCACGCCAACGGAAGGCTGTTCTTCATCGACGGCGGATTCGCCAAGGCGTATCAGAAGACGACGGGCATCGCGGGTTATTCGCTCGTGCAGAACTCGTACGGCTTCATACTTTCCGCGCACGAGAGGTTCGAATCGAAGGCGCAGGCGATCGCCGAGGAAAAGGACATCCTTTTCCAGCAGGTGGCCAGGGAGGACGTCGACGGGCGCATGCTCATAAAGGACACCGACGACGGAAAGGCGATGCAGGAGAAGATCGAGGGCCTGAAGATGCTGGTGCACGCTTACCGCACAGGTCTCATAAACCAGAGCGTAGAACAGTAGGACGAAGAGATGAAAAGAGCGTTAAAGGCCGCGGCGCTCGCGGCAGCCATTATGATCGCGCTGTGCGCGTGCTCGGCGGATCTTCCGAAATGGGTCTCCCTCGACAAGCAGGGAGTCCTTACGATACGCGTCGCCGGGGAGGATTTCGAAGGCTTCATGTGCGACGCGGCATCCGAGAGCGGAGCGGTCAGGAGGGTGATGTCGGAGATAACCGAAGATGGCGATTATCTCGCGACGTTCGTCGGACAGGAGAAGGGCGAGGCGCAGATAGTGGTCACGATATCCGACGGCTTCCTGTTCAAGGAGAAGAGGACCGTCGACGTAAAGGTGAAGGGCGAGAAGATAACGAAGGTGCTGGGCACTTCGCAAAAGCTCGCCGGCGAGATCGAGCAGAGCCTGTAGCGTCCGTACGGCGCGTTCAGGTATTCTGAGAAATATTCCTTGCATTTTCCCGGTCCGTATTGTAAACTTATGCGGTACGGAAATCATATTTTAGCCGACGCGGAGGATTGACCGAGTGGCTAAGGAGCTCGCCTGGAAAGCGAGTAGGGCTGAAAGGCCTCGTGGGTTCGAGTCCCATGTCCTCCGCCAGACAAGGCAGCATACTTCGACAGAAGATATGCTGCCTTTTGCTTTGCGGCGTATTAGTTCGCTTTTTTGAAGGGCCGCAATTAAAAGCATTGCATCGCACTTTATTATGTTAGAATAGTATAATAAGTATTTGCTTGGCATAATGGATCCCCGCGGCAGGATCCGGGACGCGGAGCGCTTGCAGGCGGCGCTGTTGAGTGAAGCGAAAAGAGGCGTATTATGAACAACGACGTTTTGATCGCGTTCGGCATTTTTCAAATGGCATTTTTCCTGCTGGACATTTTTATTCTCGCGAATACGGGCCGCAGCATCGCCAGGAAGGGCGAGTATACGTGGTTTTATATCCTTATCGCCATTCATATGGTATATCTTCTGCTCAACACCATCTGGACCATGTCCGAGTACGATCTGATGAGACTCCCGAGAAGCGTCATGCTGGTAGTCTGTACCGTCAGCCTTTGGACAGTGACCGGATGCGCGACCGCTTTCTTTATGTTCACGGTCGAAAAGCTGGATATGCAGCATCTGCAGTCCGGCGCAGGCAGGTGGCTGAGTTGGCTGCCCGCGGCGTTTTCCACCCTGATGATCGTTTCGAGCGTGTGGACGGAGAAGGTATTCTACCTCGATGAAAGCGGCTCCTTCGTTCACGGTCCGATGTACATGCCGATGATGGTGTCGGTCAGTCTGTACCTGCTGGCCATAGCGGCGGTGTCGTTTGCCAATATTTTGCGCAAAAAAACAAGGTTTTTGCGCAAGGCTAACGCCATACTGTTCGTCTCGGTGCTGATCATCATCGCCTTTGTCGTGGCGGACAGCTTTCTGTCAACGGCGTCCGTCCTCCCCGCAGCTATCTTTTCGGTCATCGTCGGGATCTTCATCACCATGCAGGTGGCCAATATCAATTCCGACGCGCTTACAGGCATGAATAACCGCCGCAAGGCGGAGGAATATCTGTCCGACATTATAAGGAATGTCTCGGAGAATAAGCCGGTATACCTTTACATGGGAGACCTGAATAATTTCAAAAAGATCAACGATACCTACGGGCACGCCGTCGGGGATGAGGCGCTCATACTCTGCAGCCGGGCGCTCAAGCGGACGATAGACCGTTACGGCGGATTCGCGGCGCGCTACGGAGGAGACGAGTTCCTGCTCTCCTGGCAGCCGGACAAGGACGCGGTATCCGATCCCGACGCGCTAACCCGGGAACTGAACGCGTTCATGCAGGAGCTGTCGGGCGATAAGCCGTACAGGCTGTCGATGACCATTGGCCACGTCCGCTGCACGGACCCGAAGGAGCCTCTGATCTCCTACATCCGGCAGGCCGACGGCATGCTGTACCGGCGCAAGAGAGCTGCCGGCGTCGGCCGCTGAGCGTTCCGCGGGAGCGCCCCGGGATGTTAAAATCAAATCGTGATAACCACCGTTTTTTAATATCGGATCGATGAACAAGGAGAAAGATATGTTCTGTACCGAATGCGGCGCGAAGATAGACGACGGAGCG
>JAEEGL013979480.1_pt1 | contig 10748 bp, 8 predicted proteins | sample 9134231 | NCBI WGS metagenome assembly JAEEGL01 (sample SAMN16246548, study PRJNA631951) | gut metagenome | biome: gut microbiome; feature: rumen; material: fiber-attached | host: Bos | place: Iran: Karaj | collected 2018-10 | reverse complement strand
TTTGCATTTTTCTATAGCCACTTTTTTCATTGTTCTGTCTGTGAAAAATATTCTATGAGCTTGAAGGCCAGAATATTGTTTTACTGCATTGTTGAATTTGTCAACATCTGTTGGCTCAGCTATTTGTGTTTTACATTCTATAAAAAGGAATTTTTCTTTTGTTTGTACTACAATGTCGATTTCGTTGAGTGGACTATTCCCATAACCCTTTAGCATAACATTAAGAAAGATTTTTTTTTCAATATTCCATTCGTTAATAAGACTGGCTACTTCAAATTCAAACCATCCAGAATTTAACATTAAATTCTTAATATTTTTTGATGTAATGTCTATTGTTTTTTTTCCGTTCCTATTGGTGATTTCCCCCATAAACTTATTATTGTTCTTGTTCCACGTCAATGAACATTCGCCGTTTTTAAACCTTATAATATTTTTATCCTTTTCTGGTGTGTGTTTATCATATAGTTTATTATAAATGAATGTGGTGGCCTTTATAAAAGCATCATGATTATAATCTCTGATTTCTCTAATTTCTTTTACAGCCTCAATGTCTGATTGATTGTAATCGTCAATGTCTGCTTTGCTCTGAATCGATATACCATTTAATAAAAACATTTCCTCCATACTGGCACTTTGGTATATTTTCTGAAATGTTCCTTCTTTTATATTCCATATTCTATTCTGCTGGTCTATATAAATACTTTTGACATTTTCATTTATAGTCATCTGACCATCGAATAGTATTGACCAAGCCTTTGTTCCTCCTGTAAGATTTAAGGTGATCTCGTCATCATAGTTAAAGTATGAATATCCATCATACTCATCTTTTATAAAATTACCATTTTCATCTTTTTGGGCGAATGAATCCTTAATTTTTTTAAAAATCTTATTGATGTCGTATGGATCAAATAAAAGAATGTTCCATTTTTTTTGTTTCCATTTATTACCTTTACTTTTTACCGCATCCAAAATCCTTTTAGCTTCTGTTTCAGTTTCTCGTGAACAGATGATTATTATTTCATCTGGATTATCATTGATAATACCATAAAAGACAGGCAAAGTCTGGCCTCCAGCTAAAGTAATGTGTATTTTTCTCATGAATGATTATTAATATTATAAGATGCCGTGCAATTATGACACGGCATCTATTATGGTTTATAAAAAAAGTGATAAAAATTATTGCTCATTAATAATTTTCAATTTAATGAACCCTAAAACGTAGTCGTCGATATCTAACCTTCGGCTCTTTGGGAAATCGTATTCCTCATAATTATGATTGTTAGGCCTTGCTTTAGGTGGGATAATCTTATTGAATTTTTCCAGAGCCTCTGTCCATGCACCAGTTGTAAATCTCCATCCGGATGTGTGTCCCAATCTTAGTACACATTCATTCTTATTACATGAATTTAACTCATTTAAGACAGATTTCATATTTTCAATGTATCCGTCGGCACCATTCTTTTCTTCTCCTACTTCTTCCCAAAAATCAATTTCATCTTTTAAAAGTTTTTTAGTATGAGAATTAATTGTTTGAAAAAGATTCTGAATGGATGACATTTCTTGTGGTAGTCTTTTGATTCTATGATTGGGGTCTTGGGAAGTACTGAATTGATTATAGTTCACACATATTTTAAAGCAGGCAGTGGTTTCCATCTCTTGATCTATCGCCTCAACTAATTGTTTTTTGCTTGAATCTTTAAGATTGTCTTCTTCTCGAATGTTTAAATTTACTAACATCGTGGCAACCTCACTTTTTTTCTCATAAATAGCATCTCCTACCTGTAAAAATCTGAAAACATCAGAGTTGGGATCCTCACCTAAATACTTACGTTCCAAACCTTTTAAATCTTCAAAACTGTTTATTTTAGAAATATCTTTGCTTGCCATAATTGATGCAAAGACACAAGTTCTGATTGCCCCCTTGATGGAACTTCCTGGAATATATGGATACCCCATTCCGTCGTGCATACATTCCTTTAAAGTTATATTTCGATTTAATTTGCCTGCATAAAAGTCGCTGATTACCCTTTTTGCATATGATTCAGGTGAAATCTTGGGAGCAAATTGCCTTATAAACTCTTTAATGTCACGTCCATTTTCAATACAGTTTACCCAGTCATTCAGATGTTCATCCCCTATAACTTCTATCACTTTCTTGTCGTCAACAATTCCAATAAGATGGTTGTCAGAACTATCTTTGAATGTGTAATAATCCGTATTATATTGTAGGAAAATGCCACTGCCGATATGAATAGGTGTTAAAGTGCAGACTTCCAATTTATATTTCTTGTCTTCCATATTATTTGTTAATTATTGGTAAAGTGAAAGGCTTTCCGCTTCTGAGAACCTTATGCATTCTTTTATCATTCCATGTTGGAGCTAAATTGACGATTTTTCCTTTCAATTTTTCAAAATTGGGGAAAACACTCCCTTCCTCAAACATATAAACAGATTTTCTTCTTAAATGTCGGAATTCATACACACTACTACCTGCGATGAATCCTCCTCTTTGAATCAGTGAATATTGGGAATCTTTCAGTTTTAATAAATCTAATTCCTCCTTTTCTGGAATGAAAAGTGAAAGCAGAATCTGAGAGTTAGCATTTTGAGGGACATCTATATCGATTTCATCTGCTATGATTTCAAAATGTCCCCCCCCCACATTTCTATCGGATCCAATGCCATTAACGCCCAGTTCTTTTGTGAGAGAATTTAACTCTTGAAATAATTCATCAGGTGCATCAACAATTACAAACAACCCAGCTTCTTTACTAAAGAAAGTCCATTCAAAGAAGAACGGTACAGCAGTTTCATTGACACCTACAGGAACTGTCACTCTCTCGGTTAGCTGTTGTTTGATGAAATTATTTTTATATAATTTGTTGGGTGAATTGAGATAGTTCCCCATAATTTGATTTTCCTGAATTTCAAGGCATTCTCCTTTAACCACTTGTTCCCACATGGACAATTCTGCATATTGGAGTTTTTTGAGTTTTTTCCTTACTTCTGTTTCGCTTCTTCCTGTAATTCGAATATCTAGCCGTCCTTTAGGCAATGGTAAGTAGAAAGCATCCTTAAAAAATGGGAATGCTGAACTCATAGCAAAAGATGATAGAAATTGTTCAATATCTTCTGATTTACCATTACATGCTCTTATTGAAGCAAGGGCTGCAGAAATGGTGTCGCTATGTAATATGGAAGATGAAAAATCGTAATTGTTTCTGCCAAGACCAATATGTAGAGGAGATAAATTCTTGAATTTAATAATTTTGAATTTACTCATAATTACCGTTTTTAATAGTTTTCTCTATAGGTTCATCCAATAATATCTTAATTTGACCATAACCTCTAGAACCATGACCACCGAGATAATCGTCTTCAATCAATCGAATGGCATTTTTCAGAATTGTCTTTAATTCATTTTCGTCTTCACCCTCAAAGATATTGAGGATAATATTTAGGCCAAATTCAGCACCGGCTGGAACTCGTTCAAAAGTTCTAGGATTGGCTTTTGATGTGATTCTGTCTATGCAAACCTCTGTCTTACTTTCTGTGAATGGCAAATCTGTATTTTCAAATTTGCTCTCATCCGAAATCAATTCAGCGTCACGTACTATTATTCTCGAGGGACGACTGTTGTCGTTATCGCCAGAAATACCAAAAAGTTTTCCAGATTTACTGTTTGGGTTATTGGACGGTTTTCCATTTTCAGACTCGCCATATGCGATTTCAATAAGTGAGCGCATTTTTCCTTTTAGTGAGCTACCAGGAATATATGGTAAATTGTTGATTGGGTTACGAACTACGAATTTGTCAGGTCCTCCAATGTTCATAGCTGCGTTTGTGCCTCCAATATGAAGACCTGTGAGCAATTTAATTATTCCCTTATAAATAATTTTTTTTGATAATTTTATATTCTTTTCCATATTATTAATAATTTAAATGATTACAAACATTTTTCATACAATAAAGATGCATTAGTTATTATCATCTTTAAAGCTTTTACTTTCCACCAAATGATTTATGATATGCAATAAGAGCTTCTATTAAATAGCAGAAGTTTTTGTAAGTTTTTTCATCTTTGACAAAGTCGAAACATTTGTCGAAAATGTTTTTAAACAGTTTTAATCCTAAATTTCTGTTATCTCTTCCAAGAGCATAAGCCATTTTGGGTTTTAATAGGTAAAATGATGTTCTTTCCTTTTCAAATCCAGCCACCTGAATCCTTTTTATTTCACCATAAACGTTTCGGATTTGAGATGTCGTTAATCCATTTTGTTTCATTGCTTTTCCTGCTTTTTCCGTAAAGGTTACCATTTCATTATCGACTTTGTCTGAAATCCATTTAGTTTTGAATTCAGTGCAGATGGTGTTTATTTCGGTTTCTTTGTCGAAACCATTTGGTTTTTTAAAACCATTTCTTTGATAGTTGTTAGGCATAGTATAAAAAATTAATAATTAATAATTGCTTCTTGTCACTAATTCCGCCCATCTAGATGCGAGGGCCCATAACTCTAAGGGATGATAATCCGTTTCAATGTCACTTCCGTCAATTGTTGTTTTATTCGTGCAACATTCCAATCTACAATTATCTATAAGCTTTTTTGTTTCAGCATCCTTGATACGATTTTTCATTCTACCTAAATCATAAGTCATCATCCATCGAGTCTTTATGTTAGTTATTATGTGATTTTCAAATTTTGCAGAGAGATGGTGTGAAAGAATCTTTGAAATAAAGGATTTGTCGATAGTTTTTCTCTGCAATGCGTCAACTAATTTCATTGTTAATTTTTTAACATTCTGGTATTCATTATCCCAGTTGAATGCATATCCCATAAAAGAAAAAGCGTTTTTGGTATTTCCTTTTGTGGAATGTTGTTTGGCGTTTTTTTCCTCATCATCACTTTCCTGTGCTCCTCTCATGACAGGATATTTATCAGGTATAATAGCAACACCACCAGAAATGGAAAAAGACTTATTGCCACACGTGAATAATCTGAAATCCTCTCGAATATGTTCTGCAATGTCAATCATAGCACTCCAATCTCCGACAAGGAATAGATCGTCTCCTCCACTGTAAATAATAAAAGATTTTTTTTGAAATTCTTCATTTTGTTGAATTGAGTTGATATAGCCTGAAAAGAAATAATCAAATGAACGACTTAATTCCGAATAACGTGAAAGTGTTGCATGTTCAGCGGAAATTCCTGATTGGAAAATACTTCCTAAATTATCCACATCCATTCTCAGCACTCCTAATCTGTGGAAGTTCTCATTTTCACACATTTCTTCGAAAGTCAGTTGGTTGTATTTGTTTCCGCCATAAAACTGCAAACATTTAATACATTTGCTAGTTTTAACTTTTTCTGCAAAATCACAATTATTCTTTTCATTTCCGTTGAATGTAATGATTGTTAGTCCATTCCCCTCAACCATTAATTCTGGGATAAGATCTAAATCTGCAATTTTTAGGAAATAGTAAAAAAAACCTAATTTGATAGGATTGAAAGCTTCGTGTTTTGATAATGACTCAACGGGCTTTTCAGAAACAACTACCACATCTGTTTCTCTTAGTAACTTTCCAAGTAAGATTTGCCTTCCTGTGATTTCTTTGATGTTTCCAATATCTTTTTTTATGTCTCCAAGAGAGTGATTGAAAAAGGTTTTTTCATCTGTTAAAAACTCTTCTCCTGATATTGCGTCAATGATGGCATTGCCTCCAATTAATGATGGCTCAAAAAACGCTTGATAATCTGTTATTAATTTTTCAGCATATCTATTTTTTTCCTTTTTGTCTCTTTGGTCGAAAAGTTCTTTCCATTTCTTGGGTAAATTCTCGCCTTTGATATTTAAAAGAGCGTTCTTGCTAAGTTCAATTGATGAAATTGCCACATAGAGTTTTGTGCCATGCTCTTTAAATAGATTGTCCTCTATGATTCTGACGCAAGCATCTAATTTATTTTTAATATCTTGAGTATTAGGAGCTAAAAGATAAAAACACCCTCCAGAATTGTAGATGATATTTGCTTGAAATAAATCAAGAGATTTGCACATATAGCGTACTATCGCATCTGATAGCAGCCTAATGTAGAATGATCTTCCTTTTAGATTTTTTCCGGCAAATTTAGATACAATTTCATAAATGTAATTTTGAATACCGCTCATATCTCCTCCAATTAATAAGAAAGGAGTTTCCCCTTTGTTTTCATATGTATTATAGTCATTTAAACAAGTCGCAATGGATGTTGTGGTTTTAATGTGATCATAAAGGGATATGTCATTAGCAGCCTCATCTGCAGGAAGATTACAGGTGAATCTAAACAAGAGATTGAGCAAAGATTCTCCAAATTCAATCATTGAATTCGATTCTATATATTTAAGTTCATCAACAAAATCATCCCAAATATCATTTGTACTATTATCTTTATCTTTTGTTTTGACAGGAAAAGATTGTTTAGTTAATGATAATTTTACAGGATAATGTGAGTATTCCTCAGAATAGTTATTGTTAACGGATTGTAACAATGACGATTTAAGTTTAGAAGACTTGCCTTTAGTCTCTTTTCCAAGTGATAATTTCTCAGCCTCTTTTATTATATCCAACATACAATCATCAACCTCAAATGTATCATTGACGTTGACAACTCTATTTTTGTTGATAAGATATAACATAGAGGCTAAATAAATTTTTTCTTTTTTAGTTCTTTCCATATTTATTTAGATTTCTTTGTTAATATACCAAAACCAACACTCGAATGCTTCCCTAATCCCAAATATTGAGGTAATGAAATATTGGAAGAGAAAAGAACGTCAAAACTCATGAGTTTAACATTCTTATATTTAACAATTCTTGGTGAAGATATTTCTGTTAATACACATTGAATATTATTCTGAATAGTTAAATTAAGTCCTTTCATTGAAGAAAGAATATTACCTAATAATATTTTTTGTAGCAATTGCGCTTTTTCAATAAGGCTATCAGTTTGAACAAAAGTCTTATAATTATCTTCATTAAGAGGTAACCAGTTCCGAAGTCTATACTCAATTGGATTCTCCCATAATTGAACTAATGTTCTTTCTGCTTTAATATCTTCTGGTTTAAGATCAAAAATGTCATCTCCTATTCTTAATTGTAAATAACTTTGAGTGAAAAAATCAGAAATAACATCCGTTCCTTCTCCAAAACAAACTATAGCTGCTTTTTTTCGTATTCGCTTATATTGTATCAATGGGTAAGAATATCTCAATCCCTCTTCATTGTGATTGTGAAATAACACATTAGCTTTCTCCATAGATGAAATAATGGCACCTCTGAATTTGATAATATCCTTAGCTGATATTTCATTTTCGAATTTCACAATGAGTGATCTAATATATTTCATAATATTTATGTTATGTTATATAGATTAAGGATTTTATCTCCCGACCGCAAAGTTAATTTTTTTTTTTTGTTATTACAAAAATTTTTCATTGTTTTTTATTTATTATCTTTTTCCTTTTCTATTTAAATAAAGAAGCAAAAAGATTGTGATTGCAGTAGCTCCGAGAATGATGGCGAACTGTAGCCCTATGCTGTTCCACCAGTCATGCAGTTCTCCTTTGTTTTCTCCGTTTGACGCCACATTGTTCATGCCGAAAATGCCAGCCACCACGGTGATTGGCAGCAGGAGGATTGTCCAGCGAGTGAGTAATGTCATCGTGCTGTTGGTTTTGTTTTCCTCTTGTAGTGTGGCATAGTTGTGGAGTTCCTCGATTTCGTCGTGGAGTTTGTCCACATGGCTCTCGATTCCGAAAGCTTCGTACAGCATCTGGTAGAGTTCGATACCCGGTGTCTGTGCGGTGACCTCTCTGAAATGGAACTGGTTGACGAACCGGATATACTCTTTGTATAGTGAATTGACTTTCTCGCTGAAGTCTTTCTCCTTCTGCCTGTTGATGTTGGCGATTTCAGCAGAGAACCGTAGCACTGAGGCTTTCTGAATGAGAATCAGCTCTGCCATACGTGCGTACATGGACTCGAATGTAGTCAGAAAGTTCTGCGGGCAGGTGTTGTTAGTCAGATAGACGAAGGCGTTTCTGCAAATTCCGACTAAGCTTCCGTCGAGTTGCCATCTTTTATACGTGGCTTTCTCAACCAGCTTATTCTGCAACTCTTTATTCATGCAGCTGATGTCGTTTAATTCGTCGATAAAAACATACTCATACCAATTGTCGTTGTAGATGAAATCATTGAAATCACCATCTTTGAACTGTGATGTCCATTCGTCATTTCTGTACAGGCACTGTACGAACATTCTGTCATCGACCACCGGCTCCAGTTTGATTTTTGTAGTCACCTCCTGAATCAGCTGCTCAATGAACTTTGCAGGCGTGTTACTCTCGCTATCGTTTTTATAGCCTGTGAAATCTTCTTTGTATTGCTTTGTGACCCCGAGCCTGTTGGTTATCTGTATGGTAATGCTGTCGGCAATTACTTTCCTGTTTTCCACGCTTTTGATATACGGCGGGAAGATCCGTCTGCCTCTCTGGTTGATAGCCAAGATGTCTTCCAGCTTGGGATATTTTTCGTTGTAGAGGTAAAAAGACAGCACTCCCACTCCAGTGGAATAGAGATTGAGGTTGATGGCATCGACAGTCAGCTCATAGCATTTCTCTTCGTCCCCCTTTTTGAATTTGATAGTATATTTTGCGTCTTTCTTATACTCTTCTGGTATTAGCCTCTCGAAATGTCTCATCAGAGATTTCTTTGTTTTGGAATCTGTGTCGTAGAGTGCGTCGTGAATGAACTTGTAGAAATAGTTTTTCTCATCGTAGAGAACGTTTTTGTCTTCTGGCAGAATTGCTGTAGTGGCATGTCTCCAGTCGGCACTCTCTCTGAATTGTATTTGGTCAAGGTCAATCTGCTCGGAGAGTGTTTTCTTCTCCGTTTCTTTGATATACCATTGGAAGGGGAAAGTGAAATTATGATAGCTGATTTTACTCATGTTAAATAAGGTGTCAATTGAGTTTAGTTGATTCCCTTGCTTCTCTGAAACGGGTTGTCAGGTGGATTTTACTTCCCTGATGGTTCCATGTCCTACGCTTGCTCCTTTTCCGAGTCCGATGAACTGGGGCAGCCGGAGGTTGACGGAGAATTCGGCGTTGAAGACCATCATCTTCTGGCGTTTAAAGAGGATGGGCTTGGCTGGTTTTGCTGAGTGTAGGCTGACATTGAGGTCGCTCTCGAGATGTAGGCCGATGCCTTTGGCGAAAGAGAGGATGTTGCCAGTGAGCATTCGCTTGAGGAGCTGGAGACGGTCAGCGAGGTCGACGGTTTTTGTGTATGCCTCGTAGTTCTCTTTGTTGAAGGGCAGCCAGCTGGAGATTGTGTATCTGACGGGAGATGGGGTGAAGTCCACGTTGGTGGAGCATGCCATGGACTCGCAGATGGTGGCGGTGAGCTCTTTCTCTCCGATTTTGATTGTTCGGGAGAAAGGGTAGGTGAGCCGTGCGAGGGAGTCGGTCCCCTCGTCGATGGCTACGATGGCTGCCAGTCCGTTGATGGTTTTGTACTGGATTAGCGGATAGGCATAGCGTAGGCTCTCTGCGTCGTGGCTGTGGAAGAGAATGTCGCTGCGGTTGTCGTCGATTGCGACGACAGCTCCCCGGAACATCGTGACTTGGTTTTGTCTTAAAGGTATGTCGAATTTAATGATGAGCGATTTCAGGTAATTCATCAGTTAGTATTGTTAATGCAGGTGTTTGTGTTTTCGGTTAGATGCTATGTGTTCACATAGTTTATCCCCGACTGCAAAGTTAATAAAAATATTTTTTCGACAAAAATGATTCTAATGTTTTTTTTGATTTTTTGCTGATGATGCGGAAAATGCGGCAGACAACTGCCGCTTACATGAAAGCGGATATGGGAATGATGGGAGCAATGGGAATTGATGGGAGATTCTAGGAAATCCTAGGCAGTTCTAGGAGATTCTAGGTGGTCCTAGGAGATACTAGGAGATGCTAGGTGACCCAAAAAAGAGAGACGCACAAAATTGCGCGTCTCTTTTAGTTTATAGTTTATAGTTTGTAGCTTTTAGTTGTTGGAGGCCATGATGTTGATGATGGAGACGACATCGGAGATGTTGATGTCGTTGTCTCCGTTGACGTCGGCGGTGGCTTTGAAGGTGGTGTCGCCAGCCATGGTGTTGATGACTGCGACGACATCGGAGATGTTGACCACTCCGTCGCGGTTGACATCGCCTCTGATGTTGTCGTTGGGGTCGTACTCGATGATGACGTTGGTGCCTTTCACGATGGCGCTTCCCTGCATGACATTGTGGTCGGTGAAGACGGCGTTTTCGGGGTGTGTGATACGCAGTCCGTCTTCCAGGGTGAGCGAGTTGAGAATAGCGACGCAAGCCTTTGAGCCGAAGGCTGTGACAACTGATTTCTGCCCTTTCACCGTGAGATTACCCTGATACGTGGGCCTGACAAGAGAGCCTGATGAACGTCCGGCAATTCCGTAGTTCTGTCCGTTGGCAGCAAGCGCGCAGTTGTTGATGGTGAAGTCGGAATAGATGATTATGGCTGTGTTCTCGCTGTTGAGCCACATCTTCGCGTTGTTTCTCGCCGCCTGCAGTTCCGCCGGTTTTCTGACGTTCAATGCCGGCATACTCATAGCGTAGGTGGTCAGCACGACGTTTCCACTGATGAGTATGGTGAGTCCGTCGATGTTTGTGTCGATGGCGCTTTCCGTCTGTGATGTGATC
>JAEEGL013830476.1_pt1 | contig 10748 bp, 8 predicted proteins | sample 9134231 | NCBI WGS metagenome assembly JAEEGL01 (sample SAMN16246548, study PRJNA631951) | gut metagenome | biome: gut microbiome; feature: rumen; material: fiber-attached | host: Bos | place: Iran: Karaj | collected 2018-10 | reverse complement strand
TCATGCGGGTATACACGGAAAGCAATGGCAACTTTATTTTGTTTATTAACATTTCAACGGAGTTTTCAACTGTTCCGTGTCGAAATAGCGCGTAAAACAGGGATTTTCAGGTGCGAAACATGTGTTTTTTGCAGTTTTCCACATTTTGTGGACAGCAATTCTGCCTCACTCAACACGCTCGGAATCCATGTTCCATGCATAAAATGCCGCCGTTCCGCCGTCGCCGACCGCAAAGAGCCCGAGCGTGACGCCGGTGAAATTGCCCGCGACCTCTGTCGAGACAAATTTGCTCTCGAGCGTGCCGAGGTCGACCGCGGTGTCGGTCTGCGCGTAGAAATGATAGCTGACCGGTGCGCCCTTGATCTGCAGCGTGACCGAATCGCACGCAGCGGCGATCGGCGCGGTGATCTCCTGTCGGATGCTGCCGAGCACGGCGCGGCGCACGAGCGTGCGGGTTCCGTCCGCATCGGTGCGGACAAAGAGGTCATAGTGCAGCGCCTGCGTCATGTAGACCGTGACGCCCGCCTCCTGCGGCAGGTCGGCGTCAAGCGCGAGCTGCACGCTGAAACCGAACATCATCTCCGTCTGGCGGATGCCGACCCAGGTGGGCGAATCGCCGATCTCATCGAGCGTGACGGGCGTGCCGCGCAGCGTGAAGCGGTCTGCGGAAAAGATGTAGTTTTCGTCGTGCGGATTCTGCAGCCGCACCCACTCGCGTCCCGGTGCGGTGTTTGCGAAGGTCAGCGCGGCGCCGGTCGTCTGCGTGACGGAATCCGCGATGCGGTCGGTTTCGACCGTCAGCCGCGTGACGCCGTTGTCGCCGGCGGTGAACCAGCCGTCTGCGCCGAAGGTCACCGGCACGAGACAGACCTCTCTGCCGGTTGTGTGGAACATCATCCACCGGTGGATCTGCCGGAAGCCGAGATGCACCATCCACCAGTTTCCTCTGGGGTCGTCGACGAGATCGCCGTGCCCGCAGCCCTGCAGCAGATAGCCGCCCTCGTTGCGGTTTGTCAGCACGGGATTGTGCGGGCAGCCTTCAAAGGGTCCGTAGGGCGTTTCGCCGCGCGCGAGCACGACCATGTGTCCGTATTCAGTGCCGCCCTCAGACGCCGTGAGATAGTAGTATTTGCCGATGTGATAGAGGTGCGGGCTCTCGAGAAAGCGTCCGCCGGTTCCGCCCCAGACCGCTCTGGTCGGCGTCAGGCGCCTGCCGGTCGCTATGTCGATCTCGCACTGCAAAATCGCGCTGTTTCCGTTTTCGTCTGTGCCGTTGCTCATGAAATATGCTCGGCCGTCCTCGAAGAAGAGCGAGGGGTCGATGCCCTCCTGATCGACCGGGATCGGCTCGGACCATTCGCCGTGAATGTCGTCCGTCCAGACATAGAAATGCCCGCCGACGGAGACATTCGTCGTGACCATGTAGAAGCGCCCGTTATCGTGTCGGATCGTCGGCGCGTAGATGCCGCCGACGGAATCCGCGTTTTTCAGCGGGAGCTGTGAGGCACGGGTCAGCACATGCCCGATCTGCGTCCAGTTGATGAGGTCGCGGCTCTCAAAGAGCGGCACGCCCGGGAAGAACTGAAACGAGCTGCACACGAGATAAAAGGTGTCCCCGACGCGGCAGACGCTCGGGTCCGGGAAAAAGCCCGGGATGACGGGATTGCGGTAGATCATGGCGGTAACCTCCGGAGTGTTCTGTTTCTATTTCTGTTTCATCAGCCGATAGGCTTCGGTGCAGACGCTGCCGATCCCGGGCTCTTTTCTGCCCTTCCGGATATGCGGCGCCCATTCCGCCCAGAGCGTTTCGCGCCGCTGCGGCATCAGCAGGATAAACCGCGCCGCATAGCCGATGTAATTGCGCCCGAGGTTGTAGATGCTCCAATCGCGCTCGTGAAAGAGGTATTGCAGCCCCTCGGTGAAGCAGAGGAACGCCTCCTCGGGCTCGTCGTCGATCAGGCAGGCGGTCAGGCTGCTGTGCGCCGACGCGATCTCCCATTCGTCGCGCTCTGCGAGCGCCTGCGCCGCCTTCAGCCGATAATAGCGCGCATTGTGCTGCCTGCATCCGAGTGCGTCATTCAGCTGCACGAGCTTGCTGAGCTCGTCCATATCGTCCGTGATCGCATACCGGATGCTGTTCAGCAGCGGCATGATGCCCTCGGTCAGCCCCATATCAAAATACATGTGCGTGACGCATTCGGCGGGGGTCATAGTGTCGAGATAGTCCAGCCCCGTGTGATAGTGATAATAGCCGCGCTCGGTGCTGAACCCGCATTCGCAGTCGAAATTGGCGTGCTTTGCCGCCTCGAGCAGACTGTCATAGCGCCCGTCGCCGTTGAACTGCCAGAGCATCGCGGCGAGCGTGGTGAGCACGGTGTCGTAGCCGCCGAAGCTGTTGTGCAGGCAGCATTGGGTCTCTGCGCGGAAGAGCGTCTCGACGATATCGGGGCGGATGAGCTCTGTGCGGATCGTCCGCATCAGCGCGGTCAGGCGCTTGCGGTTGAGGGCATTCCCGTCGTGCGCGCCGTCCCCGTCGCTCTGCACGGGCCGGAATGCGACCGGTGCATAATTGCCCTCCAGCGCCTTGTTCGCAAGCGGGTTATACCGCAGAAGCAGCTGCTCGGCTGTATCAATGATCTGTGACATATCGTTACCTCACAAGGGCAGATCGGTCGCTTTGTTGTTGACCGTGACACTGTGTGCTGAGGCAGTCAACTGAATATCGTTGGTCTTGGAAGTGTACAGCGCGCTGTAGACATAGTATTCCCATGCGCAGCGGGGGTTGTCCGCCTCGAAGAAGCCCAGCACGACGAAATCATCCTCGACGCAGACGGTCATGTCGCCGGGCTTGCGCGATGCATCGAATGCCCATTCGTTCAGCTTGCTGCCGTAGGCACTGCGCCGCGCGGAAAAGCCCTTGAGCTCTCCGCCGTCGGGATAGGTCTGCGCATCCTCGGAGTAAGCCGCGGCGATATCGCCGAAATTCTCCCATGTGCCGCCGTTCTCCGTGCACTGCTCCATCAGGCGCTCCGCCTCAGCCTTGGCACTGCTGAGATCGCCGTAGCTGTCGGCGGTGAGCACGCAGACGCGTAGGTCGACCGTTTCGGATTCGTCGCGGGCGGGCAGTGTGAGCAACTGCCAGACCTGATACTGCTGCGAATCCGGCAGATCGACCGTGAGACAGTCGCCGACCGCAGGGGGTTCGTCGCCGAGCACCCAGTCCCGCACCTGATCGGGATAGCTGAATCCGGTGCCGGACCGGTGCAGCGAATCGGGCGTCTGATCCTCGGTGAGGAATGTCTCTGCCAGCGCGCGGAATTCCGCTTCGGTGTGCAGATTCTGCAGCGCGTCGGCGTTCGCCTTTGCCGCATTGCGGAGCGTCGGGTCCTCCGCATCGGTTTCAGCGCCCTTGTAGGACAGCACCGAGCAGAGCATCTCCCACTCGACATAGTTTGCGCGGTTCGCCTCGAAGCCTGCCTCGATCTCCTCGTCGGTGATGCTGATCGCTTCCGTCGCAGCCTTCTGGTAGCTGATCGCGATATGCCGCAGCCGGCAGGCGTTTTCGGCATCCTCGCGCGTCGTGCCTTTCGGGCAGCGCGACAGGTCGATGACCTCAGCCTCTTCCTTCGCAGCGGTCTCCTCCGATTCCGGGAGCGTAAAGCCCGCATCGTAGGCAGCCTCGCACATCTGCAGAATGGACTGCACATTGCTGAGCGTGGTGCTCATCAGCATGTTGTACCAGGTGTCGCCGTCGGTATAATTCTGCTTTTTCAGCGACACGGCGGGGTCATAGGTCACGATGTCCTCGCTCGTCGCAGCCCATGCGTCATAGCTCTCGACGCACTGCTGGAAGAACGCGCCGAGCTCCGCCTGACTGACCTTGTAGTGCAGGCTCTCGACCGCGGTGCGGCGGTGCAGCATAAAGCTGCTGCGCTTGAAAAACAGATACCCCCCGAAGCCTCCCGCGCAGAGCACTGCGGCAGCCCCGATGAACACGCAGACCTTGCGGATGCGGCGTCTGCGGCGCTGCTTTTTTTCGGCGCGGCGCTTTGCGTCACGCTCGGCGAGCGCTGCGCGCTGTGCCTCAAGATCGGCAGGGGAGCGGCGTTTCTTGTTCTTTGATTTGCTCATTGGTTTTTAGGTTCCTTTCTGGGAGATCAGGGATGCTGCAAGGCTGCCGGAGGCGTAGGTATCGGCGCTGCACAGCACGAGAATCTGACTGTATTCGGTGCCGTCATCGGCAGGGAGACCGGAGGTCAGCTCGAGATTGACCGCCGTCACAGAGGCGTAATGCTGTGCGAGCAGCGGCAGAACGGATGCAGCGGAGGAATCGCCGAGCAGCAGCAAGCGCTTGCCCGACTGCCGTTCGGTGCTGAGCCGTAGCACGGGCTCGGTCACAGCGGCAAAGACCGCGTAGGGGTCCCCGCACTGTGCCGCCTTCTCCGGCTGAAAATAGGATTCCAGCGGCACCTCGCCGCCGCCGCGCAGTGACGTCACCTTCAGCGGCGCGCCTGCGCTGTCGTATTGATACAAATCAATGATATCGGGCGGATAGTCGGTGATGCCGGTTTCCTGCGACAGATTGCCGTAGTAATCCGCAGCCGCATGTGTGATGACCAGCCGGTCAAAGCCGATCGCGCTGAAGCCGAGCTTGCGCGCCGCGATTTTATAGGCATAATAGGCGCCGAAGGTCGTCCAGCGGGAATCGGTGCGGAAATAGATCGCCTCATCGCGAATTCCGTTGAGCCAGCTCATCGTCTCGATCCATGAGACACGGCCGCTGAGGTCGGCGGCTGCCTGTCGGAGCATGGCAGCTTCGTCCGCGATCGGCGCATAGGCAGGCAGCGCGTCCGGATAGATCCCCGCGGCAGTCGGCGCGACCAGCACAAAGACCGGCGCGGAGACGCTTGCGGTCAGCGTGCGGATGGCTTCGGCGGAGGCGGCGAGCGCGGCGGCGTCATAGGCAGTGCGGCGGCGCAGCATGCGCGTCTTTGTGACATACACATCGCCGACGGCATCGGTGCCGAGCGCAAGTGCGGCGCGGTCGCGGGCATGCAGCAGCGGTGCACAGACCTGCTCCGCACTGCTGCGGCTGCCGAGCGCTGCCGGAATCAGAACCGCTGCGCCGAGTGCCAGCGTCCCGGCGAACACCGCCGCAGAGAGCATCGCCGGAATGCGCCCGAATTTCAGCTCATCCATGCCGCAGCCCGCTGACGTCGGAGAGATCAAGCACCCACATGCCGCCGAGCCGGTCGTCCGGCTTCAAGCCCATCGCAGCGGCGAATTTCTGCGCGGTGCTGTCGTCGGGGACATTGCCCGCGAGAAACCAGATCTGCCGCTCGGCGATCAGATTGGCGCCCATTCCCATGAGAATGCGCCCGTAGCCGTGTCTGCGGTATTCGGGCAGCAGCACGACGGTCTCGACGATGCCGCAGCGGGGCTTCTCGCCGACCGTCTCCGGCGAAACGGAGATCAGTCCGGCGGGCTTGTCATCATCGTACATGACGATGACGGTGCAGCCGGCGTTCAGGCGCTCTGCGGGGTAGCTGCCGCCGCCGATCAGCGCGGAGAGGGCAGTGCCGGTCCATTTCTCCGGGCTCGCGTCCGTCTGTGTGATCTGTCGGAAACGAAGCATCTTGCATGCCTCCTTTGAATACGTTATTCTTTTATTGTAGCATAAAACGCCGGATTTGTAAAGCAATTTCCCGAGATTGCTGCGAAAAACGACCGGAAGGAAATCTCCCGGTCGTTTCGGATGCTGATGTGCGGTTCGTTCACAGCGATTCGCGGATGCCCGCGAGAAATTCGAGCAGCACCGTGCCGTCGGCGGTGTCGAGCGTGGTGTCGCCGGTCAACTCGGCGTTCACCTTGCCCTCTGCGGAGACCGTGATCTCCTTGTCCTCTGCACAGAACCGTGCAAAGAGCACGGCGTCTGCCACATTGACCTCACCCGAGCAGTCGACGTCGCCCCTGCGCCCCGCTTTGATCTCCGCGGTCGTCACGTCGTCGGAGACAGACTCGGACACGGTCGTTTCTGCGGGCTGTGCTGTGGTCTCGGCTTCGGTCGGGCTCGTCTCCTCTTCGTCGTATTCGATCACGAAGCGCAGCGCGGTTTTGTCCTGTAAGACCATATCCTGTGCGTCATTGTCCCACAGCGCATAATAATTCACCTGCAGCTGGATCTGATCCGCATTCTGATCGGGACCGAGCTCCATCGGCAGTGCCGCATTGCCCTGCTCACCGAGGCTGTCCTGATACTGGAATGCGCCGTCGATCCAGCTCTGCGAAGTTTGATCCCAGAAGCCCCAGTTTCCCGAGAGCGCCGCCCACGGCAGACCGTATGCGCGGATGCGGAAGGACTTCACGCCCTGCGGGATATCGAGCAGCCAATAGTCGTTTTCCGGATAGTAGACCGCCTCGCCGCTGCCGGGCTGTGCCGTGACAGAGGTGACATTCCCGCCGGATTCCTCCGTGTAGACGGTGGTGGTTGTCGTCGTTGTTGTGGTGGTCGTCGTGACAGTGCCGGGGTCGACCGCATTAGCAAGGTCAAAGCGCCCGCTCTGTGCCGAGACCTTTGTCCACATATAGCGCAGCATCCACGCATCAAAATCAGTGATCTCCGAGGAGGAGCCAGCCATCATGATCGAGCTGCCGTTTCCGGGGAAGCCGCCGGGCGGGAAGCCGTCCGATTCGCCCTCGCCGCCGTAGAAATCGGTCATGCCGAAGGCGTGCCCGAGCTCATGCCAATAGATGTGCGGAAAGCCCGAGCCCGAGGATGCTGCCAGATAGTAGTTATCCGAGAGGCGCTGTCCCCAGTCGCCGCCGCAGCCGCCGTAGTCGCCGTAATTCTGCGTTGCCCAGATGTACATATCGAAGCTCTGTCCGGGATACTGATGATTCCGGTCGGAGAAATAGTTGAAGGTCCAGAGCTCGGGCGGCGCGCAGGGAATATTCGCAGGAACGCCCTTGCTGACGAGCGAGGAATCGCCCTCGGGCTCTGAAATGCTGTCCCAGACGACCTCGTCGCTGTGCAGATCGGTGAGCACGCTCCTGTCGAGCACCGCCCAGCCGACGATATTGACCTTGACATGCGCGTAGGGCCAGTTCTCATAGCCGACGAGCAGGTCTGCCCACTTGTTGATGCCGGTGTCGACCATCGTCTCGAACGCCTTGCGCTGTTCATAGGTGATCGGCTGCATCGAGTGCCAGCGGACAACGTAGTTGAGCTGCCCCTTGTTCGCGATGATCTGGTCAAAGAGCGAATTCCAGCGCCTGCTGCTCATGCCGAGCGAATCCTCGCGCGAGATGCGGTTTTCCCAGATCCAGTCCGCGGCGTACTGGTATTCGCTCGGGAAATCGGCGTAGCTGAGCGCCGATGCGGTGATCGCTGACTGCTGCCGGAGGCTGCCTGTCAGCGGCGCGGTCAATGCGGCAGCAGCCACTGCCGCGCAGACCGCCAGTGTACGGATTCTGCGTTTCATATTGGATTTCCTCCCCATATTTCTGTGCGGATTTTATATGATTACAGTCTGCCTCGCCGCACCGATGTGCAAACTGTATAATTTCATTCTACAGCGAAGCGCGTGCACTGTCAATGTCAATTTGCGAAATCTGGCTGTTCATTTGTACGCACTTGCACAGAAGCGGCGCAGACCCGCGCTTTTTGCAAAGCCGGGTCTGCGCCTGATATAAGAAGGATAGGAATGAGGCATATTTTCATGAGATACGGTGCTTGCTTGGGAGCGCGTTACATCGTCAGATTGCTGCCGGAGAGCCCGCTGAAGAAATCCTGACCGCCGTTCTGCTGTCCGTTCGATCTGCCGCCTCTGCCGCCAAAGCCGCCCTGATTGCCGCCGCTCTGACCGCCTCTGCCACCCATCATTCCGCCGCCGAAGCCGCCCATCATCCCGGCGGGAATCTCGGAGACCTGCTCGCCGTTGATGATGACTGTGCCGCCGTTGAGCTCTGCGCTGACGTCGTAGTCGAAGCTGGAGGTCGGTGCGGTAATGTTGATGGTGCCGCCGTTGACATAGATCGAGCCGTTTGCGTCGATGGCGTCGGTGTCGCCCTGACCCATCGTGATATTCAGATTGCCGCCGTTGATCTCGATGACCACATCGTAAGCGGTGCTCTTGCGCGAGGCGTTGATGCCGTCGTCGGAGGCAGAGATCGTGATGTCGCCGTCGTTGATCTGCACATAGGTCGCTTCCAGACCCTCGGATGCGCTGATGTTGAAGGTGCCGCCGTCGATCTGGAGCAGTGCCGTCGCCTGAATCGCGTCGCTCTTCACGTTGATATCGAAGGTGCCGCCGCTGATTGTGATCGTGCCCTCGGCGCTGTCATTCTCGCAGTGCAGACCGTCCTTGCCCGACTGGATCGTGAAGCTGCCGTCGCTGACTGCGATCGCATCGTTCGCCTCGATCGCGTCCAGCGCACTCTGAATGCTGTAGGTGCCGCCGGTGACCTTGAGGTCATCCTTCGAGGTGATGCCGTTGCCCTGCGCGGAGACGATGCGCAGTGAGCCGGTGCCGTTGAGCACCAGATCATCCTTCGAGAAGATGACCGCGTCGGTGTTTGTGTCGCCGTCTGCGCGGAAGCTGCCGGAGACCGTCAGCGCATTGTCGCTGTCCTCAGCGGTGGTGATGAACACCTTGTCCGCGGAGATCACATAGATCGCCGGGAAGTCGCTGTTGGTGACCGTGACGCCGTCGAGCACGAGCTGCACCTTGTCCTCCTTGGAGACATTGACCGTGACCGTGCAGTTTGCTGCGGTGCCGGAGAGCACATAGACGCCTGCCTCTGTGATCTCGAGGGTGCTGCTGTCGCTGACCGTCAGGTACTTCGCGTCGGAGAGGTCTGCGGTCTGAGCGAGGTCGCGTGCGGTGAAGGCGTCGTCGTCCGAAACTGCGGTGTTGCTCAGCGCGACTGCCGCGCCGCCGTTATCGGTATCTGCCGAGGTGCTGACCGAATTGCCGGTCTTGGTGTTCGATCCGGTATTCGCGGCTACCGTGCCGCATCCGGTCAGAAGCAGTGCCATGACTGCTGCGAGTGCGATCGTATTTCTCAGATTCTTTTTCATGGTAATCCTTCCTTTCTGTTGGGGGAGAGGGTGGGTTTTGTTCCCTGTGACTATATGATACCGCAGCCGTATGGAAAATAAAGCAGCGTTCGGTGGAGAATTCCGGAAAGCTCTGTGAGGCTGCGCTTCCATATTCTTCACCCGGCTTTCACAGTCATCACATAACGCTTGACAAGATGATGCTTTTGTGATATAGTGAGACAGACAGGAAGGGAGTGTGATCCGTATGCAGGATGTGACAGAGCAGGCAGTGCGCGGGCTGCTGGAGCGCCGCGGGTTTTCTGCAGATGCTGACGGGAAATACACCGTTCCGTATCCGCTGCAGTATTTCGGCGGCGATGAGGAAAACACCCTGTGGCGCGCTGTATTTCGCAGCAAAGAGACGCCGATGGAAGCCTTTCGCCGGGCAGTGTCCGAGCAGCTGATGCAGGAGCCGGAGTCATGCTTTGAACACTGGGCAGAGTATGAATTCATGCCTGCGATCGCGGCGCTGTACGATGTCCGTCTGGACGGCGCAGAGCAGATCAAGGTGACCGATCAGACCGCAGAGCTTCTGCAATCGCTCGTGCGCTTTGATCTGTCGGAGGAAAGCCTGCTCTCCGCGCCGCTGCGCACGGTCATCACGGTCGACACCGGCGATGCCGGCTGGGATTTCACCGCCAATACCGTTCCGCCGGCATACGGCGCAGACCACACGCTCAAAGAGGCGGAGGATATTGCTTCGATCGTCTGGCTGGTGAAGCAGCAGGGGCACAAAAAGGGCGAGCTCTATTATGCGCTGCGGCATATCCGGGGTGACAGCGACTCCATCCGCACCGAATTTCTGCGCAGTGTGGCAGAGGAGGTTTGGAGCACGCTCTCGTGCTTTACGCCGCTCTGCTTTTTCCTCACGCTGACCGCGTATGACATTCTGCTGATCCGTTCGCTGCAGCAGTGGTCGGAGGAGACCGGAAAATGGGGCGGCTATCTGGTGATCACGCCGCAGACGCCCACGGGCTTTTACACCGATGATGTCGGAAGCAGCAGCCTGGTGTCGATCAGTCTGGAGCGCGAGGTGAAGCTGCCGGTCAAATATCTCTACCACGCAGTGCCGGATTTCTATCACCGGTATCCGTACAGCGGGATCATGGACGAGTATGCGAACTGGGAGGACGGCGGCATCAGCTATATCAGCCTGCCGAAGCACTTCCGGCGCAGCATGGAACAGTACGGTCTGAAGCCCGTGATGAAGAATACACGGCGCACTTGACATTTTCGCCGGATTGTGATATACTGTGCGTGCGGAACGGAGTATAAGTATCCCTGCCGTGCACATGCACGTTCCTGCTTGATTGCAGCACCCGCTCTGCCGGGCTGTACAGCATGGCGTCTTTTACGCCGGAGCCTTGCAAGTCACCGTGATTGAGAAAGCGACACGTTCCGCACAAAAAGAGCCTGACAGTCATTGCACTGTCAGGCTCTCAGTCTGTAGATAAAGTGTCTCCGACGGATTGATATTGAGGGACTCCCGCACGCTTCGCTATGAGTTTGCAGGCAAACTCACCTCATACTCCCGCGTAAGGGACTGCGTCCCTTACGAATCCCATTATAATAAAAATGGCGTATCAGCGTCAAAATCACATATAATGGGATTCCAAAGGGGTAGTACCCCTTTGGCAGGGGTGCGGGG
>JAEEGL013334419.1_pt1 | contig 10748 bp, 8 predicted proteins | sample 9134231 | NCBI WGS metagenome assembly JAEEGL01 (sample SAMN16246548, study PRJNA631951) | gut metagenome | biome: gut microbiome; feature: rumen; material: fiber-attached | host: Bos | place: Iran: Karaj | collected 2018-10 | reverse complement strand
TTTCTACAATACCGTAATTTGTAATTAAAGTCGGATGAATAGCATGTTTAGTCTTACTATCAACCTCATTGATCCCCCCATGCGTCCTCTATTTCTCTGCGCACAATACTGATTTGTTCCTGTTCCCGCTCAGTCCAAAGCAAATTTCCATCCTCTTGAGACTCACGCAAAAGCTTGTCTAAATAGCCCTGCTCGCGGATGATGCGTCTGCTCTCGGGAAACATAACTTCAAAGGCCATACAGCAATGTGAGATATAGCCGTCAAAGCGGGTTTTCTTGATTTCTCTTGGAACGCAGCGGTGCTGCAGAACAAGCTCCATCACTATATCGCTGGCTCCGGGCTCCTCAGAATACAGATTTTTACTGCTGCCGATCCTGTCCTCGTAGGGAAGCTCTGTTATTACCCTGAAGATATCCGCCTTGTCGGCGTCTCTTATGAGATTGCAAAAAATACTCATCTGCTCATCAAGGTCTTTTGGCAGAGCAAGCTTATTGTGAAGCCTGATAGCAGTCTCCAAAATGGTCAGATGCTCTGCAGACATGTCATCTATAGGAAACTCCTTTATCAGATTTTCCTTAAACAAAAGATCTGCCCCTAATTCAGCGTGATCCACGGAAACAGAATCCACGAAAGTATTAAATCTTCTGACCTGCTCGAAGCGCCCAAAATCATGAAGGAGCCCTAAAAGCCAGGCCAGCTCCACTTTTTCATTTTCTGTAAAAAGAGTCTTCGCTATTCTCTCACAGTTGTCTGCAACCCGCATGGTGTGATCCACCTTAAGCTGTATCATGCTGTTATTCCGATCATATTTGGAAGTGTATTCATCAAATGCCTCTTCAGCTCTTTTCTTATCTAACATATCTCATCATCCTCAAAATAGTTTTGACTTAATTTTACACCGTTTATGCATTTATTCAAAAAAATTCCCTCCGCCATTCGTAATGACGAACAGCGGAGGGAGAAACGTGATTATTATGTTGTTAGCCTTGGATGGCTATGAGATTCTTTTCCGGAACCTTTTCTATTGCCTTCTTAGGAATGGTCAGAGACAAAACTCCGTGTCTGTAGGTGGCATCGATGTCCTCTGTCCGGACATTCTCGCCGATGTAGAAGCTTCTCGTCATGGAGCCTGCGTACCTTTCCTGTCTGATGAGTTTGCCCTTCTTGTCGTTCTCATCCTTATCAAGGCCCTTGGCCGCGTTGATGGTAAGATATCCATCGTTAAGCTCTACAGTGATCTCTTCTTTCTTGAAGCCCGGCAGATCGATGACTACTTCGTAGTTGTCGTCTTTTTCTCTGACATCGGTCTTCATCATCCTTCCGGCTTTTCTACCGTAGAGTTTCTTCTCCAGGTTGTCGAACTCCCTCATTTCCGGGAATCCAAACAGGTCGTCCATAAACTTCTCTTCAAAAATACTGGGTGCTAACATAATTCTTACCTCCTTTGCACATAAACAATTATGAATATGAGCATTGGGACGGAGGGTTCAGATCATTGGAAACTTAAAGTCCTAACGGTCTTCTCTGTTCCTTTGTTCTATCTTAGGTATAACACCACAATTAGCACTCGTCAATAGAGAGTGCTAATCTGGTTAAAAAAGGGCAAATCACCTAAGCCACTTTTAACATAGCTTATGCCAACAATATATCTTGATCAATCAATATATTAACCCAACAATATATTAAGCCATCAAAATCTCGTACAGCTCTTTATTCAGATAATCCTTCAAAATCGGCTCTGCGTCCACAGAGCCGAAGCCATGGTAGAACTCCTCTGCAACACCGCCGGCGATGGCGCCGAAGGTATCGGAATCACAAGGCAGACTATAGACATTTCTGATAAAAGACTCATAGTCCGTACTCTCGTAGAAGCACCTCATGGCTGCAGGAACTGAGCCTTGGCAGCTCTCATTCCACTTATAGCGGGGACGGATCTCATCCAGACTGTATGCAATGCTGTACTCATAATCTGCCTTGGGATACTGCTCAAGCACATAGTCAAAGATCTCCTGCCTGCTCTTTCCATGTCTCGCCATCCAGATACAGGTTGAAGTTACAACTGCGCCCTTGATTCCTTCGGGGTGATCGTGGGATACAGCCGCCACCTCTTCAGCTTTTTTCTGCATTTCCTCATAATCATCAAATGCTTCGCCGATATATGCCGTTCTCATGGCTGAACCGTTGCCCCAGCTGTTGTAAGGTTCATGGTTATTGCTCATTATCCAGTTATAAAACCTTCCTCCAAAGCCGCAATCAGGATAGCGCCTGCCGATCTCTACCATGGTCTCCACCAGGTCTTTTCCCTGAGTCAGGGCCTTCTTGATTGCCAGCGTCATAACCGAATCGTCGGTGTAGCTCATGGGAAGCCCCGATATAAGCGGGCTATTGATCCAGTCCAGATTCTTGGGCCTGCTAAATTCGTACTGTGATCCTAATATATCTCCTAAAACTGCTCCTTTTACTGCCATATGTATCTCCTTCCTCTAAAGTGCTCCCTCGTAGAGCTGTTCTTGTTTGTAAGGTAATAATACTATATGCAAAAAGAAATCAGGTCGCACGGAAGGCGACCTTAAAAATCTGTGTTATGAATCAAATCCGGCTGCTGATCAAATCAAACAGGTTCTTATTTTCTCATAATAAACTCTGATATTTCTTTCATATCTTCAGAAAAAAGAATGCCGGAGAAGTACTCTTTTTGTCCAAAGCCGTTCTCAACAATATTCCTGAGCACAGCCTTGAAGGGCTGATAGTAACCATCTGTATCAAAAAGAACTATCGGACAGCCGGTAATATCCAGACTTGCCAGGGACAACACATCCGTCAGCTCATCCAAGGTGCCGATTCCGCCGGGAAGCGCAACAAATGCGTCCGCCAGCTCGATCATCTTGGCCTTTCTGTCAGCCATCGACTGCGTATCTATATACTCAGTAAGTCCCTGATGCCTTCTTGCCTGTATTCGCGGAACATTGGGAAGGACGCCGATAACCTTGCCTCCGGCTTCCAGCGTCGCATCACATACTGCACCCATGAGTCCCTTGCTTGCTCCGCCATACACAAGAGTGTTTCCGTTTTCTCCAATCCACTTTCCCAGAATCCTGGCTGATTCCAGATATTTTTCACCTATTCCGCCGGTAGATCCGCAATATACAACAATATTCATATTTACCTCTTTTCAAATACCATCTCAAACGCATATTTCACAGTTCAATTAATTATATGACCATTCCGTTGCATCTTACAAACGCATAGTGCCTTTTTCCCGTATTATTCTGCGTTAGAAGCATCTCCAGACCAGTGATAAAATTACTATTAAATTTCGTTTATCCATGTATCATTTCTCGCACAAAGTTGTACAATTAGCATATATCAGTATATTTATGCAAGGAGGTCAGTGTATATATGGAAAAGAATAAAAAACCATTGATACAGGCCAGTATGGCCGCTGTTTTGCTGCTTATTACCATTCCTCTGGTCATTGCACTTACTGCAAGTATCATAAACAGTGCGATTCAGATGAAAAGCGTTGAAGAAACCAGCGAAAAGATCTACTATGATACTCTTTACAATATAAGTAGTGAACTTCTTAATGCCGACAGAGATCTGTATCAGGCCATGTTGGCTGCAACCCAGCATCAGGCCTACAGAGAGTACGCCCCTAAGGAAGTCATGGATGCATTTGCCGGCGAATTTAATGAGAATTATCAGCAGGTTGTAGACCGAGTAAATCAGGCCACCTCTCAGGCAAAAGAATATGATAATTTATACAACCAGATCAAGGATGACAACGGCTCTTCTTTCTCACAGATGAGCACCCAATTTTTGTCAAGTCTGTCAGCTTGGGCCAAAATCTATGATTTCAGTACAGGCGAAGGAGATATAGAGCAGTATTCCAACGACTTTTCCACAACAAGAGCCTATCTGAGCAATATGTGTGATATTGTTGAAAAATGGGCCATTGAAGAAAAAACTATCACAAGTAAGCAGCTATCTGCAAAGATAGCAGCTTCTTTTGCAATATTTTCGATTATATCCTGTTTGCTGCTGATATTCGCCATATATATGCTTGTTACTATTCTAAGAAGTCTTAAAGACATTGACAGCGCCATCGACAAAATTGCAAGCGGAGACTTTGTTACCAAGATTCGCCTTTCCAGTGCTGTTACCGACTTCAACAAAATGAGTGACACCCTTGAATCCATGAGACACACCCTCCGCAATGCTCTTGTAAATGTTATTGATCACGCCGGATCCGTCAATGATAAAGCGGAGCTTACCAAGACCAGTATCACCACCTCCCAAAAAACTACCACAGATATAAGTTCTGCAGTAAGCGACCTGGCTACAGGCGCAAGCGCCATGGCCGAGGATGTCCAAAGCACCTCTGCAGTTACAATCAACATGGGTTCCTCTGTAGATAATGTTCTTGAATCAGCCAACAAGAACCTTCAGATGGGGCGTCAGGTTTATGATGAATCAACAAAGGTTAAAAATCAGCTTGAGCAGATCAAAGTTCAGGATCAGAAAAATGATGAAATGGCATCTCAGGTTGCAGATTCAGTAAACGAGACAGCAGCAGTCGTTGCTCAGATCACCACTGCTGCTGAATCCATCATTTCCATCGCAAGCCAGACAAACCTTCTTGCTCTGAATGCTTCAATTGAGGCTGCAAGAGCGGGAGAAGCCGGAAAGGGCTTCGCTGTAGTTGCTGACAACATCAAGGATCTTGCCGGTGATACCAACTCCCTCGCAGGAGAGATCACCAACATGCTTTCAACCATATCTGATTACTCCAACAAAAACAAAGAGCTCACAGAAGCTATTAAGGGTGCCATTACCAATGAAACCGCTGCGCTTGAGGAAATGAGCGAGTCCTTTGATGAGATGCAGAAGCTTCTTGAAGAAACAGAGGAAGGAAACCGCCAGATTGTCGAACTGGTAGAGTCCATGAATACAGACAAGGAAAACATCCTGAATTCTGTAGAATCCTTGTCCAGTATCTCCGAAGAGAATGCCGCATCCACTCAGGAAACCAGCGCATCTCTTATGCAGCTTGACACCACAATGGAATCCGTTGTATCTCAGGCTGAGGACCTTCAGAAAATTGCCGAAGAGCTTACGGAAGGCGTCAAGTACTTCCGAGTTGAGCTTCCACCAAAGAATGACTGACACAAAAGCATAATTGAGACGAAAGCATCGTTGATACATAATTTATGGGGGCTGCTGTATAAGTTTTACAACAGTCCCCATCTTTTATTTCTGATAATCCTTTATGTTAAAGGTTTCCTCCGTCCTTGTTTCCTCATCTATTATCCCCGGAACCAGCTCTGTAACATACACATCACCGGAAGCCGGATCCACATAATAGCGTGTCTGGGCACCGGTATAGGATCTGTACAAAACGACTATCTCACCGGCTTCATTAGTTGACACATCAAAGTAAATTGTATAATCATCTGAATCTGCCATCCCCTCCAGATCAGGATTGTTTTCAAAGCAGTAATTCTTTATTGCTTCCAGCGCCACATCCTGCGTTATTGCGGTTGCTTCTTTGTTCCCCGTACTCTCTTTTTCAAGCGCCGCGTCTTTCTTGGGGATTACTGTTATACATATCATGACTGCAATGACTGCCAGTATAGCTATGGCTACAATCAGTATGATTCCATTTATCCCCGATTTCTTCTTTTTCATGTTTCTCCCTTCTCAAGCGCTTTTGTCCTGGCAGTAAAAATCTTATCTCCTATTCTGTCTAAAGCCTCTTTGCCTTAATGCACCATAGCCATACCGGAAGATGACTCATTGCTTATTGTAAGGATTGCAACAGCAACTGCAGCGGTTCCGGTGACAGGATTAACAGCTATTCTCCGGACTAAAGTATGGACAACTGTATCAGTTCCAACCTTCTCATCAACAACTATGCGACTGCCATCCCGTCCACACTGCATAACTGCTGTGAAGAAGGTTGACCCTATTCTTTCATCAAATTCCAGGATGTCTCTTTCGTCTGTATTGTATTCCATACCTATTGTACGTTTTAAGAATTCGCGGTACGAGCGGTTACATCTGCAGTACCACAGCTTCGATCCGTTAACTTCCATGATGCACATAGGAAGTGTATTAAAGTACTGTGTCAAAAGATCTCCGCTTTCATTAGATACCGCAGAGAAATCATACAGATTGAGACGACCGATGGAAGCATAGTATCCGGCTTCTTCCGGAATTTCATATGCAAGATCCCCTTCATTCTCAATCCTGGCAACTGTATCCTCAAAAGTAGCAGGCTTACCATAGTAGTAACCCTGTATCCTCGTACATCCAATCTCACGTAAAAACTCTGCCTGTTCAGCCAGCTCTACGCCTTCGCAGAGAGTATCCATGCCAAGGCTCATAGCCATGTTCACAAGCTCAGTAACGATGATCTTTCCTTCTTCGCCTTCATCAAAGCGCTCCATGAATCGCATATCGAACTTTATGAGATCGAAATGAAGCTGGTGGAGCACATCCAGAGAAGAATAGCCGCTTCCGAAATCGTCCATCCATACAGGGAATCCCAGACTTCTGAATCGTTTGATCTGCTCCTTCATAAATTCAAATCTTTCACCGATAACACTTTCAGTGATCTCCACAGAAATAAGCGAATGGTCTATGCCTTCAGCATCGACTCTCTTGCGGATTTCTTCAACGATATCGCAGCTTTCAAAGTCCATACGGGAAAGGTTGATGGACTGCGAAACGACATAATACCCCTTCTCTTTCTGCAGTTTCATCTTTTTCAGAACCTGTTCCAGCACATAAAGATCAAGCTTATAGATCAATTTGTATTCTTCCAATGCCGGAATAAATAACCCCGGTGAAAGAAATCCAAGTTTCGGATCTATCCAGCGAGCCAATGCCTCTTCATCACATACTGTACCGCTGGATGCGCGAACGATTGGCTGATAGTACACCTTTATCCAGCCCTCTTCAATCGCACGATCAATATTCTGTATAATGTGGACATTGATCTCATTTTGTTTAAGCATGTTTTCGTCATAATATGTGACAGTTGAAGAAAGCTCACCCTTTTTGGTATCAGCGGCAAATTTTGCACGGTCACAGGCTACATTTTCAGCCACATCCTCCAGACTGTTGCGACATAAACCTACGCGGATTGAAATCTCTTTTCCATCGACACCTGCCTTGCATTCCTCCAAAACCTTCTGTATGATCTCATCTACATATTCTTCCTCGCAGAATGCAGTGAAATGATCTCCGCCAAAGCGGCAGACCCTCTCTTTGCCAAAGTGTTTTTCGAGAATACGGGCAAAAGTGATTATCATTTTATCGCCCATGGCAAATCCATACTGGCGGTTAAAATACCTGATACCAATAATATCGATGTAGATCATAACCGGCTCATGTCCTGCCTCCAGAATGCGCTCTTTTCCATTATTTGCAAGATTGAAAAAGTGGCGCATATTGGGAAGATCCGTCATTCTGTCATAAAGGATCTGATGGTTCAGGTTCTCAATATAAAGCTTTAGCTGATCCCTCATTCGTTTGAATGCTGTGGTCAGATCACCGATCTCATTCTTGCCCTGATAGTCAAGATCCACATCATAATCCGCATCAGCAAGCCTTTTAGAAGCATTTGTAAGCTGCGTCAAAGGATTGGTGAGGGCGCGCATAAGGATGAAAATAAGAAAAACAAATACAATGATGGTGGTCACCGTGATCAAGGCTATGTCCTTTATCAGCGTGATCCATGGAGCATTGATCTCATTGGTAGGCGCAATACACACAACCTTCATGCCGGTGGATATGGTAGAAAAAGACATCTGTCTCTTTTCCCCATTGGCCAGGTAACGGATAAGTTCGTCTCCACTGTTATCTTTCTTAAAGGTTTCTGCTGTAACACTCAGCTTCAACTCATCAAAACTACTGGAAATAGGAAGTGATGGATGATAGATAACGCTTGCGTTTTTGTCCAGCAAACTTACAAAGCCTGTATTATAAATCCGGATATCCTTAACCTGATCCACCAGAATATCGCAGGGAATATCCATTCCGAGCACACCAATGAGCATTCCTGCCTTGTAGATCTGAACAAAATAAGAATAAACCCATTGATCCTCCCACATATAAGGACCAACCCATCCGGGGCTCCCCATATCAACGGCTGTGTCATACCAGGTTGCACCCAGCTGCTCTGAAGATGTCATATTCGTAGGATCAAAGGGAGTCTGTTCAACAATACCTGTCTTGCCTTCTTTCATGTAGAAAAAGCCATGCACATTTTTGCTGACCTCAGGACTAATGGTGTAATAATAGGTAAATACACCCTGGGTGTTATCCGCAATACCTGAGAATATTCTCTGAATCCTGCCACAGTACGAAGCAAGATAATCATCCAAAGCTTTGACCTGCGCAGGAGTCTGCGAATCCTGACCTGATCCTGTTTTGACCGCACCATAATTAACCAATACCACACTGTCGAGGTCATCAACAGCGATATTGGCAATTATCTCAGCAGACTGCTCAACACCATCAAAATACTTCTCAAGAGCTTTGCCTGTATCCTGATTGATCAGGCTCATCATGCGCACGGAATTATCGTCTGTCTCTTTCTGGATAATGAAATAACTTGCCCAAAAGACAGACAACACACTGGTTAAGATCACCAGGACCGTGATAATTGTGATACTAGAGCGGATTGAATGCATTCGCATATTCCTTTCTCGCCAAAAACCATTAGTCATTAGTGATTATAGACATTTCCCTGTACTTGTTCTTGACAGAACCATTCCAGGACGCCTGAATTCCCTCTAATCTCTCCGATGTCACGTAGTAACGCATTCTGGAATACAACGGTATCCAGGCCGCATCCTCCTGTATGATGATGCGCTCCAGATCCTGATATTCCTTGACACGTTTCTTTGGATCGGATATTGTGCGGGCCTTCTGAACGCGGCCCATAACGTCTTCTTTGGGATAGCAAAGGCTACGGAAGGTAGTGTTATGCTCATTCCCATAGAAGGTGTAAATAAAATTGTCGGGGTCATTGAAATCAGCCATCCACTGAGCCGTATAACATGCCAATCCACCGCTCTTTCTGCTGCTCATAAAATCGTTCTCGTCAATTACCTCAACTTTGGCCCTTATGCCAATCTGCTCCCACATAGCTGCTGCCATCTGAAGGACTTGCAGCTCCCACCTGGTGGAAGCAGAATTTACGCTTACCTCCAGGTCAAAACCATCTTTGTACCCGGCTTCTGCCAATAGTTCTTTTGCCCCCTCCGGATCGTAAGGTATCTCCGGAAGATCAGGGTTGTAGCCATAAAGTCCATGGGGGAAAATACCGTTTTCAATGTTGCCACGTCCGCCATAAACCGCAGCAAGCAGCATCGGACGGTCAAGGGACATCTGCATGGCCTTTCGCACCCGCACATCATTAAGCGGTTTTATGCTCTCATTCATGGCAATATATGTTATTCCGATGCGCGGAACGCTGAACAACCTGTCCTGGTACTCACTTCCGTGCAAAAAGAACTCTGCAGAGTTGCCAAGCTCATCCAGATCAAGTACGTCTATCTCACCGTTTTCAAACATCCTGCGTATTTCCCGGGCATCAGTAACAAAACGAAGATTCAGTCCTTCGCATTTAGGCTTTCCCATCCAGCAGTTCAGATTTGCTGTAAGGAGCATCCCTTCGCCGGGGTTCCACCTTCTAAGCACAAAAGAGCCTGTTCCTATGGTCCATTTAGGTTCTTTTCCAAAGTGCTCTCCGGCTTCCATAGTCGTTTTCTTATCCAGGATTGATGCTCCCGGCATTGTCAGGCAGGCTAAAAAGGCCTCGAAAGGTTCCTCAATCGTTATGACAAAATCCTGATCACTGAGAATCTTAAAGCCTTCAAGATGATCCGTCTCACCGTTTTCCAGTGCACTTGCGCCGACAATTATATCGGCAATATCCTTGTTGCAGGAATCCGGATGGGTAAGAAGTCTTTCAAAAGAATACTGTACATCTTCTGATGTAAGCCACTCTCCGTTACTGAATTTCACGTCATCACGCAGATGGAAGGTATACTCCCTGCCGTCATCGGATATCTCCCAGGAATTGGCCAGGGACGGAAGGATCTCCATATCTCCGTTCTCGTCGTTCTCCATCTCAACCAGGCGATTGAATACATTCTGGGCAATGGTGTAATGAATAGAGGTACATTGAAAATCAACTGTATCCGGCTCATCCTCAACAGCCACCAGGAAATGCGTAATATCATAGCTCTTCAATTCAACATTCAGGTTTTCCAAGCCACTGGACTTTTCTGATCCGCAGGAGGTACTTACAGGAATTAAAGCCATCAGTAGAAGGCAGATGACTGCCCTATTTAAGCGTTTCTTTTTCATGCCGGTCTCCTTTCCTTGAGACTCTGCTTATCTTCGTACATCTCCTTGTCAGCGCGGTCGAATATCTCTGATACAAGACTGTCTTTTTTAGGATTATATTCTGCCATTCCGGAAGCCAGAATTGGCCCGGAACCTGCTTTCAAATTCTCAAGAACCTGCTTTCGAAGCTTCTTCATCAGTTCTTCTCTGTTAATAAAATCGTTGCTTTTTAGGAATACAACGAATTCATCTCCTCCCACTCTGAATACAGGGCTATGGACAAAGATATTGCAAAGGAGCATAGCTGATTTCTTGATATACTCATCCCCTGCCACATGGCCTTGTGTATCATTTATCATCTTCAGATTATTGGTATCACACACAA
>JAEEGL012749094.1_pt1 | contig 10748 bp, 10 predicted proteins | sample 9134231 | NCBI WGS metagenome assembly JAEEGL01 (sample SAMN16246548, study PRJNA631951) | gut metagenome | biome: gut microbiome; feature: rumen; material: fiber-attached | host: Bos | place: Iran: Karaj | collected 2018-10 | reverse complement strand
CCAGTCAATCCAGCTCTGGACGTGCTTCACCTCCACCTGGTCGCGGTCTACGAACTGTCCGCCGAAGTCACCGTAGATTTCGTGCAGGTTCAGACGGTGGTTGCCGCCGAGCAGTGTCTTTACGAACTCGATGTCCTGACGCACCTCGTCGATGTTGCGGGCACGGCCGGGATAATTGCCGGTGGTCTGGATGCCGCCTGAGAGGGCTTCGTTGCGCTCGAAGCCTACCACGTCGTCGGTCTGCCAGCAGTGCAGTGAAATCTGCTGCTTCTGGAGCTGGTCAAGTACTGCGTCGGTGTCGACACCAATGGCTGCATAGCGGTCTTTCGCTACGGCATAGGCCTGTTCAATCAAATTTGCTTTCATACAATTGATAGATAATTAATTTATTTGTAGTTTGTCATTATTTCCTTTTAAAATCTCCCGTACATGGTCTTAGCCCTTTCCTCGTAGGACGACCAGTTGTCCATGACTTTCTTGATGACTTTTTCCTGTTCCTCTTTGTCGTAGACGGCTCTCACCCAAAGGTCGGTGATGGTGCGTACAGACCCGTCGGGATAAGTATGCTCATACTGGGCAAACAGCGTGCGGCTGTTCAGCAGCTTATACCTGAAGTTGATCGTACCCTCCCAGTCCGGGGAGTTGTGGATGTAGATCTGCTCCGAATAGGTGCTGTCGCCGGTGACCTTGTAGGTGGCTAGAATCCAGGGCGCAAAGTTGAACTGCTCGTACTTGTCGAACTCGGTGGGATTCAGGAAATAGCCGAACATCCTTCCGTCGGGCAGGAACACCTTGCCGTTGGGGCCGATGGTCAGCGTGGTCTGGTTACCTGCCACTACTTGCTGCCAGACGCCCACTAAGGGATTGTCCTTCTGTGCAAAGGCTGAGACTGCAACGAGCAGCACAACCCAAAGACTTATTATCTTTTTCATCTTGTCTGTTTTTATTTGAATATTTTCTCGGCTGCCTCCTTGTTTTTGACTACTCCGTTGACAATGCTCAGGTAGCGGTCGAAGGCCATGTCCCAGGTAGCCTTGTCCTGCGGCTCATACTTCACCATCTCTGTTGAGTTGGCAATGATCTCGCGCATCTCCCAGATGTCCTTCACCATTCGGGCTGCCTTGGCCTGCAGCATGATGTTACCAATGGCGGTACATTCCTGCGGTCCGGCCAGCACGGTGGCACCCGTAGAGTTGGCGGTGAACTGGTTGAGGTACTTGTTGAGCGATCCGCCGCCGATGATGTGGAGCACGTCGAGACGGAAGGGGGCAAACTCCTGCATCCACTGGAACACCTGGCGGTAGCGCAGGGCCAGCGAGTCGAAGATGCAACGGCATATCTCGGCCGGTGTCTGCGGCACATACTGGTTGGTCTCGCGGCAGTACTGCTGAATGGCCTGAATCATCGAGGCTGGTGCGGCAAACATGGGGTCGTCGGGGTTGATGAGCGAGCGGAACGGCTCCACCTGCATGGCCTGTCCCTGCAGTTCGGGATGGCTGAGACGGCGCACCTCCTCGGGCCACTCCAGTCGGCAGCGCTCGTAGAGCCACATGCCGCAGATGTTCTTCAGGAAACGGGTCGTTCCCTCGATGCCGCCCTCGTTGGTGAAGTTGCGCTCGTAGCTCAGGTCGCTGATGATGGCATCCTTTGTCTCGATACCCATGAGGCTCCATGTGCCGCTCGATAGATAGGCAAACTTCTCGTCCTTGGCAGGCACGGCAGCCACGGCGCTGCCCGTGTCGTGGCCAGCTACAGCTATGACGGGCACTTGGCCCAGTCCTGTGAGACGCTGCACCTCGTCGGTGAGCACGCCAATGACGGTGCCTGGCTGCACCATGCGTCCGAACTTCGAGCGGGTGAGACCCAGCGAACTGAGCAGGCGCTCGTCGAGCTGCTTGGTGCGGGGATCAAGAAGCTGTGAGGTCGATGCAATGGTATATTCGCACACCTCATTGCCCGTGAGCATCCACGACAGGGCATCGGGCACGAACAGGATCTTCTGTGCGTTGCGGAAGGCAGCGTTGCCCTCGCGCTTCATGGCGTAGAGCTGGAAGATGCTGTTGAAGTTCAGGAACTGTATGCCGGTGATGTCGTAGACCTCACGCTTGGAAACGACGTGCTGTAGGTAGTCGTCCATGGCATCGAAAGTAATAGGATCGCGATACGCGCGCGGATTCCTTAATATAGCGCCGTCGTCGCCAATGAACACGAAGTCCACGCCCCAGGTGTCGATGCCGATAGAGGTAATCTCCAGTCCGCGCTGTGCCACCTCTTTCAGGCCACGGATAATCTCAAAGTAGAGTGCGTAGATGTCCCAGTAGTAGTGCTCTCCCTGCTCAATGAGGTTATTGGGGAAACGAGTCACCTCTTCCAGTTCGAGACGTCCGTTGGCGATGCTGCCGATGATGGTTCTGCCGCTGGTAGCACCCAAGTCGACAGCAAAGAAACACTTCTTGTCTTCCATATTGAATGTTTTAGTAAAGTTGGCAATGTTTTAAGTGCTTGCAAAATTACTCATTAAAGACAAGATGGGGCATAACTATTTGATTTTTGAACTTTGAATTTTGAATTTTCGCTGATTCTTTCACTTATCACTCCTCACTCGCGCAGCGCTAAAACGTGCAGGGCAGGCTGAGCAGCTGCATCATCAGCGTGCGGGCCATGCGCTCATGGCCGCTGTCGTTGGGGTGGAGCAGGTCGGTGGTGGCGTTGTGAAAGTATTGCCCGTGTTCCTTCACCAGGGGGAAGAGACCGCTCGAGGCGTTCCAGTCGATGACGGGCACTGCCCACACGTTGCCAGCCTGCTTCACGGCTTCCACGTAGGCGTCGATATACTCGCCACACTGGTTGGTGTACGACTCGTCGCACTGCCAGTTCTTCTCGTTGGCATGGAAATCAGAACGGTGGAGTGGGGTGAGCAGCACAATCTGCTTGGTGGGAAAGGTGCGCTTCAGCGAGTCCAGGGCAATGTTAATGCGGCCGCAGAACGTGGTGGCATCCATCGACGGCGTGCGCTGTCGGCGCGTCACCATCTGCTTGGGCTGGCCGTGGCCGTATTCCACCGTGGCCACCCTTTCGTCCCACCACTGCCCGATGGGCACACCATTATTATAATCGTTGGTGCCGCAGAAAATCAGGATGGCATCGAAGTCGTTGCCGTGCTCCTGCTTCAGCTTGTCGGTCTGCCGTGGAATGTCGTTCCACTGGCGTCCGCTCACACCGTAGACGTAAGGCGTAATCTGGAGCCAGTCGTTCAGGAACCCCCAGTACTTCTTCTTTGAGCCGTTGTTGCGCGGATCGGTCACTGAGTCGCCGAAGTAGGCCACGCGTTTTCCCTGCCAGGGATGCGTGAAGGTGGTCTGTGCTGCCACGGGAAGTGCTGTGAGCAGGAGCAGCAGGAAGGAAATCGTTTTCTTGTTCATCATTCTTTTCTGAGATTAGTTTGGGTAGTGCGTGCAAAAGTACAAAAAGTCGGGAAGAAAACAAAAAAAGACCCGTCTTTTCTTTTGTCATTGTACTGATTATGTGTAACTTTGCAGGCAAAATGAAGAAACTAATTCTAATTCTGTTATGTCAACATTAACAATTCTGATTGTCACCGCTTTCGTGGCGGGCTATCTGTGCATAGCCCTGGAGAGCGTGACTAAAGTCAACAAGGCAGCCATTGCGCTGCTCATGTGTGTGTGTTGCTGGACGCTTCTGATGGTGGCTCCTGCCGATTTCTATCCGGCTGTGGCTGCCGACAGCGTGGTTCATCACATCAGCGAGGTGATTGAGCATCACCTGGGCGATGCCGCCGGCACACTGTTCTTCCTCATGGGTGCCATGACCATTGTGGAGATTGTCGATTCCAATGGCGGCTTCAACTTTGTGCGCGACACGATGAAGACGCGCTCCAAGCGCAAGCTCATGTGGCGTGTGGCCTTTATGACCTTCTTCCTTTCGGCCATCCTCGACAATCTGACCACGTCGATTGTCATGGTTATGGTGCTTCGCAAGCTAGTGCAGGATCGTGAGGAACGGCTCATCTATGCCGCTCTCATCATCATCTCGGCCAACTCGGGCGGTGCTTTCTCGCCCATTGGCGACGTGACCACCATCATGCTGTGGATCAAGGGCGTCATCACCACGCAGGGCGTTATTACCGAAATCTTCATCCCCTCGCTCGTCTCGATGCTCATTCCCGCCTTCATCCTGCAGTATCAGCTCAAGGGAAAGTTCGACAAGGAGCAGAACCTGCCTGCGGCCGACGTGAGCCAGTTCACCAAGGTGCAGCGCGACATCATCTTCTGGTTGGGCGTTGGCGGACTGGTGTTCGTGCCCATCTTCAAGACCATCACCCATCTGCCGCCGTTCATGGGCATTCTCCTGGTGCTGGGCCTGCTGTGGACGGTCACTGAGATTTTCCATTACAACACGTCGGAAGACGACACGATGGCCAAGCGCGTCAGCGATCTGCTGTCCCGCATCGACCTTTCCACCATCATGTTCTTCCTTGGCATCCTCATGGCCGTGGCCGTGCTGCAGGAAATCGGCGTGCTCTGCGCCCTGGGCGAGGGCCTGAACGAAGCCTTCTCGGGCAACTATTATCTCGTCAACGGCATCATCGGCGTGCTCTCTTCTATTGTCGACAACGTGCCGTTGGTGGCCGGTTGCATGGGCATGTATCCCGTGGCAGCCGAAGGCGCTATGGCCGTCGACGGCATCTTCTGGCAGCTCCTGGCCTACTGTGCCGGTGTGGGCGGCTCCATGCTCATCATTGGTAGTGCTGCCGGTGTCGTGGTCATGGGTTTGGAGAAGATCACCTTCGGCTGGTATCTCAAGCGCATCACCTGGATTGTCTTCGTTGGCTATCTGGCCGGTATCGGTTGCTACTGGGTAGAGAAGCTGTTGTTCTGATGTACTTCTCTTTGTCTGGCACCATCGTTTTCCCATTAGAAAGCGGTGGGGCCAGGCAAAGGAAACCATTTAACAAGCGCATCTTTTGTTTAAAGAAACGTAAAAGAGTTGGCTGTATGGCAGCAAATGTCTACTTTTGCACGCATGAAAGCCAAACGCACACTCTTGGGCATTTTGCTTCTGGTGTGTTGTCTCAGCATGACAGCACAGCGAAGACTCGTTGCCGTTGATATTGACCGGCTGACCCCCGTTGCCGATGTCAGTGTCACGATGAACGGCGGTGTCTGTGTAAGCGACTCTACTGGTCATTTCGAGGTTCCCGACACCTGCAAGCTGCTGTTCCTCTCCCACATGAGCTACGAGAGTCGTTTGGTGAAGCTCAGCGAGCTGAGCCGGGATACCGTTTTCCTTGTGCCCACGTCGCTTAACATCAGCGAGTTGGTGGTCTTCGGCGTAGGTCCCGGCGATGAGAAGATAGAGCGTCTGAACCGCAGCCTGCGCCTCAGCAAAGAAGATGCCCAGCTCATGCAGGCCAATCCCAATGGCAACCTCTTCGGCTTGGTGAAATACCTCATACCCAAGAAGTGGCTCAAGAGCAGGAAGGCCAGACTGCGCGAGCAGTTGAAAAAGAATCTGGATACTTACTGACCTGTTCTTTTTGTCATTGCTGTTTAACCTCAACGGTCATCCGTCTGCCGTCTTTAGTGTATCTTGTTCATCTGGCGGATTTTCTCCAGCATGTCGGCATTCCACGTCGCGTTGCCAGGATACTGATACCGGCAGTTGCCCGTAGCATCGGGGTGGAAAATGGTCTCCGCCTTGTCCGTCAATGTTACGAAGCCACGCTCCGAGAGTCTGAAGAGTCCGTCGCCTTCCACGGCATTGATCACCGCCAGCGGGTCCCACATCTTCTGTCCAGTATTGCAGTCGCATTTCATATACACCTGCTTCAGGGGGTGCACGTCCGTCCACGAAATGTCCGCTATCACCTGTTCCGGCGTATACTCTATGTTGTAGCCCACCTCTTCTGGTGAGAAGATGACGTCCACATCCTTCGGCCACAGGTTGAAGAACGTCTTTGAAAACTCGATGTCCTGACTGAAGTTATAATCCGGATCCACGGACTCCCCGAACACGCCCCCCATCACGTAGATGCATTTCACTTTCTTGCGCACCAGTTCCACGCCCGTCAGTGGCGAATACGTGTCGCCCTTCGACTCCAGCAACTGTGCCAGACATGTTACGAAGCCTATCGAGCAGATACTCACCGAGTGGTCCGGCTGTTCCGCCAGCAGTCGTCGGTACAGCTGCCATCCGTCCGTCAGTGTCGAGTAGTCGTTGATGCTGTGTGCAAACATCAGTGTGCCGTCCTCCTTTGTGTATGTCGGCATCGCCCTGTAGTTTATCCATACCTTCGGGTCCTTGATGCCGTTGTGCACCAGTCCGATGGGCACATCGCCATGTCCGAAGTACGTATCCACCACGTCCGCACATGCCGCATAGTCCTCGCCCTCGCGGTCCACCACCACGCCCAGCAGCTTACACCGGCCCTGCTCGTGATAGCGGCACAGCATCTCCAGCGAAAACAGGTCGTCCGTAGACGATCCTAAGTCCGTGTCCAGTATCACCAGCGGTTTTCCCTTATACCCTGGGGTGTCCGGTCCGTCCTCGTTGTCGTCGTTACTACAAGCTGTCAGCATGCTTGCGCCGAATACCATCACGATGCCCATCATCAAATATAAAAACTTTTCCTTCATACGTGTTCGTTCTTCAAACTTGCTGCAAAGATAGTGTAAAAATTCTATTAAGCGAAGGAAATGAGAATATAATTTTATTGGCATTTTGAGAATGTAGTCTGACTACATAAGACTACATTACCAGTTAAGGGTCGATTTTAGCTGTCTATATCTTGTATTCATGTTGTATACAATTTGTATACTAGCTAAATACATCTTGTATTCTTTGTAAATACAAGTTGTATACAGCCTAAATACAAATAGTAGAAAGCCTTTATTTAAAAGCATTTCAAGCATTTTTCTCAAATAATCAGTCGAATAGTCTTGTGATAGTGTAGTCTTATGTAGTCTTATGTAGTCTGACTACATAGCTAAAACATCTTTATATAAAGGCTTTTCAGCGTATTTATGTAGTCTTTGCCATTTTTTATAAAAAAAATCTGTGATAAAAAAATAGCAGTTTTCAGATAATGTTTCACCAGACGCTGAGCGAGGGGAGCTGCCACCTCTCACTATCCGTAGGACAGTACGACCTGCGGATAGTTTCGTCTCGCCATTCTCACCAAGTTACGATAGAAAAAAAGATGTGCTCCAAAGTGTTAAATATTCATATCAGTACAAAATTATTGCCTTAAAAGATAATTATTTCAAAAGTTTTATGTATCTTTGCAGTATCTAAATGCGAGTTGATATGGCGAAAGCTACAATTCTATCAGTGGACCAGACCGAGAAGGCAGGACTGTTTACAATCATCTTTCAGGGTGAGGCTGTGTCAGAGTTTGACAGCTTCTACAACAAGTTTATAAACGATGCAGAGCGCAGTGCAGACCTCCAGCGAATCCTCACCCAGATAGATTTCATGCTGACCGAGCGAGGCTTCACGGAGCGCAACTTCCGGCCAGAGGGTAAGATGGGCGACAATGTAGTAGCCATCCCCGTCTATAAGAACTCCCTGCGTCTGTACTGCCTCAGATTGTCCGACAGCGTTTTGATTGTTGGCAACGGCGGTATTAAGCGGACGCAAAAGGTTGAAGAGGATAATATCCTCAACGGCTATGTAATCAGCTTGCAGAAACTTGATGCACTGCTCCAGGCTGACATCAAGCGAGGGCTTGTGCGCATCGAGAAAACCGAAATAATAGGCACAGACGATAAACAGTACGATATATGAAGAAAGACGTATCAGGAGCGAAGCATTTCCGCGAGGCTGTGGCGAACACCCCGCAGGATATTCGGCAACAGATGGAATGGTCGTTCCACATTGCCGACGAGATTGACGATGCGCTGAAAGCAAAGGGGATGACGCAGAAGGAGCTCGCCTCGGCTCTCGGCACATCTGCCGCTGCCGTTTCCCGTTGGATGGGCGGTGGCCATAACTTCACGCTCTCGACATTGGCGCGTATCTCTGCCGTGCTGGGCGTACCTCTTATATCAGTGGTAAAGTAAAGCCACACAAACTATCAAGGGGGTAGGATATGCAGTCCTGCCCTCTTTCTATGATAACAAAATTGCAATCTACAGATACTGTTTCACCAGACGCTGAGCAGGGGCACCATTAATGGCAGAATAATTGCCAAACGGATCGACAGGCAGGAATATTTAGCCTCCAATACCATTAGTTGCGGAATTTAGGGAGTGAGCTTCGGTCGGAGAACGGTGCAAATATACGAAAAATTCCGCAAACCGTTCTTCTTTTTGAAGAAAAGTTTGCGGAAATGGTGAATCTTCTTAACTTGTGGTTATATGCCTGTTGTTAGTGAATTACTTGATGTTCGGCTCGAAGGTCTTAGTCCATACCACGGTCTTTTGCTTGTTGAGCAAACCAGTTTTCACCACGTTCACTGTGCCGTTGACGGCCAGCGTGAGGGGTTCCAGATGGCCCGTAATATAGTTACACCAGTCGCAGACCTTCTGACTGTTCTCCTCCGAATCCTTGTAGGGGTAGCCGGTGACCTTCTCGTTCCCTAACTGACTCTCATACACCGACTTGCGATGTATAGACACGCCGCCAGATGAGCTGGCGTAACCCAAAAGGTAGAGCAGCGAAGTCTTGCACTCCTCATAGATGGAGTCGCCGAGCTCCGACTTCTTCGCTTCAAGTGCGTCCAGCGACTCGGTGCTTGACGTTTCCACGCTGTAAACTACGTAGGGTGTGTTGACGGCCTTCCCGAGTTCGTATGTGCCGATAATCTCCTTCGTGTCTTTCTTATCGGGATCTGCGGTGGCTGTGGTGCGGATAAGGTTGAACTTCATGTAGATGCTTTCAAGGTTGTTGGCGTAGCGGCTCTGTACCTGGGCGCAGGCAGACTTCATCTCGGAGTCCATGCTGCGGTCATGCATGTTGTAATATTTTCCATCGGTGCCTATGGCATTGTTAAATGCGGCCTGCACCGTCTGAGCCTCGCTTGAGAGATAGTACTTGGTGCCGAACAGTTCTGTGATGTCGGTTTCCTGCACCACTTCGTAGCCGTAAGTGGTCGGATAGCTCTCTTCCGACTCACAAGCGGTGAATACTGTTGTTGTCATTGTGCAGCAAAGGACGGCTGCAAGCGTCATCAGAATCTTTTTCATTTTACTACTATTTTATTAAAATTATAGATATATATACCCTTCTTTGTGGGCTTGCTTTCAAGTAGGCGCCCGTCGAGAGTGTATCCAGAGTCCCCCCGCCAAACGGGGGGACTGGCTTCCGCCCTTTTTTATTGGTTACCTCCGCTATTCTTTAGTTGAGATGAATGCGCGAAATTTGGTAAGAATGTCGTGGCGGCTTTTCTCGTTCAGGAACCAGATGTGGGAATTACCTTCTTTGACCTGCAATTGACGCGGGTTTTTCATTTGTTGTTTGAAGTCGAAGATCATTTGGTACTGATCTTTTTCTTCATCGGGTACGACAATGAACTGATGATTCTCATCGTAAAGGATGAGATTATTTCCCTTGAAGGTTGCTTTATCATCTTCTGTGCGCAAGATGTCCGGTACCATCCAACCCACCAGCGGCCGCTCTATGTTCCAGTCCTTGGTCTGAACAACGAGATACGTCTTGCCGTCATGAACAATCATGGGTACGGCATGGCGGAAACGTTTGGTCTGTTCAGCGATGAGCATCTCAACAGCCATCTCCTGAAGGATGTTGGCTTCCTGCATATTCTCTATGCGCTTGTTACGAGGCGCCATATCATTATCATTGAAGGCATCCTGAATCTTTGGGAATGCACGGAGGGGTTGCGCACCTAACATGAGAGAGCCGTAAATCAGTTTTGTGCCAATGGTTACAGGATCATTTCGTCCCAGTTCCTCCTGGAAACCGTCCATGGCCATCTCCATAAAGTCCATAGCCGTATCCATGCTCTGCTTTCCGATGTAGATCATGCCAAGTGCAAAACAGGAAAGTCCCTTCAATGTGTCCTGAGGCGCGGGATGCTCCTGCGCAATCTTAAATGCGCGGTTCGCATAAGTCAGGGCACGGTCAAAATCCTTTCTCTCGCCTAAATCGTCGGAGAGAAATCCCATTGCCGCTTCGTACTGCAACTTGCCGTTGGTAGGCTTCTTTTCGGCCTGTTTAGCTTTCTTCTCAGCCTGCTTCAGAGCTTCATCGGGCGTGGTCTGCGCCATTGTAATCATTGCGCAGCAAAGGACGGCTGCAAGCGTCATCAGAATCTTTTTCATTGTCTTATTTTAAATGTGTGATAATTGCGCATTAATTGGTCTGCCGTACATCTGCTTTCGCTGCTATCCGAAATTCTGATGGCGACATGCCGTAGGCATCGCTGAAGATGCGGAACAACGAGCTGCGGGAGAAGCCGGAGAGCTCGGCGATAATCGTTATGGAGTCATCGGTAGTGGCAAGCAGATGGGCAGCATATCTCACACGATACTCGTTGAGGAAGGCGTTCACGCTCTTGCCGTTGGTACAGGTGCTGATGGCATCGGTGATATAGTGTTCATTGGTGCCGAGGAGTTGGGCCAGGCGGTTGCGATCCAGGTTGGAGTCGGTATAGATATGGTCTGAATTATCCATGAGGTCGCAGATACGGCAGAAGAGCTGCTGATTAGCTGTTAGTTTTTCTTTGGGTTCAGCTTTTAACTGTACGATGGTCTGCTTCTGTTCCAGCT
>JAEEGL010592111.1_pt1 | contig 10748 bp, 8 predicted proteins | sample 9134231 | NCBI WGS metagenome assembly JAEEGL01 (sample SAMN16246548, study PRJNA631951) | gut metagenome | biome: gut microbiome; feature: rumen; material: fiber-attached | host: Bos | place: Iran: Karaj | collected 2018-10 | reverse complement strand
TCTTAACTGTACGGGCTTTATGACAAGCTCCGTGTCATATGTTTCTTCGTTGATTTTTATTATATTGAAATAGCACAGCACAGCCATCTGCGAGGTAACCGTGTCGGGCAGCAAAAATGTGATTACCGAATTTTCGTCGGGTTCAAGATATTCGCTTCTTGCCGTGCCCGAGGGCATTGAAAATTCAATATAATATTTATAATCGGGCTGCAGATATTCTTCGTCCAAAGCAAATTCAAGCTGCGTTGCATTATGCTCAAACATTACGCCTGCGTCAATTATTTCATCATGAACAGCCTCGGGAGAAACCTCAATTCTTATAGTTTTCATCTGATACCTCCGTTTTTGTTTTTAAAATTAAATCCTCCAAATTTTTCGGAGGATTTATAAGACTGAAACCGCAGAAATAGGCGTATTTCAGAGCTGAAAACAGCTCGTTGCCGCCTTTTTCAATAAGACGGTATGCCTGATATCTGCTCAGTCCGTGTTTTTCGGCTATGCGGGAAACGGGAAGTCCGTAAAAGTATTTTTCCTTTATACATGCTCCCGTAAGTCCGTCAAGCTCGTTTTCAATGGCAAGGTCGATAATTTTTTTAAGATTATGCTTCCTTGTATTAAGTATGTATTTCGGCAGATTCTTTGTGTCGTCAACGCTCATAATCTCGAATCTTTCGGAAAGATAAGCGTATTCCTCGTCATCAATTTTTATAAACTCTGCGCAGTCCATATAACCTCCTCAGATTGCATAAATTAAAACAACACCTAACGGCTTTCACCGTAGGTGCTGCTTTTTTGTTCACTCGCAATTACTATTTTAACCGAACATTTGTTCGCTGTCAAGAGCGTTTTATTATTATTTTATTTTCCGAGCAGCAGAGACAGAATTTCCTTAACATCCTCCGCCCTCGCCTTGCCGCCGAGCGCCTTCATTGTCTGACCGACAAGAAACTGAAATGCATTTGTTTTACCGTTTTTATACTGTTCAACCGCTTTTCCGTTTTCGGCAATTACCTGCTCTGCCGTTTCTTTTACGAGAGCATTGTCTGTTACAATCGAGAGCGAATTTTCCTCAACATATTTCATTGGCTCTGCGCCGTCGCAAAATGCTTTTTCAAGCACTGCCTTTCCCGTATTTCTGTTGATTTTTCCGCTTTTCACCATTTCAATTACGCTTACAAGATATTCGGGTTTAAGCGGATTGTCTTCAGGTGCAACGGAATTATCCTTCATCAGCCGCAGAACCTCGCCGAGAATCCAGTTTGAAAGCTCCTTTGCATCGCCGTAAAGCTCATTTGCCCTTTCAAAGAACTGCATTACATACACATTTTCCGTAAGAACAGCCGTATCGCATTCGGGCAATCCGAGCTGTGAAATATACCGTTTTTTCTTCTCCTCGGGCAGCTCGGGCAAACTGTTTTTGAACGCTGAAATCTGCTCATGTGTAATTTTCAGCGCAGGCAGATCGGGCTCGGGGAAATACTTGTAGTCGGAGGCTTCCTCCTTTGAACGCATGGCGAAATTGACATTCAGCTTTTCGTCCCAGCGCCTTGTTTCCTGCACAACTTTTCCGCCGCTTTCAAGCAGGGCAATTTGTCGCTCCTTCTCGAATTCCATAGCTTTTTCTATTGCGTGCAGCGAGCTTAGATTTTTCATTTCCGTTCTTGTACCCAAAGCCGTTTCGCCCGCAGGTCTGACGGAAAGATTTATATCGGCTCGCAGCGAACCTTCCTGCATTTTACAGTCGGAAACGCCGATATACTGCAGAATAAGCTTAAGCTTTTCAAGAAAGTCAACTACTTCCTTGGGCGAGCGGAAATCCGGCTCGGAAACAATTTCAATAAGGGGCACGCCGCAACGGTTATAGTCAATGAGCGTACAGTTCTCATTTTCACAGTGAATAAGCTTGCCTGCGTCCTCTTCCATATGAATTTCGTGAATTCCGATTTTTTTCTTTTTGCCGTCCGTTTCAATTTCAATGTATCCGTTACGGCATAACGGCAGATAAAGCTGTGAAATCTGATATGCTTTAGGCAGGTCGGGATAAAAATAATTTTTTCTGTCAAAGCGTGTCAGCTCGCTGACGCTGCAATTAAGAGCAAGTCCCGCCTTAACGGCAAATTCAACCGCTTTTTTATTAAGAGACGGCAAAACACCGGGCATACCCGTACAGATTTCGCAGACATTGGTATTTGGTTTGTCGCCGAATTCCGCAGAGCAGCCGCAAAAGATTTTTGTCTTTGTTGCAAGCTCTGCGTGGACCTCAATTCCCGTTACCGCTTCCCACTTCACAGTACCGCCTCCTTTGCAATTTCAGGTCGGACCGTGTGATAATCCGTAACGCCTTCAAACGCTTTGGCGGCGCTTAAAATTTCCGCCTCACAGAAGCGTTTTCCTATGAGCTGCATACCTACGGGCATACTGTTTTTGTCAAAGCCGCAAGGGGCGGCAAAAGCAGGCAGATCTGCAAGATTAACTGCAACCGTGTAGATGTCGCTCTGATACATTTCAACGGGATTTTCAAGCTTTTCGCCTGCCTTCCACGCCGCAGTCGGCGAAACGGGCGCAAGTATAATGTCAAACCGTTCAAACGCTCTGTCAAAGGCTTCGGCTATCATTGATTTTACTCTTGTCGCTTTAAGATAATACTCTTCAAAATATCCGCTTGAAAGCACAAAATTGCCGAGCATAATTCTGCGCTTTGTTTCCATTGAAAAGCCTTCGGAACGGCTTTTTACATACATTTCGTCAAGACTGCTACAGTCTTCGGCTCTGTATCCGTATTTTACTGCGTCAAATCTTGCAAGATTCGACGACGCCTCTGCGCAGGCAATAATATAGTAAGCAGGCGCAGCGTAATCGGTTAAAGGCAGACTGAAAAATTCTATCTCTGCTCCGAGCTGTCTGAAAATTTCAGCGGCATTGAGAACGGAGTTTCTGACATCTGCGCTTATTTCGCCCGAGAGATATTCCTCGGGAATTCCGATTCTTTTGCCTTTGATTTCACCCTTTACCGCCTGTTCATAATCAAATCTGTAATTCTTGTTGCAGGTCATATCCTTCCCGTCGGCGCCGCAGATAACGCTGAACAAAGCGGCGCAATCGTCAACATCCCTGCCTATGGGACCTATCTGGTCAAGTGAGGAGGCGAAGGCGACAAGTCCGTAACGGGAAACAGCCGAATAAGTGGGTTTAAGACCCGAAACACCGCAAAATGAACAGGGCTGACGGATAGAGCCGCCCGTGTCCGAGCCTAAAGCAAGCGGAATAATTCCCGCCGCAACCGCAGCCGCAGAGCCGCCCGAGCTGCCGCCCGGAACTCTTGTCAAGTCATAGGGATTCTTTGTAGCTCCCGTAAATGATGTTTCGGTTGTGCTGCCCATGGCAAACTCGTCAGTGTTGAGCTTGCCCGTAATAATCATACCGGCGCCGTTTATACGGTCGATTACACTTGCATTATATGCAGGAATAAAATTTCCGAGCATTTTTGACGAGCAGGTTGTGGCAATCTCCTTTGTGCAGATATTATCCTTTATTCCTATGGGGAGTCCCGCCAGTATTCCCGTAAACTCTCCGTTTTTCATTCCCTTTTGAACCTCATCCGCACGCTGCAGAGCGCTCTGAATACATAAAGTATTGTAACAGTGAAGTCTGCCGTCGAGCTTTTCGGCAGCGCTGAAAAAATATTCCGTTGTTTCCCTGACCGAAATTTCCCCGTTTTTTATAAGGCGGGATATTCCGGTCGCATTAAGTTTTGCTATTTCCTTCATTTCCTGCCTCATTCCACGGTTTTCGGAACAACAAAGCAGTTGTCCCTTTTTTCTTTTGCGTTTTCAAGTATTGCTTCGGGTTTTTCCGGTCCGTTTAAAGCATCCTCACGCAAAGCGTCAATTCCGGTAACACAGAATGAATCCTGCCCGATACCGTCGGTATCAAGCTCCGCAAGTTTTTCCATAAACCGAAGGACTTCCTGCAAATCCTTTTGCGCAGTTTCCTTTTCTGCGGCGGAGAGTTCAATTTTACTCAATTTTTCAAGTCTTGTTACAAGCTCTGCGTCAATTCTCATTTTAAGCTCCGTTGAATTATTTTACCGTGAGTACAATTATATCACAAATTCCCGCTTAATAGAATATAATTATTACAATATAAAAACAAAATTTGATTGAAATTGCAATAAATTTATGATAATATATGTTTGTATATGCAAAAAACTATTTCCGGACATCTGGAGGATTGTACTATGAATAAAAGCAAAAAACTGATTGCAATAGCTTTAGCGCTGACGCTTATTATAGCTGTTATAGTTATTCTGCCCGCCTGTAAAAAGGACAACATAAACAGCGACGAGGTTGTAGTGGTTACCGACAAAAACGGTGTGCCCGTTACAGATGAAAACGGTGAGGCAATTACCGTTGTGCTCGAAACCGAGATTGTTGAAATCACAAATGCAAACGGCGACAAGGTTTATGACGAAAAGGGCGAGGCTAAAACATCCATTATCTATCATTCCAAGGATGTTGAAATCCCGCTTACCGATAAAGACGGAAATCCCGTTACTGACGCTAACGGCAAAATAGTCAGCACTATGATAACCGTTCCGCCCAAAACCGAAAGAGTTATTACCGAGGTTCAGGTTACCGACAGAAACGGCAATTATGTTACAGACGAAAACGGTGAAATTTTAACCTATACGCTTAATTATACAACGGGTATTGCAGGTCAGGGCGGCAACAACTCCAACTGGGGCACAACGCTCGGCGGCTCACAGAATGACAGCTACAAAGCTGTTGCGGCAACTCCCGACGGCGGCTGTGTTGCTCTGTTCCAGACAAACTCCAAGGACGGCACAGTTGCAAATCTTGTTACGGACAACGCTTCCGTTCCCTATATTGTTGTTATCAAATACGATAACGAGGGCAAGCTGAAATGGCAGAAGGTATTCTCGGGAGACGGCGCTCTTTCACTCAACAGCATTGATGTTGACTCTGACGGAAACCTCTTCCTTGCCGGCTATACAAATGCCATGAATCTCGGCTTCAAGAATTACGGCGACTATGACGCTGTTCTTTATAAGCTCAGTTCTTCGGGCGATGTTAAATGGGTTAAGAATTTCGGCGGAAAAATGACCGACGGCTTCAACAGCGTAAGCGTCTGCAATGACGGTTCAATAGTTGCGGCAGGTCTTTCAGGCTCTACCGACGGTAACGCAGCTGCGCTCGGACTTGCTGCCGGCACTACCGCTGCTGCAGTTGTAAAATTCAATTCAAACGGCGATATAGTTTTCGCAAAGGCAGTAGGCTCAACAGGCGACTCCTTTAACGCAGTTGATGTTGACAACGCAGGCAATATCTATGCAGTAGGCAACTTCTCCTCAGGCGCGGGAATTGAAAATTACGGAAAATCGGACGCTGTTATAGCAAAGCTCAGCTCGAGCGGCAATCTTGAGTGGACTCAGCATTACGGCGGCAGCAGAATAGATAATTTTACCGGCATAATCACTCTGGGAGACGGCTGTATAGTTGTAGGCCGTTCGCAATCCACGGATCACAGCCTTGAAGCTCTCGGCAATCAGGGCGACTATGACGCAATCATTGTTAAGTATAATCCCAACGGCACAATAGTCTGGGAAAATGCCTTCAGAGGCTACTATGCAGAGGGCTTTACAGACATTACCTCCGCAAAGGACGGCACAATAGTTGTCTGCGGCTATTCCGCTTCGGGCAACCGTGACCTCAAGACAGTAGGCAATAAGGGCGGCACGGACGGTATTATCGTTACCTATAACGCTATGGGCAAGGTAAGCTCAGTTCAGGGCTACGGCGGCGGCCGTGATGACAAGTTTGAATGTGTATGCGTTCTTAACAGCGGCGAATTCGTTGCCTGCGGTACAACGCTCTCAATTGACGGCGACCTTGTAGGCGCAAGAGCAGCCAGCGACGGTCAGCATACTGTCGGTATGATAGCAAGATTTAAGTAAAGGAAACTTTTTAATGACAGAGGACAGATTTGAATCCGGTTACATTCCGCTTTCACATCAGATAATGTGGCTTGTCCTGCGTGTACTCATTCTGATTTGGGGCATTTACGGTCTGTTTCACGGCTCGGTTGTCGAATTCCTCGAAGCCATTTTTGCGATAATTTTTACGCATCTCTGGGATTTCTTTCAGATATTCGGCGGCTACACCTTTATTACAAGAGTTGATTACACTACGCAGTCAATGCTTAATATTTTCATTTTCATCGGCGTAGCGGTCGGTTCAACCTTAAACAACAGAACGGATTTTCACCATTTTGATCTGATTACGCATTTCTTTGCAGGCTTTATTGCTTCATGGATTGCCTATGACCTTGCAATAGTAGTTCAGGGCAAAAAAAGAAGGCTTTCGCCTGCGGTAGCGGGAATGTTCAGCATTTTTGCAGCCTGCTTTATTGCAGTCGGCTGGGAAATGTACGAGTTTACAATGGACAGGGTTTACGGTCTGCTTTTGCAGAATTCAATGCCTATGTCCGACTACGGTCTGACCGACACAATGGTCGATATCATAATGTCCTCGGCAGGTGCGGTTGCGGGTATGTTCCTTGTTGCATTTTACCGCAACGGACTTATCGGCAAACACAAAAAGCTCTATAAGCAGAGAGCCGAGAGGCTTGAAGAAAACGAGCTTTTAAAAGAAAAACTTTTGAAAGAATATTACAAAAACAATAAACATTAAAAGAGGTGGTTAAAATGAAAAAGAGAATTACGGCTTTGCTGCTCTGCTTCGTTTTAACCCTTTTTATGTGCTCCTGCTCGGCTCAAAAATATGCTGCCGTAAAGGTTAACGGTGAAAAAATCGGCGCAGGGATTTACACATATTTCCTTGACAGGGCAAAGGCAGAGAATCCCGACGCTTCAGAGCAAGAGCAGACAGAAGCCGCAAACAAAAAGCTTGCAGACTATGTTGCGGTCAATACGGAATTTCAAAACAGAGGCTTAACGCTCGGCGTCGAGGAAAAATCCGGCGTTTCCGACAGCGTTGACACGCTCTGGCACAGCTTCGGTGAGTATTACGGAAATCTTAAAATCACCAAGCAGGATTTATACAAAATTGAACTGAGCAAGGCATACCGTCAGGCTTTGATGCTTAACTACTATGCCGCAGACGGCGCTAATCCCGTTTCCGACGACGAGCTGAAAACCTATTTCAAAGAGCATTACATAGCCTTCAAGGCGGTTACCGGCTTTTTAACCACGGTTGACGAAAACAACAATCCCGTTGCGGTAAGCGACAGCGAAAGACAGAGTATAATAAACAAATTCAACAACATGATTGACGATATAAACGACGGTTCCGTTTCAATCGAAGGCGCCGCAGGTTATGCGGAAAATGTTACGCTTACCTCAAATGCCGTTGTTATTGACGAAAATGACAAGAGCTATCCTCAGGGCTTTTACAGTCAGGTTGCCAATGTTGAGGAAGGCAGAGCCGGAAATTTCATTTTGGGCGACTTCATTTTCACGGTGCAGCGCTATTCCGTACTATCGGACGAGCTGAATCTGTTTGAAAAGTACAAAACAAAATGTCTTTCCGCCTTCAGGGGCGAGGATTTCGACAAGGTTGTCAGCGAGTGGAGCAAAGCTTACACCGTAGCTTAATTCTTATATAAAATTAAAGCAGACCCGAAAAGGTCTGCTTTTTGTTTTGCATTATTTTAATTACAACTGATTTCTCTGGATTTTACCGCTTATCGTTTTTGGAAGCTCGTCACGGAAAACAACTATTCTCGGATATTTGTACGGCGCCGTATGAGCCTTAACATAATTCTGAATTTCCTTTTTAAGCTCTTCGGTACCCTCGGTGCCTTTTACAAGAACAATACTTGCTTTTACTACCTGTCCTCTTACCTCGTCGGGCTCTGCGGAAACGCCGCATTCAAGGACATACGGAAGCTCCATAATAACGCTTTCAATTTCAAACGGTCCTATTCTGTAACCGGAGGACTTGATAACATCGTCAACCCTGCCTACATACCAGAGGAAGCCGTCCTCGTCACGCCAGGCGGTGTCGCCCGTGTGGTAATAGCCGTCATGCCATACCTTCTTTGTTGACTCCTCATCTCTGTAATAGCCGAGGAAAAGTCCGCAGGGGATTTTTTCGCTTGTCTTGATGACGATTTCGCCTGTTTCGCCTACGGGTACGCTGTTGCCGTTTTCGTCAACAATATCCATATCATACATAGGCGAAGGCTTGCCCATTGAGCCGACCTTGTGGGTGCCGCCCATAAGATTTCCGACTGTCAGGGTTGTTTCGGTCTGACCGAAGCCTTCCATAATCTGAAGTCCCGTCGCCTTTTCAAACTGACGGTAAACCTCGGGATTCAGCGCCTCGCCTGCCGTTGTCATATGACGGACAGAGGACAAATCATACTGTGAAATATCCTGCTTAATCATCATACGCAGCATTGTGGGCGGCGCACAGAAGGTTGTGATATTGTATTTCTTGAACATCGGGAGAATATCCGCAGCGTCAAAGCGGTCAAAATCGTAGGTAAATACCGCTCCCTCGCTGAGCCACTGACCGTAGAGCTTGCCCCAGAGAGCCTTGCCCCAGCCTGTTTCGGAAATTGTGAAATGCAGACCGTCGTCGCTGACTCCGTGCCAGTATTTTGCGGTAATGTAATGGCCTAAAGCATATTTGTAAGAGTGAATTGCAAGCTTCGGATAACCCGTTGTGCCCGAGGTAAAGAACATAACCATCGGGTCGTTGCCGCAGGGCGTTTCCTCCGACCTGTAAAAATGAGCGCTGAAAAGTCCGAATTCCTCGTTGAAATCGTGCCAGCCCTCTCTCTTGCCGCCGACCATAATCTTATTTTTAAGACCGTCATAGTTTTGCTCTGCAAGCTCAACCTGATGAGCAACATCACCGTCTGCGGTGCAGACAATGGCGCTTACCTCGCCTACCTTGAAGCGGTAGTCAAAATCGTGCTGCTGAAGCTGATTTGTTGCGGGAATTGCAATTGCGCCGAGCTTATGAAGAGCGAGCATCGAGAACCAGAACTGATAATGCCTTTTAAGAACAAGCATAACCTTGTCGCCTTTTTTGATGCCGAGCGACTTGAAATAGTTAGCCGTCTGATTTGAATAGCGCTTCATATCGTTAAAACTGAAGCGTCTTTCGGTCTTGTCCTTTGAAATGTGGAGCATTGCAAGCTTGTCGGGCTCTTTCTTTGCAATTTCATCTACTATATCAAATGCAAAATTGAATTTGTCCTCATCGTGAAATTCAATTTTCTGCAGATAACCCTTTTCGTTGGTAACGCAGCTTACGAATTTGTCGCTGACAAAGCTCTTCTGAGTAGTCTGAGGCACAAGCGTTTCTCTTACGATTTCTTCCTTTTCCTCTGCGCCGGACATAACAACCGCAAGGAATTCGCAGTCCTCGCCGTCAACGGCTATCATACCGTGAGGAGTCGAGCTGTTGTAATAAATGCTGTCGCCCTCGTAAAGTGTTTCGGTGTTGTTGCCGACCTGCACCTTAAGGTGACCTTTTATAACATAGTCAAATTCCTGACCCGAATGTGTAGTACAGTGAACGGGCTTATTCTGCAAAGCTTCGTCATACTCGTACTTAACCCAATGGGGCTCGGCAAGCTTTTTGCGGAATTTCGGAGCAAGATTGACAATGTCAATGCCGTCCTCCTTTGCCGTCTGCTGACCGCTGCCCTTTCTTGTCACGGTGTAAAGCGAAAGATGGGCGCTTTTGCCTTCAAGTATATTTGTAATATCAATATTAAACACATGAGCGCATTTGTGAAGGAAGGTAAACGGAAAATCAAGCTCGCCCGCTTCATATCTGCGGTAATCGTCAACCGTTACCTCTGTTTCAATGGCCATTTCCTCTTCGGTAAGTCCCGAAATTTCACGCATCTCACGTATTCGCATAGCGACCTCTAAAAGTTCTGATTTTGCATGCGTGTTTTTTGGCATATCCATAATTATTCCTCCTTTTTCGGAATATAAAAATAAAAACACCCGTCTCAACTTTGAGACGAGTGTGAAAATCACATCCGCGGTACCACTCAAATTGCAATTAAAAATAATTGCCGCTCAGGCTCCAACAAGCCGTATGCATTAACGCAGCAGTCACGGGAGGCGCCTACTGAATAACAACCGTTCGGACCTCCGGCTCGGAAGGGATGGGCATCAAGTCTATGCTTTCGGTTCACACCTGCCACCGAATCTCTGAAAAAACAACTGACTTTGCCGTCTTCGTCATTGCCTTTGCTCAATTTTTAACTATACTAACACCGAAAAAACCGTTTGTCAAGAAAAAATTAAATGTTTTACAGAATTATTTTATATGTCGCTCAGCTCATCCGAAAGAGCGCAGAGCGCATCAAGGCTCAACGCTTCGGCTCTTATATTCTCGTCAAAGCCGAGTCTCAGCAGAGCGTCTGCAACCTGCTGTTTGGGTATTCCCATGCCTGCGGAAATGCCGTTTGCGGCAGTTTTTCTTCTCTGCATAAAAATCGCCCTTACCATTTTGAAAAACAGCTTTTCGTCTTTGACGCTTACGGGAGCTTTATCACACAGAGAAAGCCTTATTACCGCCGAATCAACCTTCGGAGCAGGCACAAACGAATCCCTGAAAACATCAAAGAGCTTTTCCGCTTTTGCGTAAAAATTCACTGCAACGGTAATTGCGCCCGAATTTCTTGTGCCAACCTCTGCGGTAAGTCTGTCGGCTGCTTCCTTCTGCACCATAACGATA
>JAEEGL015608249.1_pt1 | contig 10749 bp, 4 predicted proteins | sample 9134231 | NCBI WGS metagenome assembly JAEEGL01 (sample SAMN16246548, study PRJNA631951) | gut metagenome | biome: gut microbiome; feature: rumen; material: fiber-attached | host: Bos | place: Iran: Karaj | collected 2018-10 | reverse complement strand
AGTTGCAATAGCCATTCCAGATACAGGGTTGTTAGAAGAACCAACAAGACCAACCATACGGCTAGAAACTGTAGCAAAGAAGAATCCGAATACTACAATGATAATAGCTCCAATGAGTCCTACAGGAATAGCTGGAAGAATCCAGATTACAAGAACAATTACAGCTGCAAGAATCAAAAGGAAGAGAGTTGGAAGGTCGCGGTTTGTGCGTTCTTCAACTGCTTCCTTGTGACCAAAGCCCTTAATAGCCTTGTTGAAGGTTTTTATGATTGTAGGAAGGGATTTGATAAGGCTGATGATACCACCAGTTGCAACAGCACCAGCACCAATGTAACGGATGTAGCTGCTCCAGATTCCCCATGCACCAAGTTCAGCAACAGAAGCCTTAGCAGGTGGGAGAATAGAAGAATCACCAAAGAAGAAAATCAAAGGAATTGCAACGAACCAGCCAATTACACCACCGGCCATCATGTAAGAAGAAATTTTCTTTCCACAGATGTAACCAACACTTGCGAGGGCAGGGAGAACATCCATACCAAAGCCAGTACCGATAGACTTAATAGACCAGTCAATTTCTGATGGGAAGAGTTTAATTCCGTCTGCAATGAATTTGTAGATTGCAGAAATACCAAGACCAGAGAAAACGATCTTTGATTTTTCTCCGCCTTCTTCACCGGCAAGAAGAACTTCTGCACAAGCAGTTCCCTCTGGGAATGGCAAAACGCCATGCTCTTCTACGATGAGAGCTGAACGGAGAGGAACCATGAAGATGAGTCCGAGAAGAGCTGCACACAAAGAAATGATTGCGATAATCCAGAATGAAGGTTTGTGAACAACGTCACTTTCTGCAGCCCACATAAAGAGAGCTGGTAATGTAAAGATTGCTCCAGCAGCAAGAGATTCACCTGCTGAACCAATTGTCTGCACCATGTTATTTTCCAGAATAGAATCACGCTTCATGATAACGCGGATAATACCCATGGAAAGAACAGCAGCTGGAATAGACGCAGATACGGTCATTCCAACACGCAGACCCAAATAAGCATTTGCCGCACCAAAGAGTACGGCAAGGATGATTCCCAGTGTGATGGAAACCGGAGTAATTTCCGGCATAATCTTATCCGCTGGGATAAAAGGTTTAAATGATGTTTTTTCCATAACCTTTTGAGTATATCAAAAAATTATTAAAATCGCTATAAGAAAATAAAGTATTACTATATATAGTAACGGTTGTAGGGGTTATAAAATTTTCTTTAGAGGCTTTCCTACCAGGCTGATAACAGGACCTAAAAGCAGAGACATCAAAATTGAGCCGACAATAGAGCCCTGAATGCCGTCTGGATTCAACAAACCTGCGAGAACGCCGAGACCAACTGCTGCAAGGTCAAAACAGATTCTGATAATGAAGAATGGAATTACAGTAATCCAGCCGCTGAGGATATTTGGAATTGCGTCGTATGGAGCGACACCCATCTGAGCATTCATATAAATTGCGGCAACAATAGAGAAACAGATCAGGGTAAGTGCAAAAATAACAATGCGCAAAGCAAAGTTGCCTTCGCTCAGAACCTGTGCAAAACCAATATTGCTCCAGATCCAGCGGCACAAATCAACTACATAACCAATTAAAAGCATGTTGGCAAGAGTTCCAAAGCCAATCATTTCTGCACCAAAGGCAAAGGTAAATATGAACATAATGCCGTATACAATAACCTGAGTATTACCAAGTCCCAGTCCGAGTACACTTGCAACATTAAGATTTAAGAAACTGGCAGGGTCTGTTCCCCAGCCAATTTCAACGAGAATAGATACAAAAACGCCCATGAGAATTACTGCAGGCAGCATAAATGCAAGGCGTTTGCCAAAGTTTGGCACGATAAATTGTTTGAAGGTAAATTTCATGAGAGATATATTATGTAAAAAAAGATTCCCGGGTCAAGCCCGGGAATGACACTAGAGGAAGTATGTTTTCATCAAGCCCTTTCCCTTAACTTCAACATCAATTCCTTCGCTGTATGCAAACTGATCTTTTGTCTGAAGATAAGTGTGCTCTGTTACGTGAATCTTCATTGGTTCGCCGGTACTTTCCATTCGGCTTGCAACATTTACAGTATCACCCCAGATATCGTAAATGAACTTAGACTTACCAATAACACCAGCAACGAGATTTCCGGTATTAATTCCAAGACGAATCTGAACCTTTACAGGAGAGCTCAAATTAAAGCGGCGGACATCTTCCATAAGCCCAAGTGCAAAACGTACCATGCGCAAAGCTCCGTCATTATCTGCCTCTTCAGTAAAGCCGGTAGCAGCCATGTATGCATCACCAATAGTCTTAATCTTTTCAATGCCTTCACGGCTTGCTCGTTCATCAAAAAGCGAAACCATTTTATTCAGCATAGTAACAACTTCTTCAGCTGTCATACCGTCACTCATTTTTGTAAAGCCGACAATATCGGTAAACAAAACTGTAATGTTCGGGAATTTCTTAGCTATAGTGTGCCCAGGCTTTTCAGTAAGTTCTTTCGCAACTTCAGCAGGAAGAATATTAAGAAGCAGACGCTCAGATTTTTCTTTTTCAAGCTTAAGGTCGTGAGTTCGTTCTTCAACCTTTTTTTCAAGTTCAATTTGATAACGGCGCATCTGGCGGATTTTGAGCCATACAATAAGGGCTGCAACTCCTACTACAATTACGCCAACCAGAATCTGGAACCAGAGAACCTGCCATATATAAGGCTTTTTAATGATGAATATAGGATCAGAAGGTTTGCTCTTAATTTCATCACCATTCTGAGAAATAACCGTAAACTGATAGGTTCCAGGCTTAAGGTTAGTGTAAGAAACATTTCGCAGATTAGACCATTCAGAATAATTATTTTCAAAACCACCGAGTCTGTAGCAGAAACGCATCTGATCAGAAGAAATAAAGCTCAAGCCTGTAAACTTAATGCTCAGACGTTTTGCAGAAGGTGACAGAATAATTTTTCCACCATTATAATCATATTTTACGTTATCAATAGAATATTCCTGAATTTCGATTTTTGGCGGAACCTGATTTTTTCCAGACTTTACAGGATCATAAATTGCAAAGCCATCAATCAATGTAAACCATACGCGGCCTAAAGAATCCTGTGTCGAAACAGAAGTTGAAGTAACACCACCGGTATTAAGACCATCTGAATCACCATAGAATTTTACATTAAGCCGTTTCTTTTTTCCGCTTACAACATCTTCAATTTCAGAAAGCGTTACAGAAAGAACACCCTTGTTGCTTGTCATCCAGATAGTCTGAGTATAATCGCAGATCATCTGGAAAACACTGTCGGTACCAAGTCCATTAGAAGAATTAAAATTAAAGAAGGAATCAGTTGCTTCATTATATTTTGAAATACCAGTACCAGTTGCAATCCAGAAGCCGCTTCCTTCAATTGGAGCAGTCTTAAAAATTACATTTCCTGCAAGACCATTCTCTGATGTAAAATGCTTAACAATCTGGTCATCTTTGAGAATATATATACCGCCGCCATCTGTACCAACCCAAACCTGGCCCTTAGAATCTTCATAAAGACTCATAATAAATTCATTATCAAAACCTTCTTTACGGGTGATGTTTTTTATACTTCCATCTTTTTCGATAATGCTTAAGCCTTGAGTTGTACCAACATAATATTTACCGTCAGTAGTTTTGATGGAAACGCGGCACTTAAGGCCTGCAAGTCCATCATTCATTGTCCAGACAGTAATCTTATTTTCAGCAGTAACGCGAACCTGACTTATATCAGAATAAGAAGAAATCAAAAGTTCCTTGTCGGCAGTCATACCAACATGGCGAATTCTTGCACCCTTACACAATTCAGTGATTTCATTTTCGATAAACTGACCGTCTTTGTTATAGCAGTAAAGACCATTATCGGCACCAAGCCAGGTAACGGCACGCACAGGATCCTCGCAGATTGCATTAACAGCAATCGGCATTGTGATAGTGCGGAACTTACCCTGACTCATTTTCTCAATACCACCTCTGTTATAGGCAAGCCACATATTGCCTTCGCGGTCTTCAAAAATATGGTTGATATAGTCATCTGTAAGACCGTTGCGTTTGTCGTAGTAAGTAAACATTCCGTTATGAAGAATTGTGATACCACAGTCAGATGCAAACCAGAAATTTCCGGCAGTATCCTGAACGATTGAATTTACAACCGTTCCTTCCTGATGGTCATGGCCAATATCAAAAACAGTTTCTTCAGTGTCTTTGATTCGTACAGCATAGTGAGGGGCAACACCAAACCAGAACGCACCGCTCTTATCCTGAGTAACTTCATTAACAGATGGATTTTTGATTTTTGTGATGCCGGTAAATCTTTCGAGTTTACGGGTATAAACAAAAAGATCATTTTCAATAGCAGTAGAAATCCAGATACGTCCGGCAGTATCGCAGTAAAGACGAGAAACCTGAATTGTTTCCTGACCAAGTTCGTGCAAGCCTTCAGGGGTTACAACTTCATTTTTCGGAGTGAGATAACACAAGCCAGAAGCTGTTCCCAGCCAGATGTTGTTACTAAAGTCTTCACAGATAGCACGAATAGAGTTATGAGGGAGCCCGGATTCTGTAGTGAATTTTAAAAGAGTGCCGTCAGTCTTAATACATGTAACACCCTCATCATTGTGACCAACCCAAAGGTTTCCGTTCGAATCCTGGAAAATTGAACGCACAGAAGCAAAATCATACTTTGGATCTATGTTGCGGGAAAAAGTCGCAAACTCAACACCGTCAAAGCGGGCAAGACCATCGTAGGTACCAATGTAGATGTAGCCCTTCTGGTCCTGCATAATAGCAGTAATTGTCATACCCGGAAGGCCATCAGCGGTTGTCCAGTTACGGCAAACATAATCGTTCAAAAAACTCTGGTCGATGTTGCCGTTGGCTGCAGACTGAGAAAAGACAGTTGTAGCAAGGCAGGCAAGTAAAGTAAAAACAAATAAAATCTTCTTCATAATATTATTGTATGCCCGTTGTTAGAAAAAATCAAAATTTTCGGCACAGTGATGATTTTCAGAATAATTGAGATAGATGAGATTTTACGAGCTTTGTGTTATAATTTTGGGATATGAAAGCTTTTAAGAAAATTAAGACACTTTGTGTGAGCGTGGCACTTTTAGTTTTAAGTTCAGTTAATGTTTGTGCAGTGGAATTTGATTACGTTCAGCCTTTTAAGTTAAACCCGGTGAATGACGGAATACAACTTGGTATTGGGGCTGCACTGAGCGGTTCAGCCTTAATTTGCGATAAATTCGTACATATAAAAGACAATGAATATAATCCAGCCGACTGGGACATTAAAGATATTCCGGGGCTCGAACAGATGTTTATGGCGCCGTACAGTAAGCCGCTGCACATTGTTGGAACGGGCACTGCCGGTCTTGCGATGTTAACTCCTGCATTGTTCGCTATAATGCCAAGCAGTGAATGGCTTATGATTGGAACAATGTATTTGGAAACTCTTCTTTTTGCAAACGGAATCAAAGAGTGGACAAAGCTTTTGGTATACCGTGCACGTCCTTATATGTACTTCGACGGATATCCACAAGACAAAGTGGAAGACGGTGACTGGAACTGTTCCTTCCCATCAGGCCATACAACCTTAGCCTTTGCCGGAGCCGCCTTTACCACAATGGTATTCTGCCAGTGCTACCCAAATTCAAAATGGAATTACGCAGTGGCCGGAGTCTCATTCGGTGTTGCAGCCCTAACAGGAGCTCTGCGTATGGCCAGCGGAAATCACTTTTTCACCGACGTCCTCGTAGGAGCCATAATAGGAACCGCCTGCGGTTTTGCAGTCCCATACATGCACACCCAGACCTTCTATGGTAAGTTCCAGAAAAAGTCCGGCAGTGCAAGAGCCTCAGTTACTCCAGCGGGAGTTAGTTTTACTTATAATTTTTAGGTGCAAAAGAAAAATTGAGGAAAAATTTATTATTTTTCCTCAAATAAATTCCTTTTTTGATATATCTCTTCCTAATCTATATATAGAGAAAAATAAGAATATTTTTCAATTTTATAGTTATTAGGAGGCAGCAAAATGTTGTCAGCAATTAAACCATTTGAACAGCTGGTTTTCACAGATGATTTTATTTTTTATCAAGTGATGCAGTGTGATGATATCTGTAAAGATATACTAGAGCATCTTCTAAAAGTTCAAATAGATCACATTGAACGTCAGGAAGTTCAGAAAGAGTTAAAGCCATATTACGAAACGCGTGGAGTTCGATTGGATGCTTATATAAAAGACAGTAACAGAATTTTTAATGTTGAAATGCAAAAAGTTTCAAATGAAGAACTTCCAAAACGTAGCCGTTATTATAGTTCAATGCTGGATGCAAGCGACTTGTTGAAGGGAGTCGATTACACAAAACTCAGTGAAACTTTTATAATCTTTTTATGCAAGAAAGATCCATTTGATAAAGGCCTTCCTGTATATACTTTCAAAACAACATGTCAGGAATCCAAAGAGTTTACACTAAAAGATGAGAATTATAAGATATTTTTTAATGCTCAAGCTGCAGAAAATGAACCTGACCTTGAAATCCGTGCATTTCTGAATTATATTAACTGTAATGAGGCAACAGATAGACTTACAGATAAAATAGATTCAATAATTCAAGAAATAAAACAGCGAGAAGTAAACAAGGAGGCTTATATGATAGAACATTTAAAAGTCCGTGATAATATCATGGAAGGCAAACGTATTGGCCTCGAAGAAGGACGAGAGCAAGGTCGTCAACAACAAGTTGTGGAAGATGCAAAGAATTTTTATAAGAATGGTGTTTCTATAGATGTAATTGCACAGTCCTTAAAAATGTCTGTTAAACAAGTTAAAGAAATTGTTCAAGACGAGCAAACTGCATAGAATATAATCGAACGAAAAAAAACACCACCAAAACTGCAACTAAGCGTGTTCTGGCGGTGAATAGAAACGTATAAAGACCACTCGTTCTTTTTATTCTGCGTTTAGAATTACACGTAAACCTAATTTAAGAGTAGAAGTTCCGCTTCCCCATTCATGGCTGGTATGATTAATTTCAGAGAAAGAACTGCTATTCATATCAGAGGTCAATGTTCCTGTAAGGTAAGTAGAATATGGAGGTCCATATGGATTATAGTCTTCACACCATTCGTAGACATCTGAATCTTGAACAAGTCCTAAAGATGAAGCTGCATTCTGAGCGCCAATATGTTTGTAAACATTTGATTCAGCAATTCTGTATCCAGATTTTGTTTCATCATAATCAAGGACTCCATTATCATGACAATCATTCCAAGAATCATCATTGTCTTTTGAAACAAAATATTTTCCATCAACAACAGAAACTCCATAAGCGCTCCATTTTGAAGGATCTGTTTCTCCATCCATTTTATAAACTGGTTCTTTATTTTCAGCCATGCTTCGTAAGTTACAGTAAACAATAGCATCTCCTAAAGTCATATAATATGCAGGAGTGTTGTCTTTATCTCCAGATGGTATATAGCTTGCCCATTGGGTACCTTTTACTGCACCGAAATATGTCATTATTTCTTCATATTCAGATTGAGTTACCATATGTTTACAAACCTTTATGGTTGAACTTCCATCTGAAACTGTTACAAAATCTGCATTAGTTACAGCTGTACCTGTGCTGACTAAGCGGAAGCCCATTTTTATAAAGCCAGAACTTGAATTTCCCCATTCATGAGAAGTATGAACCATAGAATCAAAAGCAGAAGCTGTATCAGCTACTGTTATATCACCAGAGAAATATGATCTCTTACGATAATCCACATAGTCACTACACCATTCATTTATACTTGAATTACCAGTAATACCCAAAGATTCCGAAGCATTTTTGCTGGCGATTGTCTGATATTCAGCAACTGTTGCAAGTCTATACCCGTTGGCTGTATTGTCAATAATTATTGAACTGTCAGAACCATTATCAGGACCTTCATCATTCCATGTGCTATCATATTCTGCAGAAACATAGTATTTTCCATCAACTTTCTCAACACCAAAGGATCCATACATTTCGTTCGGGTCAGTCTGAACTCCAATTGCATAAACAGGAGTTAAATTATCTCTTAAACTCAGTGCATTACAGTAAATCATTGCATCTGCCCAGGAAATGAAATAAGCTGGGGTAGTTGATTTGTCATCAGATGAAGAAGGGACATATTCTTCGGCTTTGCGAGCTGTACCATAATAAGTCATATATTTTTCATACTCCGTCTGAGAAACAAGATTCTGTCCTACTAATAAGTTAGGAATATCAGAACCATTACCAGGCACGGTTACAAAATTACTTCCACTGCTAGCTTCTGTGTACAGCTTTCCTTCCTCTGTGATTGTATAATTTGTACTTCCATTTGCGGTTACTGCAAATTTTGAGAACTCAGATACTAATGCTTCAGCTGCGTCCTGTGCTATTGTAAGAACAGGAGTTGTTCTTTCATAACTTGCCGGTGTGATTGTAGGAAGTGAACCATTACCTGTGAGTGTACTTGCAACAGCAATTGTCATGAAATCTGGCAGGTAGATATCATTGTCAGCGCTGATAACAGCAGTTTCACCAATAGTGATTACACCTGTAGTTCCTTCATCTGGAGTTCCAATGAAGCCGATACCATTTCCTGAAGTTCCAGCAGTGTTACCACTAATTGTACCGCCTGTCATTGTGAATGAAGCAATTTTGTCTCCTGCAGCCTGGAGACATACACCACCACCATAAGCATAGTCGCCATCGATTATTGTATCTGGTTCACTTATTTGTGCTTTAATAGCAGCATTTCCAGAAATCTCACCGCCGGTCATTTTGAATGTACCGTTTGAATATACAAATACACCGCCACCAGCTGTTGTAAGTACTGAAGACGAATTATAAACACAAGCTGTGTTATATGTTATGTATCCGTCATTCATTATGAAAGAACCAGAAGCAACGCAAACACCAGCACCATATTCATCATCTACACCATTATCTCCAAGAGCTTCAGTCTTATTTCTAGTAATACTTCCATCATTCATTATGAACTGACCACCAGCTACATACACTGCACCGGAATCATATATGCGATTATCTGAAATGCTTCCGCCATTCATAGTAAAGCTTCCACCTGTTTTTACATAAACGGCTCCCTTCTCTAGACTAAAGTCCGAAATAATAGCTCCATCGTTCATAATAAGAGAAGCATTATCTACACAAATGGCTCCCTGAGGATTACCAGAAGAATAAGATTCATTTCCTACAAATGCAGCACCATCATCAAGAGTTACAGTTGCACCAGAAGAAATATTAAGAGCAATACCATCTGCATAATAACCCTGAACATACATTTCAATTTTTATGTTCTTTAATATAACATTTGCATTATCTGAAACAAGCAGTAAAGACTGGTATGGATTGTGTGGATCTGAATACATACCATCTCCATGCAAAATTCCATCAACAGGGTCTTCTCCGGCAGCTGGTTCGTTCTTACCTTGCAATGTTATAGACTTAGCAGGAACAGTATCATCGATTGCAATGTTATATTCTTCGGTCATTCCGTTAATTACAATTGTATAATCCCTATCAGGATCATTTATCATTGTAATTACCTCAAGAGCACCTTGTATTGATTTGAGAGGCGCTGCCGCAGAACCATCACCAAAGATGAGATTATTTGACGAATCAAGGCCTGCAATGTCTACACCGTCTGTAACAGAAACATGAATTTCATCAGTATCATAAATCCATGCTGAATATAGATCCATATCTGACTGAATATGAGAGAACTTATTATCATAGTCTTCTTGTTTGCCATTATCAAAAGCGAATTGGCGAATATTTGAATTTTCTGCTTTGTATACCCAGCCTGCAAATGAATAACCTGTTCGAGAAATGTTCTTAGCAGGATCTTCTGTAGAAGGAATTGTATCAGTGCTCTGTACAGTCTTACTTATTGGAGTTTCGATACCAGTTCCCTTAAATGTAACCGTATAATTTCGATTTAAATAACCATTATCATCAATAAACCATTCAATATCATTTCCTGTTTGAGGTGTTATATGGAAATAATCGTTATTATCTTTGATTTCAATAATATCCATACCTGGCATTGGAGACGATGGTACCGAAATTAGTTCTTGGCCACTCAGACTTAGCCATTCCTCATTAAAAGAAACTGCTGAATAAACTTCTGGAGTAATTGTGATTGAAGCTCCATTTGTCATATTACCAATCAAGTTAACTTTTTTGTATCGAGGGAGATAAAGATCTCCGACAACCGGAGTAAAACCAACAGAGATATTTCCACTATCAGAACAATAAATATCATTTCCATGTTTATCTGTTCCGCAGGTGTTTCCTGTTATTTTACCGCCAGCCAGCATTAAGTTAGCGTTATTAAAAACAGCAATACCACCGCCATTTGTACTAGCAGTATTTTCTGTAATGAGGGTACCATCCTCTATTAAAACAACGGAACCTGATTTCATAACAATACCGGCTCCATTATATCCCTGGCTATCTTTGCCACCGGTAATTTTAATATTTTTGAAGATAACCTGGGTGTTTGTTGCAATTGTAAATACAGGATTTGTACCATCTCCCTGAATTACATCTTGAGGTTCTCCGTTTTTCAAGTCGCTGGCACCAACAAAAGTGATACCTTTTGCTTTGAAAGATCCAATACCATCTGAATTTACAGAAACTACAAGAGATTCAGTAATGGTTCCT
>JAEEGL014814087.1_pt1 | contig 10749 bp, 12 predicted proteins | sample 9134231 | NCBI WGS metagenome assembly JAEEGL01 (sample SAMN16246548, study PRJNA631951) | gut metagenome | biome: gut microbiome; feature: rumen; material: fiber-attached | host: Bos | place: Iran: Karaj | collected 2018-10 | reverse complement strand
GCTCGATGATCTGGCACAGGGCAAAGCGAACACCGGTTTTGTCATACCCGAAGATTTCCTCGAGCGGAGCACCGGCACAAAGAAGCCCCATGAGATCGCTGTTATCACTACGCCTACTTCAGGTCTCACTTCACTTGCGACGGAAGAAGTCTTCGAGAGATTCTTCAGATACAACGCACTCCTTATCCTCGAGAACACTCTTGAAGATTACGGATACAATGAGGGCGGCGTCGATAATGCCGGTATCGAAGATATCTACAACGGCTTCATCGAAGGCGACGGCATCTATGTCCTGACAGGACTGCAGGGTGAGAAATACAACGAGATAACCAAATCGGAAAAGATCGAGATCCCTCTGTACAAGTTCGCGGGACTTTTCATATACGCCGCATGCCTGCTCGGTCTGCTGTCATTCCTTACCGATGTCGACAACAGGATCTATCTGAGATTCGGAAAGGTCCAGAGAATATACATGGCGCTCATCCAGATCGCGATCTATGCCGTGCCGATATCTGCTCTGTCGACAGTCTGTTTCCTTGCGGCAAACATCGAATTCTCTTTCGCGAAAGTCGTCTTGTATACGCTTGCCGTCATCGCTCTGTCCCTGGCCATCGGCGTTGTCATAATATTGCTCCCCTTCAAGGTATCACCGGCCAAAGTGCTCTCTGCGGTGCTTCCCGTATACCTGATACTTTGCTTCCTGTTCGGCGGAATACTCTTTGACCTTGCATCTTTCAGCAAGTTCCTCAAGGACATCTGCATGGTATTCCCTCCGCATTACTTCTGATAACAATGTATAATAACAACATCGGCACCGGTATATCCGTTGCCATGTCAGGAGGAAGTCATGAAAATACGCAATATCATCGCAGGAACTATGTCTGCGCTTATGCTCGTATCCTTTGCAGGATGCGATATGTTCACCACTACAAAGATAGACGTCGATTCGCTTGACGGTATTGACGAAGAAGATTGGATCGATGCCCTTGAATCGATAGGTCTGACTGATTCGGACTACATTGCTTACGGCAACGATTCATTCTCATTCCCCGACGGCACCACGTTCGAGATCGAATCCGAGATCGATGCCGAGACACAGTGCTGCTGCTACTATTACTCCAAGTTTGCCAGCACGGAAGAAGCCGGCGAGCTCTATGAGTATTACGAGGATCTGTATTCCGACGTGCTCAGCAACACGGGCGGTAAGTTCAGCGGGTCAAAGGGTTATGACTCCACGGATGATTCCGGTTATATAGTCCTTAACGGCGACTTCGAAGACGATGACAGTTATTGTCCTTACTACGACATCCTCATCTGGAAGGATGACGTTGTCGTAATGGCTTATCTCGGCAACATCAACAGCAGTGCCGAAGTCAGCGGAGCAAAGAAAGAGATAGGAGAATTCCTGGACGCACTAGGTTATCCCAAGCCGTAAAACACGGAGGTATTTCTCATGCCTGATTATGATGTCGTTATTATCGGAGCGGGAGTTACAGGCTGTGCGGTCGCGATGGAACTGTCGCGGTACGACCTTAAGACCTGCGTGATCGAGAAGGACGAGGACGTCTGTTCAGGCACCTCGAAAGCAAACAGCGGCATGGTCCACGCAGGACATGATGCCGTTCCCGGCACACTCAAGGCAAAGCTCAATGTAAGAGGCGCCGCCATGATAAGGGAGCTGTCTGCAAGCCTTGATTTTCCTTTCAAAGAAAACGGCTCGATGGTGGTCGCTTTCGGAGATGATGATGATTCAAGAAAAGGCCTCGAAGAACTCTTAGACCGCGGCATTAAGAACGGCGTAAAAGACCTCCGGATAATAACGGGGGACGAAGCGCGCACGCTCGAACCTAACCTCTCTGAAGAGGTTAAGCTCGCGCTGCTCGTGCCTCACGGCGGTATCGTCTGCCCGTTCCTCATGACTGTCGCTTTCGCAGAGAACGCGGCAACTAACGGCGTCGAATTCAGATTCCTTACCGAGGTCACAGACATCTCGGGAACAGACGGCGGCTATCTCCTCTCCACCACAAAAGGAGACATCAGCGCAAGAGCCGTCGTCAACTGTGCAGGTGTATACGCGGACAGATTCCACAACATGGTATGCCCCGACTCACCTGTACACATCACGCCCAGGCGAGGCGAATATGTTCTGCTCGACCACGATGCCGGAGATATAGTTTCTTATACGATCTTCCAGCTTCCAACCGCGAAAGGCAAAGGTGTCCTCGTGACTCCGACCGTGCACGGCAACATAATGGTCGGCCCTAACGCGGAAGACCTGGATGACAGGGAAGATACCGCGACAACGCTCGAAGGAATGGATTACATAAAGTCGACCGCCAAGTTGTCGGTGCCTTCCGTTCCCTACGGAAAGACGATAACTTCCTTCTCGGGTCTGCGTGCGACGGAAGACAGAAAAGATTTCGTTATAAGGGAGGCAGCAGAAGGTTTCTTCGATGCGGCAGGAATAGATTCACCCGGACTTACATCCGCTCCTGCGATCGGCGAGATGATAGCGGACATGATATCCGCAAAGTACGGAGCTTCGCAAAAGCAGGACTTCACTTCAACACGCAAGGGCTTCGTAAAACCTCTGGAATTAGATCCGGAAGAAAGAGCCCGCCTTATACAGGATAACCCCGAATACGGCAGGATCGTCTGCCGCTGCGAGAACGTCACCGAAGGCGAGATAAGAGATGCCATAAGGCGCACTCCCGGAGCAAGATCACTTGATGGCATCAAGCGCCGCGTACGCCAAGGCATGGGCAGATGCCAGGCAGGCTTCTGCACTCCCCGCACGGTAAGCATCCTTGCAGAAGAACTCGGCATACCCGAAGAAGAAGTCTGCAAGAACCGTCCCGGCTCTGAGATCCTCATGCAAAAGGAGGATACTGCAAATGGTTAAGCGGAATATAGTCATAATCGGTGGCGGACCTGCAGGTCTTGCGGCAGCGGTATCGGCATACGATGCAGGCGAAAGGGACATCCTCGTCATCGAGCGTGACGACCACCTTGGAGGCATACTGAACCAGTGCATACATAACGGATTCGGCCTGCACACTTTCAAGGAAGAACTCACAGGCCCCGAGTATGCGGCAAGGTTCATTTCACAGGTAAGGGAAAGGAACATCGAGTGCAAGCTCGATACCATCGTGACGGACGTCTCCGAAGACAGGCACGTCACTTACATGAACGGCGCTGAGGGCGTCGTAACGGTCGAAGCAGGTGCCGTCGTGCTTGCCATGGGTTGCCGTGAGCGTCCCAGAGGCGCGCTCGGGATCCCGGGTTTCCGCCCCGCCGGCGTATATACCGCAGGCACTGCCCAGCGCCTCGTCAACATCGAAGGAAAGTGCATGGGAAAAAGAGTCGTCATCCTGGGTTCAGGAGACATCGGTCTCATCATGGCAAGACGCATGACATTGGAAGGCGCGAAGGTCCTGTGCGTTGCAGAGCTCATGCCCTACTCCGGCGGACTCCAGCGTAACATCACACAGTGTCTCGATGACTTCGGCATACCTCTTCTTTTGAGCCACACCGTCTCGAAAATATACGGCAAGGAACGCGTTACCGGCATTGACATCTCTGAGGTCGCGGAAGACCGCAGCATCATCCCCGGCACCGCTGTCCACTACGACTGCGATACCCTTCTGCTCTCCTGCGGACTTCTCCCGGAGAACGAACTCACGAGACAGGCAGGCATCGATATCAACCGCGTTACCGGCGGACCTGATGTAAGAGATGACCTTGAGACGAGCATAGAGGGCGTTTTCGCGTGCGGTAATGTCCTGCATGTGCATGACCTCGTGGATTATGTCTCGCAGGAAGCAATGCGCGCAGGACAGATGGCCGCGCAGTATGTTGCAGGCAACAGTCCTTCCGAAGGCTTTGACCTCCAGGTGATCACGAGCGGCGGTGTCCGCTATACGGTACCGCAGTATATCTCGCCTGCACAGATGGAAGACAGTCTCACGGTAAGGTTCAGAGTGGACATGGTATACAGGGATAAGAAGATCGCAGTATATCTTGGAGACCGCAAGATCCGCGAACAGAAGAAGAACATCGTCAAGCCGGGCGAGATGGAACAGGTAGTGCTCCTCAAAAAAGAACTCGAGGGCGCATCGCCTGAAGACACGATAAGGATCTGTCTGGAGGACTGAAATAATGGAAGAGTATAACCTTACCTGCATAAGATGCCCGATGGGTTGTTCCCTGAAAGTCTCCGTGAACGGCTCTGAAGTTACAGTAACAGGCAACACCTGCCCCAGAGGCGAAGACTACGGCGTGCAGGAAGTAACTGCGCCCGTAAGGACCGTAACATCGACAGTCCCCGTCGAAGGCGGAGAGATCGCCGTTGTGTCGGTAAAGACGGCAGGCGATATTCCAAAGGATAAGATTTCGGACGTCATGAGCGACATCAAGAAGGCCTGTGCCAAGGCGCCGGTCAAGATAGGCGATGTCATCGTAAAGGATGCCGGCGGGACAGGCACTGATGTTATCGCCACCAAAGATGTACTGCATGAATAAGGCCCTAATAACCCCTGAATGCCGGGTAATGCTATAATGGGCATGTTTTTTCATTGAGGGTTTATGGGCAACAGTTTAAAAGACAAGAAAATAGATACTCCCAAGCTGGTCTTGTTCGTGCTTACCGAGATCTTTACGGTCATATCTCTGATCATGATCTCCATGACAGGCGAATGGACGCGCACTGCATTGACGGCATTTACCATAGCGTTTGTTCCGCTTCCGTTTTTGGTGGAATACCTGTTCAGGCAGAAACTTACTCTTCCCGCCTTTATCATCGGCCTGACCTATTCCATCGGACCCATGCTCGGACACACATATGATCTTTACATCAGCCTGCCCTTATGGGACAAGTTCCTGCATCTGTCTGCCGGGATCATCTTTTCTCTGCTGGGTATCGAGCTGGCAAGAAAGCTCTGCCGCGGAAAAGATATCGAAGTCAGTTTCTGGCTTCTTGCCCTCTTCGGACTTTGCTGCTCAATGGCACTGTCGGTCGCGTGGGAATTCGTCGAATACGCCTTGGATATGGGACTCGGTCTGGATACTCAGACAGATACCGTAATCACTTCGATCTTGTCCGTAAAACTGAATCAGAATCCGGAGTTTAACGGGGTCATCAAAGACATAAATGAGGTCGTCGTTAACGGAAAGCCTCTGGGTATCGGCGGCTATCTTGATATAGGTCTGCATGACACGATGCAGGATCTGATGATAGAATCTCTCGGTGCATTAATAGGCATGCTCCCCATCATCATCAGGAAAGGCCGTCACACAGTATTCCGCAGAGAAGTAAAAGCCTGAGAAAAACCGAAAGTCAGATCAGATGGTGTAGAACCACACTTCGCCCTGATCGATATCCTTGGTCTTGTGCTCGCTGTCGTTCTTATACTCCATCTCAAGGTTCTTCATGCTGACTCTCGAGTTCGCATCGATGGAACGCGTGATGAAAGTATTGCCTCCGACTATAGTATTCTCACCGATGACCGTCTCGCCTCCGAGGATCGAAGCATTGGCATATATCGTAACGTTATCGCAGATGGTAGGATGACGCTTCTTTCCTGAAAGTTTCTGTCCGCCGCGGGTCGAGAGAGCACCTATGGTGACACCCTGATAGATCTTTACGTTGTTGCCGATGATCGAGGTCTCGCCTACTACGATACCCGTGCCATGGTCGATGAAAAAATACTTGCCGATGGTAGCGCCCGGATGGATATCGATACCTGTCTCCGAATGCGCATACTCCGTCATGAGACGGGGAAGGATCGGTACATTGAGCAGATAGAGTTCGTGCGCGATGCGGTAGACCGTGATCGCCATAAGGCCGGGATATGCGAGGATGATCTCATCGAAATTGCCTGCGGCAGGATCTCCGTCCAAAGTGGCAAGAAGGTCTGTCTCTATGTATTCCCTGATGGTCGGGATCTTCTTGAAGAATTCCGTCGTGATGCGGTAGCTTTCCTTATCACGCTCATCATCCGAAAGCTTGTCTTCGTTCCTGGTATAATCGAGCGCTCTGTATACCTGTTTCTTAAGATGATAGAAAACATCTTCGATGGTAACGGCAAAACTGTTCTTCGGATTATAGATCTTATATGTACGGTCACGGAAATAACCGGGATATATGATCCTGAAGAAATTCTCGACCAGTTCCCTTACTTCATCCTTGTCCGGATTGCTGAACAGCTTGATGGCATCGATATTCTTACCGCCGTCAAAATCCGAGATGATTGTCTTGACTATCTCATTTATCTCATTGTCATTAACATTACTGTCCATAACAAATTACCTCGTTTTAAAAGTTGGTGTAATTATAGCATGCCCTTATTCATCGGGATAATCCCAATAAGCGCCCTTGTGGAAGTTCTCGTTGCCGAGAGGCTTGACCGTCAGCTTGAACATAACGCATCCGTCCGGACAGACGATGGTCTTTGTATACTTGTCGTCACCTCCGAGGTTTTCCAGGTCACCGCCGCTCCTTACCGCTTCCATAAGAGGATAGAGCATCATCATGGTCTTAGAGCAGATTCCCTCCCCGTCCTGGTTAACGGGACATCCGTATGTGCACTTGTATGTATCGCCTATCTCTTCACCATTGCGGCAATACCTCTCGGTCTTATTTCCGCGCACGAAACCCGTTACCTCGACGGTAAACTCATACTCTTCGTCATACCACTTATGCATGCTCTTTCTCCTTTATTATCCGTATATTCCAAAATTATCAGAAAAACCGCAAATTGAAAACAAAAACTATTGCAGCGGTTCAGATTGCGTGGTATAGTATCGCTCACAATCGAATAAAAACCGGTCAAAAGCCGTTGTTTTGAGATCAAGCCGAATGGTTCGGAGTATTCTGCCCATTCGCTGATACCAAAGCAACGGTTTTTGCTTTGCTGTCACGACCCGCACCTTGACAATTGCCCCGTGAACGAACGGACGAGCTAACCGGCAAGTACCGCCACGATGTGTTGACACCGGCAACACGGAGCGGACCAAGGGATGATCTCAGTACTCCGCGGGGATTTGGTAACCAATCGGCTTCATTAATGAAAGTGAGGTGACAGTAAATGACAAACATCATCAAAGGAAAATTCGGAAAGAAGATCGAGCTTTGCACGATCGACAGGCCTTATGTCTCTGCCGAGACCGCATTCAAAGTCTTAAACTACGGTTCGGCCCTTACGGGAGACGATCTTCTCGGACTGCAGTTCGTTTCCGGCAGCAGCGGAGACCTTGATCTCTACGCGGTCTCAGACAAGAAGCGCACACTTAAAGACGGTGACCTTGACTGGATCTTCGACGGATATGCAAAGACATCGGAAAGCTCCGTCTCAAGCGTATTGTTCGGCGGAGAAGACCGCAGTTTCTATGCCGTAACCGTCAATGCGGAAGGCATGTCTGAATCAGATCCCTGCACCGACAGCCGCTACTTAAGCGAACTATTCAGCGTGATGAACTCGTCCGGCATCCGGATGCAGATCATCGCAAGCAAGACGGTTAAGTATTCCGGCAGGATACTGTTCAGCATACCCGGTAAGATCACGGCAAGGATGTCCGCCCTTATATGCATGGCATTCGTAGATGCCGACATCGTCCCGGCAGATAAGGTCAGGAATGATTACCTGATCCCGGCATTTTATATGGAGTCTTGTGTGAGTTCGATCCTGAGGCAATACCATAAAGACTTCCATGTGGAAGAACTCTTCGATCCTGCAGATCTCACGATACCCATCGAGGCAATGGACTTCTCCGTCCGTACTTACAACTGCCTTAAGAGAGCTTCCATCAACGATTCAGACCAGCTGCTTCAGATGACTTATTCCGACCTGATCAGGATCCGTAATCTCGGCAAAAAAGGCGCCGATGAGGTAGCGGAAAAGATCAGGACCATTGGCGGTGAGAACTCTCTGTTTGATGACATTGAAGATGACTCAGGTGACAAGCCCAGATGCTATATGCAGGAACTGGAAGATCTTATCGGTCTGGACGACATAAAAGAACAGGTCCTCAAGATAGTCTCTTTTGCCCGCATGAAAAAAACCATATCCGACTCAGGCGGTTGCAGGCTTTCCATGGCACTTAACACCTGCTTCATGGGCAACCCGGGAACCGCCAAGACAACAGTCGCAAGGATCCTTGCAGGCATCTTCTGTGATATCGGTCTTCTCGAAAGTTCCGAGGTCATAGAGGTCGGCAGAGCAGATCTTGTCGCGTGCTATGTCGGTCAGACCGCGCCTATGGTAAAGCGCGTTTTCGAGAAGGCAAAGGGAAAGCTCCTGTTCATAGACGAAGCGTATTCTCTGGTGGATAACAAGGAGAACAGTTTCGGAGACGAAGCCATCAACACGATCGTGCAGGAGATGGAAAACCTCAGGGATGAAACGATAGTCATCTTTGCAGGCTACCCGGATAAGATGGAAAGTTTTTTTGACCGCAACCCGGGTCTCAGGTCACGCGTTCCGTTCAAGATCGAATTCGCGGACTATCCTGCTGATGTCCTGGTGAAGATCGCAGAACTCGAAGCAGCAAAAAGGTGCTTTACCATAGCTCCGGAAGCAGGCGGGAAAGTGCTTGCTCTCTGCAGCGAAGCGGCATCCCAGCCGGAGTTCGGCAACGGCAGGTTCTGCAGGAATCTCATCGAGAATGCGATCTTAAGCTTTGCTCACCGAAACTACAGTTCGGAAGAAGTTTCTGATACTCCTCCCGCATTCGAGCTTAGCGCTGAAGACTTCACGATGCCGGACGGCATCAGCAAGCCAAAGCAGGAGAGGCATTTCGGGTTCGCATTAGGAGAGGTGCCGGCTAAGGCACCTCTCTGACGTTTATCTTGTGAAGTTCGTCCAGACGCGTTCTTCCGTCTCCGGAAGACCTGCCTGTTCTTTGCCCATGGCAATGCTCTTCATGAGGAACACCATGTTGCGCGCAAGGACACGCATTACCTGCCGTCCTTCATCATCCACGCTTCCTTCACCTGCTTCCCAGCCGTATATGTTATTCCAGTACTGGCTGGTCGCTAAGCATTTGTATAATAGAAGTAGCAAAATAGCAACTGGTGATTCATGGAGATGATCTCCGCTGTTTTGTAAACTGACAGCGGAGGTGATGATAAATGATCTTTTCAGAAAAACTGCAGCTACTCAGGAAAAACAAAGGCTACACACAAGAGACACTTGCAGATAAGCTTGGTGTCTCCAGGCAGGCTGTCGCAAAATGGGAATCCGGACAAATTTACCCAGACATTTCCAATCTCATTCAAATAAGCGAACTTATGAATGTTAGCGTTGACTATCTGGTCAAGGATCAGGATTGCGCACTTAATGTCAACTCACAGCCAAATACAGAACTTGATGAATTGATATCTTTCAGACTGGAAGCAAATGTAAATACATACGCCGCATTTATGAATGAGATTGATTCCACCAGACCGGCATCTCATGACTTCAGGTATGAGAACGGCAAGTATATGTATCACGATACATATGTTGGTGGAGAAGAATTTGCCGGAGAAGAAGCAATATGGAATGATGGGCAGGCTGTCTATGCGATGAATTATATGGGCAGAGTATTATCTGACGGTTTTAGTGGAAACTTCTTAAAAGAAGCACTTAGAGCAGCAGATAAGAATATGCCATATAGAGGGCCTGAATTATATCAATCCGGAGAATACACATACAGATGTAAGGTCACTGGTGATTTTACCTGGTTTCAAGGATATGAAGAAATCTATCAAGGCGACAATAAAACATACGAATGTGTATTTCATGGTGGATTGTTAAGGTAATTGCTGGATAAAAGTAGTATGAAAAATAAAGAGCAAACAAGACTAAAGCAGGAAGCGATTCCTGCTTTTTGTTATCATAAACACAAAGGAAAGCTTTACCATTATTTAATTGAAAGGGAAAAGGATGGTTAAGTACGAGCTGAGATTGATGTTTGAATGGGGAGGCGCTGCCGACGAGAGCGTTATTTGGGGCATGAATGATGCTGCAAAAGAAAAGTTTGGTGGTTACGATATAAAATTGGATAATCTCCCGATATCAGTGAGTATGAAGGAAGAATTAATGCGCCTTCATGAATGGCATGATAGTGCACTGAATTGGGAGTATCCACCAGATCCTTCTCCTTGGTCAACAGAGGAGAAAGAAAGGTTTTTAAAAGAATCAGTTCAAGCTTTTCAGAAACTGCGTGAAGAACTGGGTTCTGATTACCATGTAGTATACGATGCGTTCGATTATAAACAAGTATTTGAATAACCGGTTAAATCTCCAGGAATCATGAGCAAAAAAAAGAAAACTATATTATTGATACTTGTTATATTTTTAATCAGCTTATTAGCTGTATGTGCCAATCATCTTTATTCATTGAATTGCTTAACGGATCATTTAAAACAGAATTACTTTAATGGACTTACAAAACTATATGATCCCGACACAAAGCTGTATGGATTCTGTGCGATTATCTATATCCTGCCAGTAATTGCTGCTATAGTTAGCTTTCTTTTGCTGAGATTTAAGCTTAAGAATACATATAGTTTATTGCTTTCAGTTCTTGTTTTTGTGTTTTGTGTTATTGTTGTAGCGCTTTCTGTGGCATTGTATTCTTACAACTATTCTAGTTATTGTAGTGCAGTAGTTAGTGCTAGTTCAGCATCTTGGGATGCTGAAATGCAGAAGCAGGATATTCAAGATAATAGTCCTGCAAATGAAATAATAGTTGAGACGTTCTAAGTTC
>JAEEGL013697500.1_pt1 | contig 10749 bp, 6 predicted proteins | sample 9134231 | NCBI WGS metagenome assembly JAEEGL01 (sample SAMN16246548, study PRJNA631951) | gut metagenome | biome: gut microbiome; feature: rumen; material: fiber-attached | host: Bos | place: Iran: Karaj | collected 2018-10 | reverse complement strand
AGACACCGGTTCCACGGCTGGTACTCAGCCTGGCGGTGCCCACAATTATAAGTATGTCCATATCGGCCATCTACAATATTGTGGATTCATGGTTTGTGGGCCACATCAGCACTGTCGCTACGGCGGGTGTGGGTGTGGCTTTCGCATATCAGTCACTTATCCAGGCTACAGGATTCTTTTTTGGGCACGGATCGGGCAACTACATGTCCCGTGCGCTGGGTGCCCGCGATGCCGAGGGCGCAGGCAAGATGGCGGCTACGGGATTCCTGTCATCGTTCCTGATAGGTATTGTCTTTATGGTGCTGGGCATGCTTTTTGTGACGCCTCTGTCACGGCTGCTGGGTGCTACACCCGATGTGGTGCCTTACTCCAATGCATACCTCAGATGGATTCTGATAGCAACTCCGTTCCTGATATCGCAGATGACGCTTAACAACCAGCTGCGTCTGCAGGGTAATGCCATGCTGGCCATGATTGGCATTGCGGTGGGAATGGTGCTGAACATATTCTTTGACTGGCTGCTGATAAACCGGTTGGGGATGGGTGTGAGCGGTGCGTCTCTTGCTACACTTGTAAGCCAGTTCATATCGTGGTGCCTGCTGCTGTGGGCTACCACATTGCCGGGTAACGTACATATAAGTCTGCGCAACTTTGCTCCGTCACTGGAGCGTTACCGCGAGATAGGGGCGGGCGGACTGCCGTCGCTTATGCGTCAGTCGCTTTCCAGCATTTCGGCCATCTGCATGAACTGGGCTGCTGCAAGCTATGCGCTGCAGGGACAGGAGGCATCGACCATTGCGGCGTTTACCGTGGTGGCCCGTGTTATGCAGACCGCGATGGCAGTGATTCTGGGCGTGGGCCAGGGATTCCAGCCGGTGTGCGGATTCAACTGGGGTGCCAAGCTCTACGGGCGCGTGCGCGAGTCATACCTTTTTACTATAGGACTTTGTGTGGTTATCCTGATTGTTACATCGGCGGCAGGATGGATATTTGCGCCGGAGATAATAACGTTCTTCCGTGATGAGGATCCGGAACTTATACGGATTGGAACGGTGGTGTTGCGTTGGCAGTGCGTGGCATTCCCGCTGGTGGGCTTGACCACTCCAACCAACATGCTGCTGCAGAACATACGCCGGACCGGACGGGCCACATTGCTGGCTATGACACGCCACGGGATAGCGTTCTATCCAACGCTCTTTATACTGCCGGCCATCTGGGGGCTTAAAGGTCTTGAGGCCACTATGGCTACTGCCGATGTGCTTACATTCTCATTGGCTCTGCCTTTTGCCATAGGCATGATCCGGGAACTTTCCGCCCGTGAAAAAGGTATATTATCATAAAACTACCTAACTTTGTGTCATGCAACAGTCATTCCCTGAACAGCTTGAATTGCTCAAGAGGCTTATAGCAACTCCGCGCGTGACACGGGGTGAGCAGGAAGCATCGGCTATAATGAAGGCCGATATGAAGCGTCACGGTTATGAGCCGGAGTGCATCGGGCTGAATCTGCTGTGCTATCCGCACCACTATGATGCTTCCAAACCTACCTTGCTGCTTAACAGCCACATGGATACCGTCAAGCCGGTGGCCGGATGGACCAGGGATCCGTTTACTCCGATAGAGGAGGACGGCAGACTGTACGGTCTGGGCAGCAATGATGACGGGGCGGGGCTAGTGTCACTGCTCTATACCTTCTATGAGCTGGACAGGAAGGAGCAGCCGTACAATCCGCTGTTCCTGGCTACCGTAGAGGAGGAGGTTAACGGTCAGGGCGGAATGAAACTGGCCGTGCAGAGCCTGCCCCAAGTGGATGTGGCTCTGATAGGTGAGCCAACCGGTATGCAGCCAGCAATTGCCGAGAAGGGGCTTATGGTGCTGGATTTTACCGTTCACGGCAAGGCCGGTCACGCTGCGCGGAATGAGGGCGTCAATGCTCTGTACAGGGCTACAGAACTTATAGAGAAACTGCGTACATTCAAGTTTGATAAGGTGTCAGACCTGCTTGGTCCCGTCAAGTTCACCATTACCATGATAAATGCCGGAACACAGCACAACGTGATTCCTGACACCTGCACCTTTACAGCTGACGTACGTACCAATGAGCTGTACTCCAACCATGAGGTGTTTGATATAATTGGAGGACTTTTGCCGGAGTGGTGCGATGTTCAGGCGCGTTCTTTTAACCTGAATTCATCAAGGATAGATGCAAGTCATCCCATAATACGCAAGGCTGTAAGCATGGGGCTGGTTCCATACGGCTCGCCAACGCTTTCGGATCAGGCTGTCCTGGACTGCCCGTCATTCAAGATGGGTCCTGGTGATTCGGCCCGATCACATACTGCCGATGAGTACATCGGGTTGCAGGAGCTGGAATACGCGCTGCCTGTATACATGAAACTTCTTGATGGACTGATAGTTGTTGAATAATTATTCAACGTGGCACCCAAATAAGCATGATAAAGTGTTATTTTCTGTAAAAATCCTTTAAATTGCCCTCAAAAATATACAAAATAAAAAATAAAGAATATCTTTGTACCGCGTTATCGAAACGGTATATGTGGAGATAGCGCAATTGAAAGATAGATAGTCCTTTTTATAAATATCATTGGGTTTCGTTTGATGTGAATCACGCGCCGCCAAAAAAAGAGAAGAGGTACCTGGAGGTAACTCTTCTTTTTTTTATACTTTTACGGATGTAAACCATAAAAGGAGATTATTATGGAAGGTGGTTATGCTGACGGAATAAGCCGGATAGAGATTCAGTCCCTTTGGGGCAGGAAGCACATAGTATGGGAACTGCGCCCTGACGTGAATATCCTGAGCGGAGTTAACGGTACCGGTAAGAGTACCATTCTTAACAAGACAGTGGCTCGTCTTGACTATCTTTCGGGTGAAAGTCAGGATGAGACACCTGAAGTTCAGATAGATTATTATCCCGAGGGGGCGTCAAAGATCAAATATGACGTTATACGCAGTATTGACCGTCCTCTTATGCACAGCAATCTGCTGGAGAAAATGTCCGACAAGAGTGTAGTATCTGAACTGGATTGGCAGCTTTATAAGTTGCAGCGCAGATATCTGGATTATCAGGTCAATATAGGTAACCGTACTATCCAACTGCTTACATCGGGCGATCCTGAGAAGATCCGTGAGGCTCAGGAGATATCGGCTCCCAAGATCAGGTTCATGGACTTTATGGATGAACTATTTGCCGATACAGGAAAGAAAATAGTCCGTAACAGCAATGAGATACTGTTTGACCAGTTCGGTTCGACGCTATTGCCGTACAGCCTGTCATCGGGCGAAAAACAGCTGCTGGTGATAATGCTTACTACCCTGGTTCAGGATATGACACCGGGAGTGCTGCTTATGGATGAGCCGGAGATATCGCTTCATATTGAGTGGCAACAGCAGCTGATACAGCGTGTGCGTTCACTCAATCCCAATGTACAGATAATAATGACCACCCATTCGCCGGCACTTATCATGGACGGTTGGATGGATGCCGTGTATGATGTGGATGATATTACGGTAAAGTGATCAGTCCGGTGGCATGAAGAGACTTACCGATAACATAAACTCACGCTACTTTGAAGCGGCCGACAGATTGCTTCCCAATAAGCGTCGCGGGCGTATCATAGCCTTTGTGGAGGGTTATGACGATGTCTCTTTCTGGCGTCTGCTGCTGGATGAGTTCGAGACTCCGGAGCACTATTTCCAGATTATGCTGCCCAATCGGGGTGGACTGACCAAGGGCAAGAAATCGGCCTTGCGTTCATGTATTGAGCACAATGGCTTGGGCAAGAACCTGATTGCCTGCGTGGACAGTGACTATGACTGGCTGCTGCAGGGTGTCACCCAGACATCAAAGGAAATAATCAGCAGTCCGTATGTAATCCAGACCTATGCCTATGCCATAGAGAACTATCAGTGCTGGGCCGGCAGCCTGCATCAGATATGTGTGCAGTGTACACTTAACGACCATCGGCTGATAGATTTCAATGCGTTCATGGAACTCTACTCCAAGGCTGTATATCCGCTGTTTGTTTGGAACGTATGGTTCTACCGCAAGAAACTGCACAACCAGTTCAGCATGCAGGACCTGAATATCGACATACGTCTCAAGTCTGTCGATGTGCGCCGTCCGCAAGGTTCGATCATGGGAGTAAGCGAGAGGGTAAGACACAAGGTCCATTCTCTGGAAACCCATTATCCTGATGCAGTGAATGAGGTGGCAAGCCTCCGTGAGGAACTGACATCAATGGGCGTGAGGGAGGATAATGCATATCTGTTCCTGCAGGGGCATCATCTTGTTGAGAACATTATTATGAAACTGCTGACGCCGATATGTACTATCCTGCGTCAGGAGCGTGAGGCTGAAATACGCCGTTATGCCGTGCATGACCAGCAGTACCGGAATGAGATAAGCGCATATCAGCACAGTCAGATGGGGCTGGCCGAGGCCCTGCGCAAGAACACTCACTACCGCGAGTGTGAACTTTACCAGCGTATGCGTAATGATGTGAAGGAGTTCTTATCTATGCTTCCAGAAAGCAGGGGTAATGACCAGCAGGACACTGAAAACCTCCAATCGGCCAACCAGCATCAGGAAGGTTGAGAACCACTTGCCTATGGTGGGCATATCGTCCCAAGGTATGTTACATCCGTGATACCCTATCGTAAGGCCGATATTACTGAGACATGACAGCGATATGCCGTAAGCCTCGGCTATGTCAATGCCGATGGCAAGATAGAAGAACCATCCTACAAATACCAAAGCAAAGAAGAATATACTGAATGTGAGCACGCCCTGTCTGGTGGATTGTGGTATCACCTTGCCGTTTACGCGAACCGGAAGTATGGCGTTGGGGTGGAGTATGCGGTTAAACTCGTTGCGCATGGACTTGAGCAGTATTGCGATACGGATGGACTTCATACCACCTGTGGTTGAACCTGCACAGGCTCCGAAATACATGCACAGTCCAAGCGTCATCCAAATGAATGGCGGCCACTGGGTGTAATCGGTCGATGTGAAACCTGTGGTGGTGATAATGGCGGTTACATGGAACAAGGCGTTGCGCAATGCCGATGAACCGTTGTAGGGGGTTGATATGAAAAGGCTTATGCCTACTATAAAGGTAAATATGAGCAGGAACATAAGGTACCATTTGAACTGGGTATCCTCAATCAGCTTATGTACCTTGCCGCGGTATATCACAAAGAACAGCAGTCCGTAGTTGATGCCTGACAGAAACATGAAAAATGTTATGACATACTCTACCGAGTGGGAGTTGAAGTAGGCTATACTGGCATTCTTTGTGGAGAAACCTCCGGTGGCGGCTGTAGTAAGGGCGTGGTTTACACTGTCAAAGACACCCATGCCGCAAAACCTTAAGGCAATGGCGCAAAGAACTGTTATCAATACGTATACCGTGATTATCCACCGGCCGCTGACACTGATTCGTGGGTGGAGCTTGCTGTGAGTCGGTCCGATGGCCTCGGCAGCGAAAAGCTGCACCTCACCCACACCGAATATTGGCAGTACGGCTACCGTAAAGAAGACTATACCCAAACCGCCTATCCACTGAGTCAGGCTGCGCCAGAACAGCAGGCCGTGAGGTATCACCTCGACATCCTGTATGATAGTGGCGCCTGTGGTGGTGAAACCGGACATGGTCTCAAAATAGGCATCCGTGAATGATGGTAAATAACCGCTGATATAAAATGGAAGCGATCCGAAAATTGAGAACAGGACCCAGCTGAGAGCTACTACTATGTAACCGTCACGTCGCGTCATTGCTCCCTCCTTGTGCTTGGAGCTCTTACCGATGTACAGGGCGGTCATACCTACACAGCCCGATGTGAGAGAGCCCATGATAAATCCGAACAGGTCATCCTCTCCGTAGAACACAGGGATTAGAGCACAAAGCAGCAGTATGCCTGATTCAATCAGCAGCAGTACTCCCAGTATCCTATGTATTATCTTGATGTTTATCAATTGAAATACTTTTCTATTGTCTTAATCATTCCTTCCAGACAGAATACTACCACATGGTCGCCGGGTAGAATCTGGGTATTGCCGGTAACAATCAGAGCCTCCTTGTTGCGGATAAGACCGCCGATGGTCACTCCGCGCGGCAGAGATATGTCCTTGACAAGATTGCGGGTGATCCTGGCACCATCCATCACGTTGAACTCGGCCACATCGGCGTTGGCAAACGTGAGGCACTTGACGTTGGTGACATCAGCATCGAGCATCATCTGGTAGATATGGCTGGCTGCAATCTTCTTTTTGTTGATTACGGTACCGATGTCAAGTTTCTCAGCCATGTTGATGTAGTCGATGTTCTCAACCTCGGCAATGGTTTTGGTCACACCGAACCGCTTGGCCGCAAGGCAGGCAAGTATATTGGTTTCGGAGTTGTCGGTCAGGGCAACGAAAGCTTCGGTGTGCTGTATGCCCTCACTCATGAGCAGGCTGGGGTCACGGCCGTCACCGTTTATTATCATTACACTGTCATCTACAAGTTCGGTAAGCCGGTTGCAGCGCTCCAGGTCACTCTCGATTATCTTGAGGTTCATGTAGTCCGGCATGAGTTGCGCAGTGCGTACTGCAATGCGGCTGCCTCCCATTATGATGACATCACGTACATCGGGAAGCTCCTCCTTGCCGGCGATACGGCGGATGTGCGGGATGTGTTTTTTCATTGTCATGAAGTATACCAGGTCGCCGGCCTGCATCGTGTCGTGGCCGCTTGGAATAATGGTAACGCCTTCACGCAGGATTGCCACTATATGGTAAGGGAGTTCCTTGCCCAGTTCGGCCAGTGGCTTGTTGAGTATCTGTGCGTTGTCGCGCAGCTTGATGCCCATCATGACAAGGGCACCGCCTGCAAATTCCCACCACTGACGGATCCAACTCAGTTTCATTCCGTCAACTATATCTTTAGCTGCCAGTAACTCAGGGTAGATAAGTGAATCCAGACCGATGCTGTTGAAGTATTCCATGTGTTTGGGCTGGAGATACTCGTAGTTGTTGATTCTGGCTACTGTCTTCTTGGCACCCAGATGGTGCGCAAGCTGGGCTGATATAAGGTTGCGGCTTTCATCGGTCGTGACTGCTACAAAGAGGTCGGCACTGCCGGCACCTGCCTCCTTAAGGCCATGCAGCGATACAGGAGATTCCTGAATGGTAAGCAGATCGAAACTGGAATCGAGACGGGCCAGTTTCTCGGGGCTCTCGTCTATCAGAACTATGTCCTGATTCTCTCCGGCCAGCAGTTTGGCCAGGTGTATACCTACATTTCCGGCTCCCGCAATTACAATTTTCATCTTTCTGGTTTTTCGGGTTCTGAAGTCAGCTCAACGAGTGTGCTGATGATAGCATCGCAGTCAATATGACACAGATGCAGAAGCTGAGGCGTGGAACCGTGTTCTATGAACCGGTCGGGCAGTCCCATGCGCCTTATTACAGGGCTAAAGCCGTTATCGGCCATGTATTCCACGACAGCGGTGCCCAATCCTCCGGTCACCGCACCGTTCTCAATGGTTATGATACGGCTGAATTTTTTACCCACTTCACTTAGTATGGAAGTGTCGATTGGTTTCAGGAAACGCATATCATAGAGTGCGGCGGTCTTTCCGCTCTCCTTCTCCCATGCGGTTATTGCCTGCTCGGCAAGGTTTCCTATTGGCCCGATGGACAGGACGGCTACGTCATCGCCATCCTTCATTTTTCTTCCGGTGCCGATTACCACGGGATTGAACGGTTTACGCCAGTCAGGCAGGATACCTCGTCCGCGTGGATAACGGATTATGAAAGGTCCCTGATCCGGTAATTGAGCCGTATACATCAGGTTACGCATTTCGACCTCATCATACGGAGATGCAATCGTTAGGTTGGGGATTGGGCGCAGGTAAGCCAGGTCAAATGCGCCATGGTGTGTCGGACCGTCCTCTCCGACCAGACCGGCACGGTCCAGACAGATTACGACATTGAGTCTCTGTATAGCCACGTCATGGATGACATTGTCATATGCACGCTGCATGAATGACGAGTAGATGTTGCAGAACGGCATCATGCCCTCTTTTGCCAGACCTCCGGAGAATGTCACTGCATGCCCCTCGGCTATACCTACATCAAAGCAGCGGTCCGGAAATACTTTCATGGGTATATCCATGCTGCATCCTATTGGCATGGCCGGAGTAATGCCCATGATCCTGGAGTTCTCTTTCATTAGTTCCAGAAGAGTCTCGCCGAATACATCCTGGAAAAGCGGAGGCAAGCCGTCTCCGTTACGTATTATGCGCTCACCCGTAACCTTGTCGAAGAGACCGGGTGCATGCCAGATGGCCGAATCCTTCTCGGCCGGCTCATATCCCTTGCCTTTTACTGTCTTGATATGCAGCAACTTGGGGCCATGCATGCCTTTTATGTTGCTGAGTATGCGTACCAGATTCTGGACATTGTGTCCGTCTACAGGACCGAAATACCTGATATCCATACCCTCAAACACGTTGTTCTGTTGGGTAAGCTTGATTTTGATACGGTTGTTGCGGCGTATTATGTTGCGGCGTTTCTGGTCATTCATGAGTCCCAACCTGTCCAGTATCCTTGAGACATAATAACGGAACTTGTTGTATGAGCGTGAAGTGTGGAGTTGAGTGAGATAACTGCGCATTCCTCCCACACTTTGTGAAATGCTCATGTTGTTGTCGTTGAGTATGATGAGCAGGTCATTGTCCGTGATGGAGGCGTTGTTGAGACCCTCAAATGCCAGACCTCCGCTCATGGCTCCGTCACCTATGACGGCAACTACGCGGCGCGCAGCGTTGCCATTGCGTTTGTCGGCTACAGCCATACCCAATGCTGCCGATATGGAGTTTGAGGCATGGCCGGCAGTAAAGGTGTCATACTCACTCTCATCGGGCGACGGGAATGGTTTGAGGCCCTTAAACTTGCGGTTGGTATGGAAAAGGTCACGTCTTCCGGTAAGGATCTTGTGTCCGTATGCCTGGTGTCCGACATCCCATACTATACGGTCATCGGGAGTATTGAAGACATAATGAAGGGCTACGGTCAACTCGACGGTACCAAGACTGGAACCGAAATGGCCGGGATTCTGTGAGAGCTCATCGATTATCATCTGTCTCAACTCATCACATACCTGCGGGAGCTGCTCCGGAAGTAGTTTCCTAAGGTCTTCGGGAGAGTCAATCTTGCCCAACAGATTGTCTTCCGGCAGTTCATCTTCAGCTTTCTGCATCCTCTCTCATTTGTCTTTCAAACGGCAAATGTACCAAAATCATATGAAAGAAAGTCCATTTTAGTGATATATTAAACTTTTTAATTATGGTGAGACAAGGTTGAAGGGCGCCAGATGACAATCTAAAGGAATAATACTTATCTTTGACAAATCAGAAAAACCCGGGGGAAATGACCTATTCAATTGATGACATCGTTTTGATGACAGGGGCGGAAAGGCATGGCTTCTGCCCTGCCAATATATCCTGGTTGCTAACGGACAGCCGTTCCTTATGTTTTCCGGCGGAGACGCTTTTCTTTGCCCTTATAAGCAAGCGCAATGACGGTCATAACTATATCCGTGACCTTTATGACCGCGGGGTAAGGAATTTTGTGGTCAGTTATCTGCCGGACAGGATGGAGGATTATTCGGAGTCCAATTTCCTTTTGGTAAGGGATACACTGGCCGCTCTTCAGACTTTGGCTTCCGCTCACCGAAAAAACTTTGACATCCCCGTCATCGGCATCACCGGCAGTAACGGTAAAACAATGATCAAGGAGTGGCTTTACCAGCTTCTTGAGCCGGATTATGCCGTAACCCGTTCACCCAAGAGCTACAACTCTCAGATTGGAGTTCCTCTCTCAGTATGGCTCCTGAACAAGCAGACTGAGATTGGCATTTTTGAGGCTGGTATTTCCAGAAAGGATGAGATGCGCCAACTGTGGAAGATTATAAAGCCTACCATAGGCGTGCTCTCCAACATCGGTCTGGCGCATCAGGAGAATTTCCAGTCTCTCCAGGACAAATGTACTGAGAAACTTCGCCTGTTCCAGGATTGTGATGTTGTAATATATAATTGCGATAATGACCTGATTCAGAGTTGTGTGGATAAATCCATAATTACAGCCCGCGAGATAGCATGGTCGCGCAAGAACCAAGACAAGCCCCTCTATATTTCGTCGATAGTAAAAGGCAAGGATTCGACGGAAATCACATACCGGTATATAGGTTTGGAGAATAAGTTTACAATTCCGTTCATAGACGATGCCTCTGTCGAGGATGCGCTTCATTGCCTGGCTGTATGCATCTATTTGATGATGCCGCCCGAGAAGATTACTGAGCGGATGGCAAAATTGGAACCGCTTGCAATGCGCCTGGAGGTAAAGGACGGAAAACAGGGCTGCATTATCATCAATGACAGCTATAACTCTGATATATCATCCTTGGGTATTGCGCTTGACTTCATGGCGCGACGTCAGGATGACTCATCACGCAGCCGTACGCTTATCCTGTCGGACATTCTACAGTCAGGCTGGTCGCTCCATGAACTTTACCGCAGGGTGGCCCAACTGGTTGAGAGCCGCGGCATCACCAAACTGATAGGAATAGGAGAGGATATATCATCAGAATCAAAAAGATTTGATGTAGCCGAAAAATACTTCTTCAATAACACCGATGAGTTCTTCAAGTCGGATATGCTCAAGAGTTTCCACAATGAGACGGT
>JAEEGL013681876.1_pt1 | contig 10749 bp, 10 predicted proteins | sample 9134231 | NCBI WGS metagenome assembly JAEEGL01 (sample SAMN16246548, study PRJNA631951) | gut metagenome | biome: gut microbiome; feature: rumen; material: fiber-attached | host: Bos | place: Iran: Karaj | collected 2018-10 | reverse complement strand
GACCTTGTAATTGAGATTCTTTCGGAATCAAACTGGTTTCATGATGTTGTGCGCAAGTTTGAAAAATACAGGAATGCCGGTGTACGCGAGTACTGGATAGTCATACCCGACAGCCTTCAGGTCTGCGTTTACTTCTTCGAAAAGTCTCCGGACAGCATGAAATACACCTTCGAAGACAGCGTCCCGGTCAACATCTGGGGCGGCAACTGCAAAATCGACTTCAAGGCCGTATATGACAGCTTCAGTTTTCTTCTCGAATGAACCGGGATTCACTAAAATATAAAAATAACAAATTTGATATTGACTTGCAATAACAAACTTGTTATAATGCAAATGGAGGATAAAAGTGTTTACAATCGATTTTTACGAAGACGAACACGGAAACAAAAGATCATGCGTACATGGAAAGAAATACGAAAAGAGCTTGATATTTCAGAAGAAGATGAGCGTATTATTGAAATGGAAAAGGAGCTGATCCGTTCTCTGGTTGCGATTCGAGAAGAGCAAGGGCTGTCTCAGGCTGAAATTGCAAAGATGTGCAATGTAAAGCAGCCTGCTATAGCACGTATGGAAAAAAATACGCATTCTCCACAGCTGGACAGTTTACTCCGCGTACTCACACCTCTCGGTTATACGTTACAGATCGTTCCATTGAAAATGAGATAATTTTCGATGATAAATCGACTTCAAGGCCGTATATGACAGCTTCAGTTTTCTTCTGGAGTAAAACAGCCGGTACAGGGTTCAAACCTTGTACCGGCTATATTTATTCTGATCATCTGTTACGTTCTGTTGTCGCGAACTCACTCCGTCCACCCATAAGCATTGTTTACAAACTCCACTTCACCTGTCTTACAGTCCACCATTATGTAGATTTCCTTACCGTATTCGAGGCTGATATAAAAGGCCCAAAAGGGCTTGAGTTCATATTCAACACGAGGCCATACATCATTTTCTACTATATTTGTCTGGTAAATCCGATAAACCAGCTCCGCATATTTTACATCATACCTTTTGTTATCTGTCAAATGTTTGCCGGCCTCAACAAGCGCACTTTTCAGCGATACAATGCTGTCGTACTGCTCAAACGAGGTTTTTTCAAGAAGAGATTGGTTAACAAATTCGACTAGATTACCTTCGGGATCACACACAATATCTAACCCGACCTTTTCGTTTCTCTCCTGCTTCGATTCTGTATAATGACCATATAAGATACTTATCGGAATCTGATTCACCAATTTTCTGAACTCAAAAACATAATAATCGTTTCCATTGTCCTCTATCCGCCTTACTCTGAACAGTTTTCGTTCCATTTGATCGAATGCTTTTGTTTTATCTACCAGAGGCATAAATTTATTAAGGATTAATCTTATGTCCACATCTGATTGGTTAATAGTTGCATTTTGCTGCAATAAATCATACGACCACTCAGGTTCTAAATTCTCGCACCCATTATCAAAATTCTCATAACCATAATAGAAAAATCCATTCACACCTATAGTCGCATAAAGATTCTTTATTTTATCAGTGTAGATAGGACCAGGCGGCGTATAATGTGGGTCATTTACTACATTTTTTTCTTCATAATCACTACCGATAAACAACTCCCAAAATTCCTTTTCTTTATCAAGAAAGCTGTCTGTTTCTATAACAGAAATAATCCCAACTCCTTCAGTAGGAATATCAAACCAAGTATTACTAAGGTTGAGATTACTCAATGATAATGATTTTAGTTCTTCTATTCCATTTGCGGCATTTCGGACATCAACGAACTCAATTTGTGCGTTTTTCTTGCATCCGCTCAACAATAATAGGGAAGAGACCAGGATGGTAAGCAGTTTCAAAGCCATAAAAGATTTACGATCTTGTAGTTCCATCAACTTCCACCAAACCTTTATCAAAATAATTTACCAATGATAATTGTCAAGCAAATCTTGCTTGCAAGAACATTGTATATATTAGCCAAAAATTTGTCAACTTTATATTCATCCTTCCCTGTATATTATTTCTCTTCTCGTTGTATTCGGCCCTTTTCCATTGAATACACTTCATCGCACAAAATCGCTATATCCTCTGCGGAATGGGAAGATATCAGGATGGTCTTTCCCCTTTTCTTCTCTTCAAGAAGGATCTTACGGACATCTAAAACCCCTTCTTTATCCAGGCCGTTCATAGGCTCGTCCAGGATCAGCAGCTGCTGGTCCTCCATTATCGCCTGGGCTATTGCCAAACGCTGTTTCATTCCAAGGCTGTATTTTCCCACATGCTTCCTGCTTTCCGGATCAAGGCCGAGCTTTGATATGGCGGCTTTCACAGCAGCATCATCTGCTTTTTTGTTAAGCCCCGCAAGGAGCTTAAGGTTTCTAAAACCGCTGTAATACGGTATAAAACCCGGCGTTTCGATGATCACACCCAAGCTCTCCGGAAAATCAACATCTTTTCCGATACGTTTGCCGTCTACCGTTATCTCACCTGATGTAGGTTTTATAAACCCGCAGATACACTTCATGAGCATTGTCTTTCCGGATCCGTTTCGACCTATGAGGCCAACGATCCTTCCCGGGTTTACGGTCAGCGAAACGTCCTCCAATATAGTCTTCTTTTCTATCACGAGATTAACATTTTTTACTTCGATCATTCGTTTAACCCCTTCTTATCGCCGTTGCGCTATTGTGTTTTGCGATTTTATATCTTTACTTCCGTCTTGAAGTTTTTTGACCTTAGCAGTGCTATCATGCAAAGAACCATGAATATCCCATACTCGTACAGATAAGAGCCCCATAGCGGCATTACCGGCTTCCTGAGATAAAGATGGTAGTGAAGCCTCAGTATTGCGTGGGAGACTCCGAAGGCCCACCTTCCGCTGTTCCCCAGCACAGAAAAAACAATGCCTAGGATAAAGAAGCCGTACACCACCACAAATCCGAGCTTTTTCCTGTTCATAACCGTAAATAGCAGCATAATACCGCATAGGAGCAGCAGGTGTCCGTAAAGCAAAAAGAAGGTATGGATGAAAGCCGGGAGCGGAGCCATCTGCGAATATATTATAGGTGTGAGCATATTGGCTCCGGCGCTGCTGATAAGCTCCGGGTGGGTTGAATGGAACAAAAGTGATGCATAGCTCCAGTCTGAGCCTGTTTGTGCGCTCCCAACAAAAGCAAGGAGAGAGAATGCTGCGACCGCAAGCATATAAAGGGCTGCACTCGCGGCAAGAAACAGTACCTGCCCCACTATCCAGTTTGTTTTCCCGCACCTTGGAAGAAAGAACAGCGTATTACCTCTTACCTCGGGGTAGGCTGACATCAGCACCAGAAAAACAAAGGCCACAAGAAGGCATACAAGGTTTGAATTGCAGATTGATACAAAGCCTTCAAAGATATTCAGTTTTCCGCCCATAAGTGATGCCACTTCTCTTAAAGGTGTAACCGCAAGAGAATAAAGATAGCAGAAGAAAACAGGTATCAGGATCATCTTGGGGGATTTTATAAAGAAGGCCATCTCTGCCGATGCAACGCTTACAGCGCTTTTAATCGAAATTCTTTTCAAGACCGGCCCCCTTCTTCTCCACAAGTTTTACATAGATAAATGAGCCGAGTAAAACAAGGAGAATGTGCGTTAGCAATATATAAATGCTGTTTTTCCCGTAATTGTAGAACCCTTCAAGGGCATCGATATTGAGAATTCTGAAAAGTACAGAGTCGTAGGGCAGGATGCCTGTCTGCTGCAAACCGTTGTATGCGGTGTTGCAAAAATATTTAATTATAAAAGCGCTACCTATAATAGTGTACAGACTTCGAAATACTTCCGAAAAAATAAGGGGCAGGAGGCTCATGGCAACGCCATACAAGAATACCGCCAGGCTGACAAAGATCAAAGGCTTTGCGATCCCATCCCGGAATTCTATCTTAAGGATACTGTCTTTATACATCTGCGGCATGTCCTTAAGATGCGGCAGGAAGGCAAACGCAAGAGCGCCGTATACCGCAAAACCCGCAAGGCAGCTAAGTCCGCCCATAAGCAGGCATGAGAATAGCTTAGATAAAGCATACTTCCTTTTCCCTGTCCTTGTGATCCCAAAGGTCCTGTAACCGCTTCTTTTTTCAACAAAGCTTACGGAAGCGGTCCCAAGGCCGAGTATCACCGGCGCAAACATTAAGAACCAGTCACTTAAGCCGTAGGTGAATACTTTTTCCGAATATAAATACTCCTTGAGAGGATCGATCTTGCCTGTTATCCGGCCGATCATCACTTCAAGGACCGAATAGTTGTGCCCCGTTTCATGATCTGTACAGCAAACAGCGGTAAGGCACAGAATGCTTACCGCGACTACGCTCCCCAAAAAGAAAGGGGATAACAATATTTTTTTTAATTCCGTTCCAAAGGCTCTCATACTATTTCCAAGTTTTTGGTCTTCTTAGGCCGCCTGACACTGTCAGGCAAATAGCCTGTATTATTAGTGTATGAGATTAACATATTATTGTCAATGTTTATCTCATCCGTTTGATGCGCCGGCGGATGAACTGCTCGAGGAAGCAGACGATCTGTCTCTGATCATATGCTGAAGAGTGATCAGTATCGCAACAACCGTCTTCTCGTGCTCGGGTCTGTAAATGTCCACACAGTATTTGTCATGCAGGGAAAAGAACTTCTGCCCAATAACTGCTATTATTCCGCCTGTTTCATCGTACAGTTCAAAATTCAGCCCGAGGATATTACCCTTCAGCTGCCAGCCAAGCCCCTGGATATTGGTTATATCCTTGATTATATGGAACAGCTCGTTTGAAAGTTCAAAATGCGTTCCGTCCGCCATCTCCACAAAGTGGCGCTCGTGGAGCGATATAAACTTCTTGCTTATGTCCGCAACAACATTCCCGTTTGCGTCTTTAAGCTGTGTCCTGTCATGTAGTGTCAGGAACTTTGTGTCGGCGCTGTACACGACATTCTCGTAACCGTCGGTCACATCAATGTGATGATGAAGCGTAAAAACCTTTGAAGTCGTAAACAGCGACTTTACCGGCTGACCGAACCTCTCCACGTTATTAACGTTGGCTTCCTGTCCCGCCTCGCGGAATCTGTGATACTTTGAATCTACACCCATCTTGTCTTCCTCCGTAATTGCGTTGTTTACGGCCGTAAGATCGTCCCCGGCCTGCACACAGACACTATTTTACAAAAAATCTTGCCGCTTGTAAATAGTGTCTGTTTGTTAAATGCATTTTCGCATTTTCGCTGCCAACGGTTGCGATTTGTACCGTGCCTCTTGCTCACATATATGTTATGATGATAACGTAAAGGCGGAGAACAACTATGGACATAAGCAAAAGACTAGCGGATGCGCGCGCTGCATCCAACATGACACAACAGGAGTTTGCCGACAGGCTCTTTGTTTCGCGCGAACTCGTTTCAAAATGGGAGAACGGCCTGCGCCGCCCTGATCACAAAACACTTCAAAGGATCGCCGAAGTACTCGGTATCCCAGAAGGATCCCTCATCAAGCAAGAAGATATTATTTTTAAGGAGCTAGAAGCCTGTATCCCGCCGGGATGCAGTATATCACGTGCTTCTCTCTCTGCCCTTTTAAACAACTTCTTAAAAACCCTTCCCAAAACAGATGCAAACCTCTTTATCCGCAGATATTACCTGCTGAACAGTAATTCAGAAATAGCGGAATTCTACGGAATAAAGCCAAATATCGTTCGAAGCCGCCTTTCAAAAACGGTTAGGAAATTAAAAAAATACTTGAAGGAGGAACTTAAAGATGCCCAAAACGCTGATGTTTGACGCTATTTCAGATATAGATGAAGCCCTGATAGACACCTGCCTGAATGAAGAGCCGGGTAAAGCATTTTCCGGGAATAAAAATGAAGAAAGGCATAACAGGCCGCTGTGGAGAAGGATCGCACTTGCCTGCGCGATCCCGGCTATGGCAGCTCTTCTGATCCTTATACTCCCGAAAATCCTGGATAATACGCTTTTAGGCTCTGATTATCACTTTGGTAATTTCAGTTTTACAGGTTTAGCTGCAGAAGTACCTTTATCGGACGTATATGTCGAAAGTCTTGAGGACACAGACAACTTCGGAGAATTTGCACAGAATCGTACTGATGCCAAATATGTTTTCGACAAGCCTTCCAAAGACGACATGAAATATGTCGGTCTGTGGCTGGATCAACAGTCTTCAGGGGCTATTCTCCTGAATAAAGACGGTACTTTCGTTTTCTATACGCAATACAGTGAAACGCTTCTGAGATTTGCAGGAGAAGGCTACTTCTGTATCGAAAACGGAAAGATCAGGCTGTTTACTCCCGCCGACGGGGAATACTCAGAGTTTTCCATAGCGTATAAAAGAAGATATATCATTTTCACTAATGAATATAATGAATCTATCCGCCTTGACCCGGTGAATATAGATGATTATGTATTTAAACCGATGGAGGATAAAACAAGCCCGGACGCCATGGACTTCCGAAATATAACATGGCGCCTTGCCGATGAGAAAACACATATTAATTTTTGGAACAATGAGGTAATGTCTATAAGTATTAATGTTAATGAAGGAAATGTTCCCGCTGACCGTATTGAAGAAACCTTTGTCTGGGATAGTGAGACAAACACGGTACGTTTTCCTGACTGGCACGAAGGCTCAACATTGCTTCTTACCGGCAAGATCGAGAATGATCAGCTCATCCTTTCAGCCGGCAACACAAGCTATGTGTTGGTTCCGTACGTATATGATCCAAATATCTACTCGCAGGATCTGCAATTAGGAAAGCCCTATTATTGCACTTGCGGAAACCCCAAGGATTATCGTGTGGTCATTATATTTGAAGAAGATGGGCGCTATGTTCTTACTGCCGAAGACACTTCAGGCAATCTGCTCACTGACAGGTACTATTTAGAAGGGACATATGAATACTGCCCTGACGAGCGACATCCTTACAGACATGATGGCCCTGAAGTCAGCGGCGTTCTGCGGATCACTCCGCCCAACGGAGAGTTGGATTATATGAATAATACAGATATGTATCTGTTTTTCGAGACAGTATCCTCTTCTTGGATAGTAGAACACGGAGCAGAGATTTTTATAGACGAAGAGGGCGTGATATGGATAAGTTATCAACGAGTATTTACAGACGAATTAATTGTTTACGATTGTGTTAAGCTAAGTCCACGGTAAAAAACTGCATAAAAAGCCCCCGCAGCAGGTGTTTTCACCGGCTGCGGGGCTTTTATGGCTATGAGTCTGTCTGTATGGAATTATATTCTTTGTGGCTTTGCTAAGGCTTAGTCTGTAATGCTGTATACAAATCTTACTTCACCTGTCATATCATCTGCAAGGCCTGAGAATGTACGGTATTCCTTTGATGCCTCAGCTACTGCTTTAGCTCGGTCAAGGAGACCTAAGATGTCGCCGTCTACTGCGTCCACAAGCTTTGTAATGCCCTCTTCGTTGAACTTTGCCATACCGTCTGCAAGTTCTTTCGAACCATCCTTGAGCTGTTCGATACCGTCTGTAAGTGCAGGCGCCTTGTCGCTAAGTTCCTGTGCACCGTCTGCAAGTTCTACAGTACCATCGTAAAGCTGCTTTGCGCCCTCTGCTACGCTTGCGGTACCCTCTGCTACCTGCTTTGAGCCATCTGCAAGGGTTGAAGCACCATTTGCAAGATCCGCTGCACCGTTTGCAAGCTGCTGTGTGCCTGTTGCAAGTTCTGCAGCACCTGCTGCAAGTTTGCCGCTGCCCTCGTTAAGCTGTGCGGCACCGCTGTTCACAGCGTCTGCACCCTCTGCTGCCTGGGCAACACCTGCTGTGTATGTCTGAAGGCCCACATAGAAGGTTCTGTAGCTGTTGAGTGATGTTTTGAGCGCTCCCAGTTTAACTGCGCCTTCTGCCGCGCCCTGAAGCTTAGCCTGTACTTCTTCGGAAGCCATGTTGTCTGCAATCGCTTTTGAGATCTGCTCTTCAGTCTTTGCAGAGATGATAGCTTTTACTTCATCTGAAGCCATCTGTTCTTCTGTCTTTGCAGCGATGATAGCCTTAACTTCATCGGAAGCCATCTTGGCATCAACATTTGCGGCGATGACTGTCTGAATCTCCTCGGAAGCCATTTGTTCTTCAACTTTTTGAGTTATTATAGCTTTCGCCATATCTGTAGAAGCATCTCCAAGCTGTGCCTGTACCGCTGCGGTTACTTCCTGCGTTACCTGTGCCTGAACCGCTGCAGCCACCTGCTGCTCAACCTGAGCCCTTACAGCAGCCGTAACCTTCTGCTCAACTTCTGCCTTTACAGCCTCTGTTACAAGACATGTGATGTATTCACGCTTAGCTTCAAGTGCTGCCTTAACTGCGGCCTCTGCCTTTGCATAAACAGCATCTGTATCAAGGGATGCGATCACAGTATCAAGTACCTGTTCGTAATTCTCTATCGTAAGCTCCGGAGCTTCAATGCCTGATGCTGCAAGCTGTGCGTTTGCTGTGGCAAGGAGGCTTTCAAATACCTGCTTTGCGCCTGCGTTCAGCTGTTCATTGTTTGAAACAAGTGTATTCAGGCCCTCTGCCAGTGTCTTTGTGCCGTTTGCAAGTTCCGTAGTGCCCTTGTACAGCTCTGCTGCGCCGTTATTAAGTGCTGCAGCGCCGTCGTTTACTGCGGTTGCGCCATTCTTAAGTGTAGCCGCGCCGGTACTTAATTCCTGCGCACCGTTGCTAAGTGCAACAGCTCCGTTATTGAGCTCTGCAGCGCCATCGTTCAGTTTCTTTGCGCCGTCCCTTACACTTGCAGCACCGGCTGCAACCTTGTTGATACCGTCAATAAGCTCGCCGGATCTGTCAAGCAGTGTGCAGATGCCGTTATAAAGCTCAAGTGAGCCGTCCGTAAGCTTGTCTGCAGCATCTTTTAACTCATCCATGGAAGCTGTAAGTTCCTCTATTGAATCGAACTCAGAAGAATCAAACTTGTTGAAAACTTCATTTGTGGCAACGGTCATCGCATTGATTCCCTTGAAACCGTTGACATCTGCAGTGATCTCAAAATGCGAAGGGATCTCGTACTTCTCAGCATCAAGCTTTAAGTCTTCCTGAAGGCCCGGGAATGCAACACCGATCGCAACTGTCCTGGTGCCGTCATTCACGATCTTTCCGCTTGTAAGCTCAACATTCGAATAAACCTCGTTGTCAAGCAGAACCCCTGTGAGCATTGCAAACGGAATATATATCTGCTCTTCTTCGCCGTTTATCTCCACGGTCTTGACCTGTTTGTTCTCGTAATCAAATCTTATGGTAACCTTTCCACTCTTGCCCTCAAGGTCTTCCGCAGAAATGCTCTGTCCGTCCAGCATATAGCTGATGCGCATCTCAACGGGAAGCTCCTTTGTTATATCGCCCTGATAATAAATGTCGTTGCCTTCGGCATCCCAGACTCTTGAGTTGCCGCCTGTGGTGTATGTTGCGTCGCCCTTGACTTCTTCCACATTCTGAAGGTTGTCTGTATCGGTAATGAACGCATCTTTTGCCGCATTCTTGATCCAGTCGCTCACTATGACCTTCTTGACGCTGCCGTCCTTACCTGCGATAACGTAAACCGTTTCATCTTTTTCAGGGGCTTTATTTTCCTCCGTTGCAGCCTCAACAACATTTGTTTTCTCTGTGTTGCTTTCCTCTTTGTTTCCCGCATTGACATAAGCTGCTCCGCCGAGTCCCGCCGTGACAAGAGCCGCGCACAAAACCGGCACAACAATCTTAACTACTGATCTTTTCATAATGTTCCTTTCTGCCGCATCAGCGGCACTATTTATTGATCAATGTCCGAACCTGTGTCTCAATCCGTGTTGAACTGCAGATTCAGCATCTATATGCGTCATTCCTGCTGTTGTCCTGCAGATCACCCTGTCAAACAGGATCAAAAGTGCAGGCAGTATGAAGATAACCATCAGCATACTTATGATCGCGCCCCTTGCCATCAACATACACATAGAACTGATAATGTCGATATCCGAGTAGACCGCAACTCCAAACGTTGCAGCGAACAGGCCCATGCCGGATACTATGATGGAAGGGATCGATGTTGCAAGAGCCGTGCGGACAGCGTCATTCCCGGCTGCCCCGGCGATCCTCTCTGTCTTGTAACGTGTAGTCATCAGGATCGCGTAGTCAACCGTTGCACCAAGCTGTATCGTACTGATGCATATCGGCGCAATGAACGGCAGGCTCTGTCCAAGGTAGTGCGGAAGTCCGAGGTTGATGAAGATCGCGACCTCGATAAGCGTTATCAGGATCACCGGAAGCGTCACACTCTTCTCAACCAGCGCGATTATGATGAATATCGCAACGATGGACACAAGGTTTACAACCCTGAAGTCACGATCGGTAGTCTCGATCATATCCTTCATGCAGGGCGCTTCACCAATAAGGAGCCCGCCCGCATCGTATTTCTTCAGGATGGTGTTTAGGCGGTCGATCTGGGCGTTTACCTCGTCGCTTGCCACCTTGTATTCAGAGTTCACAAGCATCAGCTTCCAGTTATCGCTCTCAAGCTTTGACCTTAATTCCGAGGGGATGAATTCTTCGGGAACCCTTGCGCCCACAACGGATTCAAGGCCGATCACATATTTAACCCCCGGAACCTCCTCCATTTCGGAGATCATCGAGCGGATATCCTTTGAAGATGTACTCTTGTCGACAAGCACCATATGCGTGGACGCGATATCAAATTCATCATGCAGCTTCTTGTTTGCTGTCACATAATCGATGTTCGT
>JAEEGL012454047.1_pt1 | contig 10749 bp, 6 predicted proteins | sample 9134231 | NCBI WGS metagenome assembly JAEEGL01 (sample SAMN16246548, study PRJNA631951) | gut metagenome | biome: gut microbiome; feature: rumen; material: fiber-attached | host: Bos | place: Iran: Karaj | collected 2018-10 | reverse complement strand
GATCAGCCCAAAACGTGTGATGAATCCGAAAAAACAGATGAATCGTGCACTTGCGACGAGGAAACTGGTTCATGGGACTGTGATTCTGATCAGCCCAAAACGTGTGATGAATCCGAAAAAACAGATGAATCGTGCACCTGCAACGAAGACACGGGAGAATGGGAAAACTGTGGTTCGGAGCCGCCCATCGCGTTAGAGGGATGTGCTGATCCGGCCAACGAGGGTAAAAGCTGCAATAACGGCGAATCGCATGCATGTGCGACAGCGGTATGTCAGGGTGGAAACTGCGTTTCGGTGGCAGTGAAGGATGGCCGCGTATGCCGAAAATCCGCCGGTGCATGTGATGTCGAAGAAAAATGTGACGGCTCGTCGCTGGATTGTCCGGCGGATAAAAAGCAGGCCAAGGGATTTGTTTGCCGGGCTTCGTCCGGTGGCTGTGATGTTGCCGAAAAATGCGATGGTTCAAGTGACAAATGTCCTTCGGATGAGTTTGATTCGAGCTGTAAGTGTCCTACCGGAAGCGGCGCCAAATCAGGTGTTGTCACCAAGATTTCGAAGAATTCGTTTGTTTTGAAGGATTCGAATACCTGGGAGAAGTATCAGAAAATCATTGATTCGCTCAATCTGCCGAAGGTTGCAGTATCTGGACTTAATTTCAATCGTTCGATGAGTTCGATGGGATCGAAGGGCTGGGTCGGATTCAAGAAGGGGTGGTTCTGGGACAAGGACGATCAGAAGGCCAACTGGGTGCCTCAGGGATTGGCGGGCTGCAAGCATAACGATGTCGTGATCCGAATGGTGGGCTGGCATTACACGGATGACAAAAAAATTCGGATTTCTGTGGTCAATACGACGGATACATCCAAGACCCTGAAATACCGTCATGCGCTGCTGGTGGAACCGGATGATGAAAAAGGATTCAAGCATATTCAGAATCATGCCGGCGGACTGGCCATAGATTGGCCCTATCTCTATGAAGCACATACCAGCAAGGGCGTGCGCGTATTCGATTTGAGAATGTTCCTCAAAGTCGATACGAGTTCTGATTGCGATAAACGTCTGGGAAAATATGGCAGCAAATATTGCGGCGAGGGCTATGCATACGTTTTGCCGCAAGTTGGCGGATATTATTTCCCGAGTGGGCTGCATAGTTCCTGCAGGCCAAAATTCTCGTTCATCGGTCTGGAGAATGTGAATGGCAAAAAATCCATTCTTTCGGGAGAATATGTAAAATACACGAGTTCCAATTCTGCAATTGATGGACGATTGGTACGCTGGCCGCTTGGCGATGACGGCAAGATGGCTACGGATGCAAATCGCATCGTCAAATCGAGTGCTGCGTGGTATGCGGGGAGCCCCAACCTTCAGGGCGGTGTGACCTATACCAAAGGCAGCAAGACATACTTTTTGCTCAATTCGACGCGCAATTACGGGACGCTTTATGTCGGCGCAGAGGGTTCCAAAACCAAAGCATATACGAACTGGGGTATCATGCCCGAGGGCATTTATCTGACGGCATCGGATAATGTCTGGGTTTCGACGGAAGGCAATGGTTCGCTGGCGCGTTCCTTATATTATGCCGGGATCAGCAGTTTTATTAAGTAGATCTTTGAGCTTTTAACAGTTGGGAGTTTGAAGTTGGGAGTTGGGAGTTGGTCCTCAATTTACTCAATTTTAGCACAGTCCTTTATGATTGCCTTACTCAAGCTCATAACTCCCGACTAAAAAATGAAGGGCGTATTAGCCGCAGGCCAATAGCCCGAAACCGAGCCGTATGCGCCGTCAGGCGCAAAGGCGAGGAACACAAAAGAGCATATCAGTACGCAATATTGATTCGTTCGCAGTTTCTGAGATAATTGGACAGCCGAATGGTCGGCCGTGTGTATTGGAACTGAATCTTTGAGTGCTGTCAGATTATTTATATTGGTGATTGCCATGCTTGCGGTGGCTCCGGCAGCCATGGCGGAAGATGTGTATCGACTCGATGTCGTGCCGTCGGAGGGCAGGATCCAGGTTCGGGCTGAACTTCGCGAGTTGAAGGCGGGTGAAGTCCTGTGTTTGCCGGCATTCGGGCAGCGTCTGGGAGAGCATTTGACGCTTCAGTCGGTTCAGTTGGTTGGGGCAGAGGATAAAGCGTTCGATCATGCAGGATGTTTGAGGGCGGTTCGTGAGGGGGATGCTCGCTTTGAATATACGCTCCGGATGGAAGAGCTGGCGGAGGGGCATTATTGGAGTGCGTCGGCACTGTCGCCTTTGCATCAGGGGGGATATTTGGTGTTCCCGGGAGAATCGCTGTTTGTCGAGCGCGGCGTGAAGGAATCGCCGTCGGGAGCTGCGGAGACAATTGTATATATATCCGATGAGACGCAGACGGTTTCGACCCTGCGAGTAAATGCTTTGCAAGAGGGGGCAGGGGGGCATTCCCAGTCGTACAGGGCGCGGGATCGTTTTGAGCTGACGCGGAGTTATTGGGCGTTCGGGCAGTTTAAGATGCTCGTTGCTTCGTCCGACAAGGTGACTTGGCGTCTGGCTGTCGATGAGGCCTGGCAGACGAGCATTCCGACGATCGAGCGCGAGCTTTCGCAGATACTGGAATACTATTCATTATGGATGCCTCAGCAGACGCCGGACAATATATCCATATATCTATTTTCGGTTCCGTACGATGCATCGTATCATCAGGGAATTGCGCGTCCGGGCGGGATCATCCTCGAACTTGGGGCGAATGCTGCATCCCGGGCAGAAGAGCGCCGGGTGCTGATGGCCCATGAACTGTTTCATTTGTACAATGGCGAGGGACTGCGGTTTGACCCATCGAAATACGGACAGACGGCCTGGTTTCGCGAGGGTATGACGCAGTATATGGCATTCAAATCGCTGCTTGCGATTGGGCTGATTACACGCGAACAGCTGCATCACTGGATGGCACAGAGCATTTCGAAGCAGCGCGGTGGGGTGTATGATGCGTATTACCATGGTTTTTTTGTCAGCTATGCCATAGAGCTGCAGTGGGCATTGTATCGGACGCCCTATAATCTCGAGAATTTCTGGGCGTTTCTGGGAAGCTCGAAACAGTGGCACGATCTGCATACGAACGATTCCATCCGCAGGCTTTTGATGCAGTACAGTGCCTTCGATTTCGATAATTTCTTCAAATTATATATTCCGGAAAATGCCAGGCTTCCGGTGACGGATCTGTTGAAGCGCAACGCGCTGAATGTCGGCACGACGCAGGTATATCATTATTCTTCGGGAATTGAGTATGGTCTGGATACGAAGAATGCCCGATTGTATGCCCGCAGAGTTGAGAAAAATGGCCCGGCCTGGCAGGCCGGGCTCAGAAAGGGGGATATTCTGATTCCGGAACGGAACACGAACTGGAATGATGATTCAGATAAGCGCGTGACGGTAGTGCGCGGAAATCAGCGCATTCTGTACCGGATTCCCGTGACGGCATTTCCCGTGACGGAATTTGTGATTTCTTATTAGGCTCTCATTTAACGGTAATGAGCCATGCCTTGAGGTATCTGGCCTCGGCAAAGCGAGCGACATGATCTGCCGGCAGTCCGGTATAATCGACGGCTTCGAGGGTTCGGTGGAGCAGGGCTTTGCGGACGATCTGTGCGAATTTATCGCTGCCGATATGCGAAGAACATGAGCAGCAAAGGATCTGACCGCGCGGATTCAGGCAGTCGGCAGCTGCCGCAAAGAGCCGCATATAGGCTTTTTCCGCGGTTGCGATCTGGGCCTGCGAAGAAGCGAAGCTCGGGGGATCCGCGATAATGAGATCGAATTTGTTTTTTCGGGATTTGGCTTTTTCGAGCCATTCGAACATGTTGCTTTTTTGCAGGACATGTTCGGCGGCGGCGATTTGCGGGTTGTCGCTGTTGATTTGATAGTGTTTTTGAACGAGTTCGAGGGCATGCCGGTCGCCGTCCAGACTCCAGACTGCGCAGGCGCCGCCGAGGGCGGCATTAATGGAGAATCCGCCAGAGTAGCAACAGATATCGAGAACTTTTTTGCCTTCGGAAAGGCTTCGAATGAGTTGGCGGTTATTGCGCTGATCGAGGAAAAAGCCCGTTTTTTGTCCTTTAAAGATCTGGGCATGGAATCTGGCGCCGTTTTCGAGGAATTCGGCATAGGGCGTCTCGTCGTTTCCGAAGATCAGGGAAGCTTCACTAAAACCGGCCTTTTCGAAGTGCGAAAGGCATTCCCTGCCGAACCGCAGGACAATTCGATAGGGCAGTACGCCGCAGGCGGACTGCAGCGTGTCGTCGGGCGATGTGCAGATTTTGGAAAGGACTTCGATGAAATCCCGCAGATAGGGCAGCCAGCATGCGGAATAAACTTTCAGTACCCAGGAACCGGCGTATGCATCGACGACGATTCCCGGCAAACCTTCGCTTTCGCCGCTGATCATGCGAATGGCGTTGGTATTGTCAGAAATGATGCCCATTTGTGCGCGTCCGGCGATGGCTTCGGCGATTCTGGATTCGAGGTATTGCTCATTGAATTCACAGGGATTGCCCAGAATGCGCACGGGGATTGGACTGGCGGGATCGTACAGGCCAACTTTGATGCACTGATTGCGTTTGCCATAGATGGCGACGAGATCTCCGGCCTGTGGCGTGACTTTGCCAAAGTCGGTATGTTTGGCGAAGATCCAGGGCATTTCGCGACGGAGTCTGTATTCGCATCTTTCGTCGACGTGAAGTTTGATAACGGCAGGTTTATGCATGAACAGTGGCAGAGGAAGCGAACAGTTACGAATTTATTTCGGTTTCTGCGTGGTAAAAAGTGCGATTTTCATTGGAACTTTCAGGCCTTTGCCCTGAAAGTAATGATGGAATGAACGGACCAGGTGCGTGAGCAAAGCCTTGGTGTCGATTTCGGGATCGCCAGGATTCAGGCAGTAACCGAGATAATGTGATTCGACGAGCGTCGAGAACAGGAGCTGTTCAACGGTATCAAAGACGAGGTCAAACGAGGATGTTTCACATCCCGTAATCTCAAGTCCACTGTTCTGGATGGCAGTGGATATGGAATCAATGGACATGGCCTCGTGGAGAGCGGGGAGGATTTCCTTGCATTTCTGGGGATGAAGCCGGAAGAGTGATTCTTCGAGGATATCAAAAAAAGCGGGAAATGATCCGTCCGTTGGAATGGCACAAATCAGGTGTCCTTCGGGTCTGAGTACTCTGCGATATGCCGAAAAAACGACTTCAGCCCGGCACAGCGTTGAGAGTCCCACTTCTGTGATGGTGAAATGAAAGCTGTTGCTGGCGTAATTCAGGGCAGAGAGGGGCTGCGTCGAGAAGTACAGATTCAGCATGCTTTTGGGTGTCATCTGACGAAATGATTCGAACCGCGTGTTCGATTCATCGACGATCATGAGCTTGCCGGGGGATCCGCTCAGGCATTCGATGAGCTTGCTGAGAAGGGATTTAAACCTCAATTCCGGCAACAGTATGACCGGCTGTTTGGGCATCGTGCAGGCAAAGCTGTACTCCAGCAATGGAATATCGACCTTTACGGACCAGATCGGATCGATACAGGTTTCGTCGATGTGCATCTGCCGTGCGATGCGTTCGGCCATCTGATTGTTTTTATCGGTCATGATGGTGCTTCAGAATGGGATGGAAAGTGTGAAAAGCTCTCGTCTGATCGCAGGGATGGAAGTCCATTTTCGAGCCATTGAACGCCAGTTCCCTGCATACAGGAGCCAATCCGGAAACAGGAGATTCCATTTTCCCGGGCCAGATTTATGATGGTCATAGCATGATTTGGCTCACACGTCATGAGTAATCCAAAATCTTCTCCGCCGCAAAGCATCCAGTCGATGGGATCGAGATCAAATTTTTCGGCAATTTCGCAGAGCAGCGGCGGTGGCGTGAGGTTTTCGATTTGTATTTTTGCCGCGCAATGACTCTGTATCATGAGTCTTGGCAGATCTGTCCGAATGCCGTCCGAAAGGTCCATCATCGCGGTGGCCAGTTGTCTTCGCGCGATGGCAGGTCCCAGTGCGGCGAGAGCTTTGGGCCGTCTGAAGTCCTGGATGAAGGTGGCGAATTTTTGGAATTCGGGTGTGAGGTGCAGTCCGCGCCGGCAGATTTCGAGGCCGGCTGCAGAGAATCCGGGATTGCCGAGGACCAGAATGGCATTTCCGGGTCTGGCACCAGTGCGGAGCACTGCCGGCCAGGGCGGGTTTTGACCGAGCAAAGTAATGGAGAACAAGGTTTGCCGGCTGCGTACGACGTCGCCGCCGATGAGCCAGCATTTATCGAGTCCGTGGTCCTGGATACAGGATTTGATTGCCTGAACTGCCGCCTGAATTTCGTGCAAAGGGAGTGCAGGGGACAGGCCGAGTGCCAGTGTGAACGGCCCGGCATAAGCGCCCATGGCGGCGATATCACTGATATTTGAGGTCATGCAGCGATAGGCGGCATCGGCCAGCGTCATCCATTCGAGATTGAAGTGGACGCCTTCGATCGAGGCATCTGTCGTTATGAGTTCGAATCGGTCCCTCAAGATGGCGCAATCATCGCCGATGCCTCTGATCGTGATATCATCGCGCGAAGGAAATTCGCGCGATATGAGATCGATGATTTGCGATTCGGTCCAGTCGGACATGATTAGAGGATCCGATCCAGACAGCGTTTAAGGAAGCCTTCCTTGTGGGGGCGATCCGCAGCTTTGGATGTTCTGGAATGGCTTTGAAGTGATGGCGTGGTTTTGAGTCTGACGCACTGGCTGTTGAAGGGTTTTCGCCCGGATCGTTCATTGACGAGCTGGCTGGAAGGAACTCTTCTGACTGCGCGTTGTGATGAGGGCGTGAGTCTTGAAATATCGCGGGCGGACACGTGCGTCGGCGCAGAGCCCATGACTTCGTCAGCTCTTTGGCTTTTGGCAACGAGAGACGGAGAGACGGTGGAAACTGCTCCGGGAGGCGTGGATCGTCGGATAGTCCATGCATCGCCGGCTTCGCGTCTTTTGCATTCGATAGGATCGAGGAAATCCTCGAGGGCAGCTGCGAGGTCATTGACATTCTGGTAACGTGAATGCGCTTTCTTTTCGACGCATTTCATGACGATGTCGCGCAGCATTGGCGGGACTTTGTCGCTCATGGCCGGGAAGGTGTTATTGATGTGCATCATGGCGACATCGAGTGCTTTTTTGCCTCTGAACGGGGCATCTCCTTCGAGCATGGCGTACATGACGCATCCGAGGGCATATACATCGCTTCGGCCGTCGAGTTTTTCGCCTTTTGCCTGTTCTGGGCTCATGTATTCCGGTGTACCGCAGACGACGCCGCCGCGCGTGATTTGTTCTGCGCTTTCGGGGCCGCTGACGACTTTTGCCAGGCCAAAATCGACGACTTTAATGCGCAGATGCGGTCCGGGATTGTGCATGATGAAGATGTTTTCGGGCTTGAGATCGCGGTGAATAATGCCCTTCATGTGTGCTTCAGACAGACTCCAGCAGACCTGGAGGGCAACGCGAGTGGCCGTAATCGGGGACAGCTTGCGCTTGATGCGCATGATTTCACGCAGATCTTTGCCGTGGAGCCACTCCATGACCAAAAACATGAATCCGTCTTCTGTGACCCCATAATCAATGAGTTCGATCGTATTCGGGTGCATCAATCGCTTGATCGTCCTGACCTCTCGCTTGAACCGCTCGATGGCCACAGGATCGCGCTGCAGGGAGGAACGCATGATTTTAAGGGCAACGAGCTGCTGCTGTTCCAGATCTGTTGCCAGATAAACAAATCCCATTCCACCGGCTGCGATGAGACGTTCGACGCGGAATCTTTCACCAAAGACATGTCCTGTCTGAAAATCGGATGCAGGATCGTGTTCTTCCAAATGTTTTGCTGCCACCATATCATTCACCCTTTCGAGCGTATTTACTCGCCTTATGAGACGTCTGTTCGACGTGCGGGACAAATTACGTCTTGAGTGTCTCACATTGTGAGCCGATGTCCAATTTTTGGGGGTGTTGGCCGCCTATTTGACCGCATGCGCGGATCTGCATACGGCGGCCTTTGGGTCTTGCTATGGGGCTGCTTTGTGCAGCACCCATACGCAAGACCTGCTTTTTATGGGACGACAAACCGGGCGTCCGTATTATTCGGCAGATTCCTGAGTTTCTGTCTGCGACTGTGTATTGTTTTCGTCAGATTCAGAGGATTCAGAAGACTCAGAAGATTCAGAGGATTCGTCAGTGTCGGCAGTTTCTTCGGAATTTGCTTCTGATTCAGGATTGAACGTGATGTCGATGTAGAACTGATTGGTATCGAGCGTAACTGAATAGGTTTCTTCTTCGACGGATTCTGCCCGGCTGCTCAAAACAGAACTGATGATCGAACCGGTACTCCATGAACCTGAGCCGGAATCCCCGTTGGTCGACTTGAACCAGCTCTGAATGTAGTTCATGCGTTTTCGTGCGCTGGGCATGAGTTGAATCGTCACGCGGATGATGTAATTGTCAGGCGGGAGATCCGTCAGCGTGAGAGCCTGGATGCCAATCTGCGAAAGGGCACTCAGGAACGCATTTTCATCTCTGTACCTCTGCCACATGGATGCGCCGCGCCACAGAATGAGGCAGGGGGATTCGAAGGGATCGAGGTAGCATCTCTGGGTCGCTTCGAGATGGCTTCGCAGTAAAGTTTTTTCACCGTCGCTGCTGAGCAGCGAGATTTTAATCTGAATGGAATTCTCCCAGCCATTGGTCAGCACGGGACTGATTTTCTGGATGAATTGCGGAATCATGAGATTACAGAAGATGCGTTTATTGCTTTCTGTGCACTGAACATTGTCCGCTTCGGCAAATGCGATCTGCGGCAAGAGACAAACCAGCAAAACAAAAATGGAAAGTACGATTCGTTTCATGGCTATCTCACTACCAAATCCAGTAAATTGGAGAGCGTAATACTAAAGAGGCCGTAATCTGTTTTGAAGCGGATTCCGGCGTTAAAGGACATGTCAGCAGCAAAGCTGTCGCGGATTTGCTGTGGCTGAGTTCCCAGGAAGAGGCTTCGTGATTCGAGAGAATCGGCCCATGTGGCGCCGACAGACAGGAAAATCTCGAGCATTCTGGCGACAGGCTGCCAGGCATAAGTCAGAGCAATATGCGCGATGAAATCTTCATAAGAGAGCCCGGAGGCACCTGTTTTGAACAGATCATATGCGCCGCGATGGCTCGGGTTGAGCATGAAAAATCTCGAAGGCGCCAGCGTATAAAAATCTCTGTAGAAGAATTTTTCGAAAAATGGCGCATTGCCCCAGGTAGCTCCCCAGAAAGACTGGAGCCGAATCACATGATGGACATCGGCGTTAAAGTTGCTCTGGTGTGCGAGGTGCATTCTGAAATAGGAATAGTCGGACGCGGAGGTTCTGGCAGTCCCTTTCAGACCGAGCATGATAAAATGCCCTTTGTTGGGGAGGATGCGGCCTGCCCGGCTGTCGTACATGACGTTTGCTTCGATGGTGGTCAGATTGCCATGGCCTGCTTTCATGAAATCGTCGAGTTCCGTGCGAACTGTCGACAAATCATTGCGGCGAAGCAGATTCATGTATTCGACTCTGAACATGAGTCGGACGAGTGGATGCGGCGCATAGCCCAGGCCGATCGATGCGCCATGGCGTTCGAAAACGAGATCATCCAGATATTCAAAGGGATTGGTTTTGTTTTCGCTCGTTTTGATCTCATTGTTGTAATAGGAGGGCCCAAAGACGCCTTCATGGGAATGAAGCGATTGGATTGAGAACATCAGTGAGACGGGTTGGTGAGCGATCGTCGGGATGAGGTAATTCATCGAAAGCGTATAATCATTCGATGATGTTGCCCCGAATGCCATCCGGAAACGGTGATCGGTTGCGAACGGCGCAAGGTAGGTGACATCCAGACCAAGCCAGAACGGCGATTTGTAGCTTGAACCGATGGTGTAGTTATTGAACTGCAGATGCGAACGTTCCGAAACATGCAGGTGTATGACGATGCTTCCGCGTTCATTGCCGGGACGAAGCGACATGTCAACGGAGTTGAACAGACCGCACATTGCGAGGCGGAATCTGGCATCTTCGAGTTCGTCGAGTGTGATTCGATCCGTGTCGTCGAGGCCAAGCATCTTAATGATTCTTTCCCTCGAAGTCTGTGTGTTGCCTGTGACCCGAATGGTTTGAATGACATATTCCGGGTTCGGCAGTCTGGCTTCTTCGGAGGAGGGAACGAGCTCCAGCGATGAATCCAATTCATCGGCATATTCGTCATCCTCTTCGTCAAGAATGATGTCGCCTTCTTCATATTCGTCATCGATGTAATCGTCATCGGTGATTTCTCTGTCGTCTCCCTCCATGTCGTCATCGTTAATGGAATACACCATGTGAGCTGCAGGGACATCGAGCGGTGGATCGACTTCATTCTGACCGTCATTGTTGTAGGCGGGAGCTGAGTCAGGGAGTGATGTGACTGTCGGGGGAGTGGCTTCTTCCTGGGCAAAGACACTCGCGGGAAACATGCATAACGCTAGAATTCCGCAATAAATATATGTTTTAAGTTTCATTCGATGCTCGCGTGGATAAGAATAAGTCCTGTTCTGACACCGGTCCTGGCTGTCAAACCATTGATTATGCCTTGAGTTTCGTTGCAGATAAAGAATTATTATTCTCAATGTAAAAAATAGGCTATGTACCCCGAATATGGCTATTACCATTAGGATATAGACTCGTTCGCGCTTTGCAGCGCGGT
>JAEEGL011899450.1_pt1 | contig 10749 bp, 11 predicted proteins | sample 9134231 | NCBI WGS metagenome assembly JAEEGL01 (sample SAMN16246548, study PRJNA631951) | gut metagenome | biome: gut microbiome; feature: rumen; material: fiber-attached | host: Bos | place: Iran: Karaj | collected 2018-10 | reverse complement strand
GTACGGCGACTACAGCTATTACTGGCTGGCTGACCGGGCGGGCCGCACCCTCCAGCGTCTGAATGAGCTGTACGCCATGACCGATCAGGTGGGCTTCAAGCTTACTGAGCGTCTGGATGGCCGACTGATCCTGCCTGAAGCAGTAAAGTGCCTGCAGATGAAAGCGTAAGCGGCTACCATACAGATACAAAAAACTATGGCGGACTGCTCTTTGGTGGGCAGTCCGCCAGAAGGAGATCAAAATGGATAATACCAGGTCTACAAAAAACTATGCCGCTCACGGCGGCAATGAGTGGGTAATCGGTGGAAAACTGACCTTCCTTCCTGGCGCAACCGTGGAAGGGCGGGAATGTTTTCTGGGTGCTGTGCCCTGCGAAAAAACAAAATCACCTTACGTTCCCGACAGCAAGGCCACCAGTACAGCAGCCCTCCGGGATGACTTCAACAAACTCCTGGCCGCTCTTCGCGCCGCTGGCCTCCTGCCCGCTGAAGAGACTGAAGCCGATAAAAAGAACAATGACGAAATGCAGGAACAGGATGATGGCGGATGATCGTCACATTGGAAGAAGGGAAGGTACACCTGCGCATTCAGCATGATGAAGAAGATGAATACCTGGAAGGGCTGATCGCTCAGGCGCAGACCGCCGCGGAGGATTACTGCCGTGTATCCTTTGAGCCTTATCTTCAGCCGGATGATGAGGGGGAAGAAGTGGAAGTTCCCGTTCCTGAACCTGTCCGTCTGGCGCTGCTGCTGTTTGTTGGCTTCTACTATGAGAACCGCGACATACCCGACATGACTACCTACAAGGCTATGCGCATGGCCTTTGACAATCTTCTCTATCCTTACCGCGATCCCGCCAGGATGTTCTGATTCGTTCACCATGATTGGAAGTGATATTGTTTGCGCGGCTACAAAAACTTTGAAAGCAGCCCTCATCCTGGGGATCTGAAGCATCTGGTGGAAATCGGCTACACCGAAAACGCAGTCAATGAAAATGGTTATCCTGAGCCAACGGATACTGTTGTTTGCCGTGTTTGGGCCGCTGCTGTGGATGCTGGCAACCAGCATTTCCGATCCGCTGATGTCATGAATACCGAAGCCGTGATCAACTTCACCATCCGTTACCGCACGGACGTAAAGCCCGGTATGTGGGTACGGTTCCAAGGTGAAAAATGGAACATCTCTACCCTGGGTGAGTATCAGTTCAGGCGCACGTACCTGGGCCTTAAGGCCACCTTGTCCAAGGGGGTCACAGGATGAAAGAAGTACAGGAAGCTCTCAGGGATATCGGTATTCCTGTTTTTGCGGGTGTTTGGCGTGCTACATCACCCAATCAGAATCCACCGCCCCAGTATGTGGTGTATTCTTCCACGACAATAGAATCCTCACACGCAGATGACCAGGTGTCCTCTTACCGCACCTTTGTTTATCTCAATCTCTGGAGCAAGTTTGATCCAACACCGATGCGGGATACAATTCGCAAAGCCATGTATGACTATGGTTTTTCAATCCGGGAAGAGTCAGATAAAGGGTATAATCAACCCGCGTATGACACGTTTACCCACCAATACACTATCCAATGGACATGGGTGTGGTTTGAGGAGGTGCCGCTGAATGCCCCTTAACGCGGAGGGCTTCTCTGAACTCATGACAGACATTGCCGCCATGGCTGCTCGGTTGGACATGGAAAAAGGCGGCAGTTCCATAGCCAATGGCATCCTGGCGAGGGCCGCTGTTCCCGTGGAGCAGCAAATGAAGGCCAACGCCAGCAGCAATCCCAAAATCATCTCTGGCAAGCTTCATGGCGCCATTCACACTGGGGATGTGAAGAAACGCCGCAATGGCGGCAAACGTATCACCATTGGTGTCCATCGGAAAGACTGGGATGGAGAGGAATACTATCCCGCTTATGTGGAACATGGGCACGGCGGGCCTGGACCCGCTCCAGCGCATCCCTATATCCGCCCAGCTTATGACACAACCGAAGATGAAGCCTATGAGATCATCCGCAGCAGTCTGAGAGAAGTCATCAGCCGCCATGGATGATCTCTTTTCTTGAGCTTTTTAAGGAGGAACACAATGCCCAACAATACCCCGAAAGCATCCCCGACCGTGTCTTCTACCATTGGTTTGAAAAACATGGTCATTGCCCCTGTAACAGAAGACACAGAGGAAAACATCTCCTATGGTGATCTTCAACTGGTGGCTGGCGCCATCGAAGCGTCTGTCACTCCCGACAATGCCGATCCTGATATCCAATACGCCGATGATATCGAGTTTGACACCCTGTATCCCGATCCTGAGTTGACCTTCCGTACCCAGATGGCCGATATCCCGCTGACCATTCAGGAGCAGATTTTCGGCAATAAGATCGATGACAATGGTGTCCTGATCCGTACAGCGACGGACAAGCCGCCCTACTTCGCTGTGGGTTTTATGTCCGAAAAGTCCAATCACAAGTTCCGTTATGTCTGGTTATATAAGGTTCGTGCCAAGCCGGTAACAGAAAACTATGGAACCAAACAGGGAACCACCATTAACCGGCAGACCGGCGAGGTGGAGTGGACCGCCATCAAACGGACACATGATGGCCAGTATCAGGCCATCGCCGATGAAGGTGAGAATGGTTTTACCGCTGAGAATGGGAAGACCTTCCTGCAGTCCGTGTATTCCGCTGCCTTCACCCCTGCTGGCGGTTAATTATCCATTCTGAAAAAAGCTGCATAAGCCCCCGCAGCACAAACGGTTCCACCTTCGTGATTTGGCTGGCAATGATGCTGATGGGGGTTTATGCGGTGACAAAAACAATGAGGAGGATCATTCCATGGTGACCTGCACCCTTAACGGAAAAGAATATCATATCGATTTTGTCACTGGCCGTGCCCTACGGGAAATTGAGCCCGCGTCCAAGATGTACAGCCGGGTGGTGGCTATCTCCAATGCTGCTATGAATGGCGGTGATCTGTCTGACGCAGACCAATTGACAGTAGCGGAAGCTTTGGATGTGATGGTGCGCTGGTTCTGCCTGCTGTTCCAAAATCAGTTCACCCCGGATGAACTGCTGGACGGATATCCAGTTGATCGCCTGATGCATGACATTGCCTTTGCGCTTATGGCCGTGCAAACTCAGACCACCAGTGTTTTGGAGTCTTTCCCTACGAAGGCGGCGGAGGAGAAGGAGACATTGGTACAGACGGAACCGGTGAGGCTCCAGAACCCCTGACGCTGCCGGAGTTTATCTATTCCACCTACAATACGCTCATGGAGAACGGGTGGAAAATGCATGAGATCGACAACATGGATATACTGGGTTACTTCAAAGTCCGAGCATGGAAGGCACAGCATGAGCAGGAAAAGAAAATACCCCGCCATCGGTACATTGACGAGGTATGGGGAAATATGAAGCCGTGACAGTTTGTCACGCTTTTTCTATATACAAGCGAGGTGAGACAGTTTGAGCGAATCGCTCCGTGATCTGGTGGTATCGCTGTCCCTGCAAACAGACAACTTTACCCGAAATATGCAGTCTGTCAATAAGCAGATCAAAGAGGCTGAGTCTTCGTTCAAACTGGCCTCCGCCGGTGTGGATAAGTTCGACCAGGACGCTGTGGCCCTGGGCTCCCAGCTCGGCGCTCTGCAAAGCAAGCTGGACCTGCAAAAGACCGCTGTAGACCAGTACGCCAGGGCCTTGGAGGCCGCTCGCGGCAAACTCCAGGAATGCTACAGCCGCCAAACCGATTATGCCCAGCGGCTGGAAGAAGCCAGGCAGCGGCATGAACAACTGGGCGAGCAAGTGCAGCGGGCAACCGCCAAGTATGAGGAATACAAATCCACCCTGGGTGAATCGGACTCCGCCACCATTGCTGCCAAACAAAATCTGGACGCGCTGAAGGAAGAATATAAGCTGTCCGGGGATGAGGTAAAGAAGCTCTCCGGCCAGAATGAAGCGCTGAAAAAAGCCACCCAGAACGCAGCGGACGCCGTTACTACCGCCACAACCCGGCTTAACAATGCCCAAGGAGCTGTAAAGGAAACCGAGAGTGCCATAGATAAATGTAATCAGTCGCTCTCCCTTTCCCAGACCAACTGGTATTCCGCCGGGGAGGCCATCCAAAAGGCGAATACCGCGATTACGTCCATCGGTAAACAGATGCAGCTGGCAGAAAGCAAGTACCGTCTTGCTACCGCTGGGCTAAAAAACGTAGACAAAAGCGCTGAGGGCCTGTCTGCCAAGCTTACCTTGCTTCAGGACAAGTTAACCCTGCAGGAGGCGGCGGTAGAAAAATACAAAGATGCGCTTCAGGGCGCACAGGATCAACTGGAAGCAGCCAGGCAGGCCAATGATCCGGAAAAGATCCAGCAAGCCACGGATGCGGTCACAGATGCAGAAGCCGCTCTGAACAGAGCGCAGGCAGCTGTGCGTGAAACGCGGGAGGCAATTACCGAAACTACCAATGCCCTGAAAACAGCGAAATCAGCCTGGACAGCTGTTGGAAACAGCCTCACTTCTTTTTCAGATAAATGTGAAAAGGCCAGTAAGGCCATGACGAAAGCTGGCAGGGTGCTTTCTGTTTCCCTGACCGCGCCTATTGTCGCCTTGGGCAAAAATGCCATTGAATCCAGCCTGGACTTTGAGAGCTCTTTTACTTCTGTGAGAAAAACTGTTGCCGCAACGGAGGCAGAGTTTGCGGCTCTGGCCGCGGCATCCAAGAAGATGTCAACGGAAGTGGCAGCGTCCACCGATGAAATCAACGAAGTTATGGCCACAGGCGGACAGCTCGGCATTGCTACAAAGAACCTCACCAGCTTTACCAAAGTTATGATTGACCTGGGCAACAGCTGCGAAGACTTGTCTGCGGATGAAGCCGCAACTTCCCTTGCCAAGTTTGCCAACGTCATGAAAACTGATCAGAAGGACTTTGAACGAATCGGCTCTACGCTGGTTGATTTAGGCAATAATTATGCCACCACCGAAAAAGCCATCATGGAAATGTCACAGCGCCTCGCTGGCGCGGGCAAACAGGTGGGCCTGACAGAGGCTCAAGTCATGGGTTTCGCCGCTGCCCTGTCCTCTGTTGGCATTGAAGCCCAGATGGGTGGTTCCGCTTTTTCCAAAGCGCTGGTCAAAATGGAAGTGGCCTCCGCCACAGGCGGGGAAGCATTGGAAGACTTCGGCAAGGTTGCCGGCATGACCGGGAAGCAGTTCAAAACCTTATGGGACAGCGATCCCGCCTCCGCATTTCAGGCATTCATTGCAGGTTTGGCGCAAATGGATGAAAAGGGTATGAGTGCCATTGCTACTCTGCAGGATATCGGCATCAGTGAAGTCCGACTGCGGGATACTCTGCTTCGCGCCACCAACGCAACAGAGCTGTTTGCCAATACCCAGGTTACTGCCAATAAGGCGTGGAAAGAAAACTCTGCCCTGGCGACGGAAGCCAATAAGCGCTACGCCACAACGGCCAGCAAGATCACGAACCTCAAAAATAAGGCCACGCTGTTTGCTCAGCAGTTGGGCGACGATATGAATCCCACCATCCAAAGTCTGATCGAAGGCGCGAGTGGTCTTTTGGATAAATTCCTGGGACTGGATGAAGCGCAGCGTAAGCAGATCATTACCTGGGCCGCGGTAGCAGCATCCATCGGGCCAGCGCTTTTGGCTTTTGGTAAGATCACAAAGGGTGTCGGCGCAGTGGCTGGAGGACTTGGAAAGTTCGCCACAGCTGTTGGAGCCGCAGGAGGAGGATTCTCCGGTTTTCTCAAGGTATTAGGTTCCTCTCCCGCTGTGTGGGCGGCTGTTGCCGTGGCTGTTGTTGCTGGCACTGCCGCGCTGTATGATTATGTTTCCGGAGCAAAAGCCGCTCGTGAAGCGCTGAAGGGCATGGAGGCCACCGCCAGGAAGTGGAAAGAAACCGCGGCTGATACCTTTTACGGTTCCAGCCAGGGCCTTTCCTTCTTTGGCATGTCCACCGACAACTTCAAAATGGCCGGGAAGCAGTTCATTCAAACCACCCAGGATTGGCTGACTGGCCTGAACATCGTCTGGTCAGATGGGCAGAAAGAAACGGATGCAACTGTCAAAGAATGGACCGACTCCTGGAAGGCTCTCACAGAAGCTACTCGCTCCGGCATTGAGTCCCTGAAAACCACAGCGGATAAAAGCGGCTATTCTGGCTTATCCAGGCAAATGAAGGCAGACCTCAGCCAGCTGAACAGCATGGATAAGGAAATCGAACAGCTGCTGAAGAAACGAAAAAATAAACAGCTGACCGAAAAGGATCAGATCCGGCTCCAGGAGTTAGTGGATACCCGGAACGTGATCTCGATCCGCTATAACCTGGTCCCAAACGATTCCGCCAGGGATGGGTTTAATACACTCCGGCGCAAAATGGAAGCGGAAGTTGCCAGGGCCGAGGCTCGCGGCCAGGAGGTTGCCGCCAGTGTCTATGAAAATGCTGTCGTTGCCGCTGCCGAGGGCATGGCCACTGCCAACAAGGAATTGGATGCTCAGTACGATACTCAATATGCCCTGATTCAGCTCATGACGGATGAAGCGGAAAAGAGCGCTGCTTTGGCAGCCCTGAACGCCCAATATAATGCTGATCGGAAAGCTGCTGCCCAGGACTATGCTGCCTTCCTGAAAACGGTTGTCACCCCTGTGTGGGAACAGGATAACATCCAGGAAGCAAAGACACAGGTCAATGATCTGATGCTTTTGCTCCGGCAGTACAGCGCAGCGGCCTCCGATGCGGAAAAGAAGGAATTCCTGCCCCAACTCAATCAGCTGACCTCTGGCATGAATGAAGGCTCCCTGGCCGAATACATTGGCCTGCTGACCCAGATCCAGTCCCTCATGGACAATGGGATGAGCCGGGCGGAAGTGGAGTCTATGTTCCCTGACATTGACTTTTCCGGGGCCCTGGAACAACTGGCGGCTATCCAAACCTATCTGAACAATAACAAGTGGGATACTAACCTCACCAGTCTGAACGAAATGTTCGGCACAGCACTTGGGGAGGAAGCGCTCAAGATTGCCACCGATCTGGATATGACAGGAGCGCAGGCGCGCTGGAACGAATGGGCTTCCAATCCAGGTTCCATCACCACGGACGCTGTCATTCAATCCTATACAGAAGCGGAAAACGCGGAAAAGCAGCAGCCTTTGGTTGACGCGCTGATTGCCAAATACACCGAGCAGCCGCAGGGGGCGGATAAAGCATCCCTGTCTCCCGCCGGGCTGGTGGCCTACGTTCAATCCTATGCGGAAGCAACCACAGGCACAGATGTATCGGCATTGAATCCGAACAACATCACGGCCCTGGTCAACGCATATAAAGAAGTTTCCGGCGTCATTGACGTGAGTATGCTGAAGCCCAGCCAGATCACAGCCTACGTTTCCCGGTATCTGGAGAATACAGGAGCGGATACAACAGGGTTGACACCCTCTGCGATCACGGCTTTCGTCATGGCTTACGAGGAAATCACAGGCGGCGCTTCCACTGCGGCCCTTACTCCCAGGGACGTGAGCGCACTCGTGGTTAAGTATTCGGAAGCAGAAAATGTGGATGTGTCTGCGCTAAAGCCCAGCCAAATCGAAGCCTTGGTCAGCAAGTTTGCGGAAGCAACCGGCTGTGACAAAACAGAATTATTAAAGAACTTCATTGCTTACATCACAGAGTATAAAGAAGCGGCTGGCGTGAAAAAACCCACACTCAACGTCCAGGTCGGTCTGCAGGGATACGATCTCATGGCGTACCGCAAATGGCTGAAGGAAAACAAGGTTGAGGTTGAGGGGATCGTTCGTCTTTCCGAAGTATACGAAAACCCCGTTCAAGCCGCCAGGGATGCCGGGGTGAAGTTCTGGAAGGATGGAGCCGAGATCCCTGTCACCGCCATTACAGAAGATATGCTGCGGCCTGAAAATGTGGCTGTCCTGGACAAGGATGGCACCATGCACGTCCTGGTTACAGCTGAAATCAGCGGAGCGCCGGAAGCCATCGCGGAATTGCGAGAACAGGTGGCCGAAGTAGATAAGCTGGGTATGACGAAAATCGGCACGGCGCTGACCGGCATCATGCCCACTTCTCTCATGGGGTTCATTGATGAAGCGGAAAAGCGGATCGAGAACTTCAAGAATCCTGGCTTCCTTGACTTTGCCTGGCTCACGGATCTGATCGACGCAAATGCAAGGCTTAGAACGCTGGATACCTCCATGCAAGCTGACTTCAATGCCGACAATGTGGCTGAACTCTCCACTTATGTGGCAGAGATCGTAAAAGCCATTCAGAATGGTGAACAAGTCAGTGAGCAGGATATGGCGAACCTCCAAAAGATCCTCCAGTTTGTTCAGGACCTGGATTCTGTGGGCGTGGGCGCCAACGTCACCGAGGGCATCGCGGAAGGCATGACGGCAGCGGGATGGGACGCTTCTGCTGAAACGGTTGCTTCCAATCTGGAAGCGGCTATCAATGCCGCCTTGCTCATCAACAGTCCTTCCGAACGCACCAGGCCTGCTGGCGAATATGCTGCCGCGGGTATTGGTGAAGGCATGAGCGGATATGATTTTTCTGCCAGTGCGGAAGCCGTGGCTTCTGCCATCCAGTCTGCCATTTCATCTGAACTGAAAGCGGAAACCCTGGCTTCCAGCGCTGATGCCGCAATGGCAGGCCTTGCTGCTGGAATGACCGGTTACAGCATGAGCGCTGTAGGCTCAGCTGTCGGCAGCAGCACAAAATCAGCTGTATCTTCTTCTCTCAACTCTGGCGCCCTGCGTCCTATAGGCGCCAATGCGATGGCTGGCCTTCGCGCCGGTATTGTGGCCGGTACTGCTGGTGTTGTGTCCGCCATGCGCTCTGCCGCCCGTTCAGCTGTCAACGCTGCCAAGACTGAACTCAAGATCAACAGTCCTTCCAAAGTGTTTAAGGATGAAGTGGGCGTGATGGTCATGAAAGGCATGGGTAAAGGCGTCACGGAAGAAGCTAAGCGGCAAGCCAGGGTCATGGTGAATGCCGCGAGGTATTTGACTGGTGAAGCACGGGAAGGCGCGCTGGGCCTCACTCAGACCGACAACCGAAAGACCTATAACCAGCAGAGCAGTGTGAACCTCTCCGGGAATACCTTCTATATCCGGGATGAACAGGATATCCGTTCTTTGGCCGTTGAAATTGCTTCTCTCACCAAACGGAAACAACAAGGAAAAGGGCTGAGACTGGCTTAAAGGAAAGGTTATCCCGTTTCTTTATAAATCCAAAATTGTCTGTCCCGCCTTGCCTGGCACTTATTTCAGCCAGATGGGGCGGGACAGTAATTTATTTGAAGAAGGGAGTCACATCATCCTTCGTGAGTTTCATTCTACCAGGAAAATGTGGCTCTGCAATGAACGAAAACAGAAAATACTGTGTCATGGAGGAAAACTATGTACCAATTCATTCATTATCACCCATGGATTCTGGCGCTCATCCTTATTTCCCTGATCACGCTCTGCGGAGCTTTGACCATCACCGAAGGTAAAGCGGAAGAATTACCTGCTGCTGCGGTTCCCAGCATAACCGTTCATTCACTGTACCGCGTTATTTCCGAGGTGATCACGCCTTCGGATGAACCATTTGATCTGCAAATTGCTGAATGTCTGCGGGTGAATATTGATGTAGCAAGCCTGCCGGAAAGCGTAACAACAATAGATGCTGAGCTTCATTTTCCGGCGCTCCCCAAAAAGCTTAAATCCATTCTTCTGTATGATGGGAAACATGCCATTCCGGCGCGTTGGCATTGGACGGACGAAAATGCGATATATGTTTCTTTTGAAAAAGAAGATATTGAGAAGCTGGATCATACCCGTCCTTTCTATCTTTTTCTTTTTGCCACTCAATAAGTGAGGCTCTATGAAGGATTATTTCATTTGGAATGGAACGGACTGCAGGCAGTACGGCATTCATGTGTCTGAGCAGCCGCCTATCACCTTTCCCTCTGAGCGTTCTACCCAGACCAATGTGCCCGGACGCCCCGGCAGCCTGACCACTCTGGAAGGGGAAGATGTGTATGACGATCTGCTGCTGACCGCCACCTGCTTCATTACCAGCCTGGATCGCATCTATGAAATCAGCAGGTGGCTAAAGGGCGGCGGGACGGTGACCTTTGCCAACCGCCTGGGCGGGCACTACAAGGCCAGGATCGTCAATCAGATTCCCTTTGACAAAATCCTGCGCGGGAATCCACACTGTTCCTTTGCGGTGAACTTTCGCTGCTTCCCATTCTGGTATCTGGAGAACGTGGAGAATATCAGTCTGTACACGTCCACTCAGATCATCCAGAATCCGGGCAGCGTGTATTCCGAACCCAAGATCAAGGTTTTTGGAAGCGGGAACATCACGCTCATGATCGGAACGCAAATTGTGGAGCTTCTGGACGTGGATGGCAGCATCACCCTTGATTCAGTCCTGCAGGAAGCCTATAAAGACGACGCGGTTGGAACGAGCATTCTCCAAAACGAAAAAATGAGCGGAGAGTTTCCTATCCTGCGGCCCGGAGCAAACGCCATCAGCTGGACGGGAAATGTGACTCTGCTTATCGTAACGCCCAATTGGCGCTATTTATAAAGGATTCTATCTTTATGCACTTAGGAGGTGAGCGCCTATGATCTGTGTGTATCCTGCGGACTGCACTGACTTTTCCACCAACGGCAATGGGGTGCTCGCCCCTTTGACTGCCCAGGTCACGGAAACCCTGAACGGGGAGTATGAACTGCTTTT
>JAEEGL010886928.1_pt1 | contig 10749 bp, 8 predicted proteins | sample 9134231 | NCBI WGS metagenome assembly JAEEGL01 (sample SAMN16246548, study PRJNA631951) | gut metagenome | biome: gut microbiome; feature: rumen; material: fiber-attached | host: Bos | place: Iran: Karaj | collected 2018-10 | reverse complement strand
GAATCATTCAAGATATCAGCAAACAAGCCGATTCCAGTCGACTTACGTCGAAGGGCTTGTTTGCCACTTGAATCATGTTCTCACGAAATCCGCAGTAAATGCGGATTTCTGTAATTTCATCTAAGAACTCATACTATTTAACCATAAATGGAGGTATCGAAATGGAATATATTGAAAACGATTTTTTAAAGGTAGGAGTTGCAGCGCACGGAAGTGAGCTTAGCAGTATCTATGACAAGAAAAGAGAAAAGGAACTTTTATGGCAGGCTGATCCCAAGTTTTGGAACAGGCATGCTCCGCTTCTTTTCCCATTTGTAGGAAATGTAGTAAATGATGAATATAGATATAAGGGCCAGACTTACACCATGAAGTCCCATGGTTTTGCAAGAGATACAGATTTTGAATTTGTAGAAAACACTGGTGACAGCGTAAGCTTCGTGCTTAGATCAAATGACAAGACAAAAGAAATCTATCCTTTTGATTTCGAGCTTACTGTTACCCACAAGCTTGAGGGCAGCACAATAAATGTAATATGGGATATTAAAAATCCATCAGATACGGAGCCGCTCTACTACTCTATCGGTGGTCATCCTGCCTTTAGATGTCCAATTAATGAAGGTGAAAAGAGAACTGATTACAAGGTAAAGTTTAATAAGAATGAATTAGAATACGTCCTTATTTTACAGGAAACAAGGGAAGTTGATTTTGAGAATCCAAATCCTCTTTCTCTTAAGGGAAATTACCTTGATATCACAGAGCATTTATTTGATAAGGATGCACTTATCTTCGACGATCATCAGGTAGAGGAAGTAAGCCTTTGCACTCCTGATGGCAAGCCATACATCACAATGAAGTGTAAAGAGTTCCCATCTTTCGGACTCTGGTCCAAGCCTTCCATTGATGCAGAATATGTTTGTCTTGAGCCTTGGATCGGCCGCTGCGACAACAATGGCTTTAGAGGGGAGCTTCCGGAGAAATACGGTGAGCAAAGACTTGACGCAGCATCCAGCAAAAAGATTCAGTACCAGATTACAATTTCATGATGAGGCCCAAACAAAAACATGAATCAAAAACTCATAGACATCCTGAGCGTAGTCACTGATGAAGAGCAGGCCATCCTTGATGGTAAGCCCACCATTAACCGTGAGCTTTACTACAGTTCAGAAAAGAAAGTAAATACCGATGATGAAATTGACTCTGCCAGAGTCCTGCAGGATGGGAAGCTGATAGATATGCGTCCTCATGTGCGCTTCATCCACTTTCCTCTCCATACTCACAACTATGTGGAATTTATCTACATGTGTCAGGGAGAAACAGTACACATCATCGATGGTCAGAGGATCACCCTTAAACAAGGTGATCTTCTTTTCATGAACCAACATGCCAAGCAGGAAATCCTTCCTGCCGGAGAAAATGATATTGCTATCAATTTCATGATCCTACCGGAGTTTTTTAACACTGCTTTTTCCATGTTGGAGCATGAAGAAAATCCCCTCAAAAACTTTCTTGTAAGCTGCCTGACAAAAAAGGATATCGGTGGAAATTTTCTCTATTTCCATGTGTCCGATATCCCTCAGATACAAAATATTATGGAAAACCTGGTTTGGAATATGCTTCAGGAAAGTAAGCAAGCTAGTGACAACTTAGGCCAAAGCATTCTTATCAAATCCCAACCTGATAATTCTAACTACAAAACCATCAATCAGGTCACCATGGGGCTTCTTTTCCTGAATCTATTGCAGCATACCGACACTATCAGCGTTTCCAGAAAATCCTTTGAACAGGACATTATGTTCAGGCTCTTTCGCTACATCGATGAAGAATATAAAGAAGCCAGCCTGTCTGCTTTTTCAAAGACTACCAAAGAAGACGAATACGTCCTTAGCCGCATTATAAAAAGAAATACCGGAAACACCTTTAAAGAACTTCTGCAGGCAAAGCGCATGTCTAAGGCCTGCGAACTTTTAAAGACCACTGACATAGCCATAGCTGATATTTCAGTTCTTATTGGTTATGACAACACCAGTTTTTTTCACAGGCTCTTTAGAAGAACCTACGGTTGCAGTCCCCGTGACTATCGAATAAATCCAAAAATTAACCTACTTCCACCCCTTCATTCGTAATTGCCCTGTAGAATCCGGCGATAGGAATCATGCTCTGGGCAAAGTTTTTACTGCTCATATTTCCGACCAGCACTGCGTCGTCCTCATGCCTCTTAGTTGAAGAATAGGATGGAAAATCAGACATAGCTCTTTTAAAGGTACCAATGCCATATTCCAGGTATTTTTTATCCCCTGACAAGTCATAGGCGGCTGTAAGCGCCTCCAGCAAAAGAGTATTGGTTCCTAGTCTGTTAAGGGATGGAAGCTCTTTGTAGTAGAAAATCCCCCATTCCTTCACATAGCAGTTCTCGATGACATCATCAACCGCCCTCAGGATAAGACCTTTTAGTTCCTCATCCGGAAACTGATTATAGTAGCGCATTAAAGAACCTACCGCAACTGATATCATAAAGCCAACTCGTATGATCGTATTGTCAGTATAAGGTGCAAGCCAGTGCCCATACTGCTGTTCCCACAGCTTAAAGTCATTTAAAATCTTATCGCACTTTGAAAGCCACTTTTTATCTAAAGTTTCAACATAAAGAGCTGTAAGTGACCTAAGGGCCCATCCGGTCTCTCTAGCATTTGCTTCGCCGGGCTTAGCATACATAGGCATATCAAGAAGTCGAAGCACATTTTCTCCAATTCCTATGGCAGTCTCAAGCCCTCTCTCATCACCGGTAAAATGATAATAATCAAGAAGTCCCTCAACCCATTCATGGGAGCAGACCATAACTCCGTTGATGACATGGCCTGCGGTGTGTTCCCACTGACCACCTATATAAAGAGGATCCCTATGATAATGGCAAACATCAACATCCATCCAGTGGCTTGCAGAAGCGATTGTGTAATCCATGAATCTTCGGATACCGGTCCTTGCATACATTAGAGCACAGGCATGAGTATAATCATACTCATTATTGCACCATACCAGCTTACCGCCACCGCGGCCCTGAGCGGTGTAATTGGCATCATAGGAATCTCCGAAATTAAGCATTCCAAGCGCTCTGCAGTGTCCATCAGCTCTTGCTACCAGATTCTGCTCTACAGTGAAATTCACTTCATCCACGAAAATGTCAGGAAATACACCTGCTTCTCTAAAAACAGACGGTGAAACATATGGCCTGTACGGCATCTGATACACAATGCTTCTGTCATTTATTTCTGTCATGCTCATATCAGCAGCATGGAAATGCAGCAGGAACTTCTGCTCTCTGGACATTCCACTTTGAAGCACAACCTTATCCTCACATTCAGGTACCAGGAAAAGAGTTATACCTTCCTTATCTGCAAGAACAGCCTTAGGGTAATTCTGCTGTGCCTGGAAAATAGTGCCACACACTCCGCCCTCATCATCTGTGCAGTCAGCAAAGAAAGTGCCATAGAACACTTCGGAAAAATGTTCGTTGCCTTCCTTTAAGAGGTATTTATGGTCCACAATCTTCGATACCGCAGCGCCGTCTTTTCCGATATAATAGTCGGTCTTATAGTTGGATGAAGCAGTTATAGCCCTAACTTTCCCTAAATCTTTGCCATCTATAAGAGCATCGCATTCCGCCGTATTTGACACATGATAAATTGGTCCATCGCCGGCTTCGCTATTTGTCAGATGATCTCCGCAGCCTGTTGAGTCAAGGCTTTTATTTTCCTCGCTCACAAGTGAAGCCATCGTTCCATGGCTCTCTTCATTAAACACCCGGAAATCCAAACGCTTAATTTCAAAAGGCTCATCAGTGTCATTTATCAGTCTGTAGGATACTTCCGTATAAGCCTTCCCTGCATAAGCTGTGAGCTTTAATTCAAAGCTTATCTTCTCACCGTTTTTTTCATTTAGATGGAAACCAGTATTTTTAAGTACTACGCACAAAGGTCCCTGTTCCACAACTTCCCAGGTGCCTGTGCTTACAGCATATTCAGCATCTCGTATATTAAGGCAAGGTCCCATAAACTGTTTAGCTTTATAACATTTTTTATCATAAGATAAAGAGCTAAAGATTTCCGAAGAGTTATCACTTACCTCGTAGGAAAAGAGCTTGCCTTCTTCGTCAACAGTTTCTATTCTGTAACCGGATTTACATTTCTCCAAAGAAAGAGGCTTAAAAGCTGCAGGCTCAGAATTCCTCTCACTGTTCCCATCTTCTATTACGCAAAAGTATCTGCTCTTTTTGTTAGCAGGGATATCCGCAAGAAATCTGATAAAAACAAAGCGTATGGAATTATCATCATACCTTGAAGTTACTTTCATCTGAGTAGGAAGACAGAAGGTTTCATCTTCGCTCCAAAGTTGTATATCTGATGTATCTGTTGTGGTTCCTTTAGGAAGCGGAAAACCAATAAAGCACAGCTCATCTTTCCTGTCATACCGATATAGCTTATCAATCAAAATTTCAATTTTCTTATTCATGTTAAACTACCTCTTTTATCAAATTTATAGAATCAAACATCCTGCTCATATATAAGATCTATGCATTCAAAAAAAGAATACACAAACAAATTCCTATATTACACTTAAAGAAAATGCCGCACTGTAGCTAAAGTGCGGCAAAAAATTATCACTCAACAAAATCTTCTCTCATAGGCGAAAAGATATCAAGAAGAACTCCTTCTTCAAGACATACACAGCCATGTTCAATGCCATCTTTTTTCAGCATTGTGTCACCGGCTGTAACTATATTTTTTTCATCACCAATTGTAAATTCAAATTTACCTGAAACAACATATGTAATCTGTGTATGCGGATGTGAATGAAGCGCACCAACAGCACCTTCCTTAAAGTGATTTTCCACCACCATAAGCTCATCCGTGTAACTCTTTATAATTCGAACTACTCCATCGGATACCTGCTGTCCTTCTGTATCCTTGTCAAAAAGCCACTTCTGATCTTTTTCTGTCATAAATCCTCCTTAGTCTCTTGGCCTCATATAGAAATTACCCATAACTTCCTCAGTCTTAATAGAGTTAATGAAGGCATGAGGATCCTTCTCTTTGATGAGAGGAATAAGCTTTCTGGTATCAGCTGCACTTACGATTGAATAAACAATCTTTTTATCGCTGTGACCGTAAGAGCCCTCTCCATCTATAAGTGTGGCGCCATGGCCTGACTTAGCATAAATCAGCTTACATATTTCTTCAGGCACGTCAGTTATGATAAACAAGGTCTTTTGCTGATATGTTCTATACAAAACGTGAAGCGCCTGGGTTGAAACATACTGGAAGATCATGGAATAAAGAGCCTTATCCCATCCAAACAAAATACCGGCAACAGTGAGCAGACAGACATTAAAAGCCAGGATTATGGGGAATGCATCAATCCCCTTTCTCTGGGATAAAAAGATAGAAATAAAGTCCGTACCACCACTTGTAGCATCCACGTCAAGACACATGGTAATCGCAACGGCATTCACGATACCACCAAATATTGAAATAAGCAGTGGATCATGAGTCACCGGATATATAGGCAGCATATCTACAAATATACCGTTGAAGAACACCATGATAAGTGAAAAGAGAGTGAATTTTTTACCGATAAATCTAAATCCAATATAGATAGGGATAGCATTTAAAATAAGACTCACAGGAGTATAAGGAAGTTCAATACCTAAGAACTTAGATGTTGCTCGGATTATAATAATAGTCAATCCCTGAGCACCGCCGGGATAAAGGCCTCCTGCATTAATAAAGGTCTGAATATTCATCGCCATCAAGAAAGCTGCAAACAGCACCACCACGAGACGAATCAGATCCTTTTTAAGAGTAAATACAATCTTTTTTTGTGTTTCTGACATACAAATCTCCACCCGAAAAATAATGATTAGTTCATATCATCAACTCTGTCCTGATATTTCAGTCTGTATATCCTTCTCAAAGATTCGTCCAATCTGTCCTCTGTTATCTTTCCATTTTCTACTGCTTCGAGGAGGCCCTGATATGCTGCAGAAAAATCTTCCGGAAGGTAGATCATGTCTGCACCGGCTGCTATAGCATTAACGGCTGCCTCTGCAGGAGAATAATTCTCGGTTATAGCTTTCTGGTTCAAGGGACCAGTTATAACGATTCCATCAAATCCAAGAACACCTCTAAGTTCGTCTTGTATCATTACAGAAGACAATGATACAGGGGTGTTATCTCCAACCACATTTGGAATGGATACGTTGCTAAGCATCACTGCCTTAACATTTCCGTTTTCAAAAGCATTTTTGTAAATTGAGTAAGCACCGGTTGCAAGCTGTTCGCTTCCGCTTTCGTCAATAGCCATTCCGCTTGCAGTATCCGCACTAACCGGGAAGTCATGAACACATGCTATAATTCCCGAATCAGAAAGAGCGCTTGCAAAAGCTGCGGTAATGTCCGAAGCAACATCTTTATCTGTACCATATTTGCCATTTTCACTGATATCAAGATCCGGTGCAAAATTCAAATTAAAACCGTACTTGAACATGGCTGCTGCAATATTGGTGCCTGCGGTATATGCTGCATCTGAGCTGTTAATGTCCGGTATCTCAATTCCACCAAGAGATGCCTGAATACATCCACTTGAAGTTCCGTCTTCTTTTATCGCGGTAAATACAGGATATTTACTCATGGAACCTGTATTACGAAGCATTTCAATTATCTGATCATTGGATTTGATATTCTTGGAAGCATATACAAGGCCTCCTATTGCATATCTGGAAAGTGCATCCTGAGTACTGCTCCCCGCCTTTATTACTGTCTCAACACCGGTAAGCTGTTCAGGTGTTATCATAAAAAGACCTGCAACCTTATCCTCGATAGAAAGCTCACCTATGCAGCTATTCACTATTTCATCAAGGACATCTCCCTGTGTCATCTCCTGGGGCTCCATGGCTGTATCCTGCGGAGTCTCTATAACTACATTCTGCGACGCCTCCAAAGCAGCTGCAGCCTCTTCTTCCTGCTGCAATTTAACAGCCTTATTAGCATTAACCACCTTGGTTATGTAGTTAGCGCCAAAGACACCTCCAATAATTACTATGATCAAAAGTACTGAAAGCAATATATATGCAATAAGCTGGCTCCTCTTCCTGCGTTGTCTTCTAGCCAGCCTCTTCTCATCAAAATCCTGTTCGTCAATTCTTCCCATTTCCCCTAAAACTCCCAACAAATATATGATAAAAACAGATATGAATATAATCTTGAAGATTTTTTCATAAAGCCGCACCAACTGCGGTTTTACATAAGCATAATCCAAGATGTCTATCCATCCGTCTGATTATTCAGATACTGAACCATCATACTAAAATATTACCATAAAAACAACGCGTTATAAATTTAATAAACCATATTTTTTTCCAGACAAAAACTGAGGGCAGAAGCTTCATCGATATTACCTGCTTCTGCCCTATGCCGAGTACTTATTAACTTCTGATATTTCTTTGTCCAATGGACCTATCCTCCAGTTCCCAGCTCGTTCTTTCCATTAACCTTTGCATTCATATGCTGTGGCTGCAAGTTATTTATATTGCATTACTACCACATATCATGTACTCGATAGCTGTATTTCTAAATCTTACTTCCGAACTAATACTTTTTAAAACTCTTAAAACCTTTTATAAAACTAAATTTAGTAGTTTGGTGGAGTGTACCATCCTTTCTCTGAATATTTTAACTAACTATCCCTTTGGAGTGTACCTGCCTTTCTTTCTCCTCTGATCTGGTTTTATCTTGGAGAAGTATTTTGTTTCTTTAGATGTTTTTATTATATGCATGTGGAATCATATTGTCAATACATTTTTGCATTTTCTTTTATTTATTTTGATTATAGCCATGTAATTGTTCTATATTCTGCCAATTATTATAATTGTATATTCATTATAGACAATTCAAACAGTTTTTGTTTCACCTATATAGTCATTCACCTGATCAACTAATACGACAGGAAAAAAAGAAAAAATAAGGCGTATGTTTACTTCAATTCATGAAATAAAACATACGCCCTATAAGTTTCAAAAAACAGACAAACAGTTTTTACTTTAACGGATATTTAGCAGTAAGCTCTGCGATGATTTTTCTGGCATCATCGTTCTTTTCACCCTTATTTTTGATGACTATGGCAATAGCTTCAGCTATCTTATCCATATCCTCTTCATTCATTCCTCTTGTTGTTACAGCAGGTGTTCCAAGACGGATACCGCTTGTTACAAAAGGAGACTGCTGCTCGTTAGGAATTGTATTCTTATTGGCTGTGATATGTGCATCATCAAGCCAAGCTTCTACTTCTTTACCAGTAAGTCCAAAGTTAGTAAGGTCGATCAGCATAAGATGGTTATCTGTTCCGCCTGATACGATCTTGATTCCTCTGTCCATAAGTCCTTTGCAAAGAGCCTTAGCGTTCTTGACAACATTCTGACCATACTCTGTAAATTCAGGAGAAAGAGCCTCCTTGAAGCAAACTGCCTTAGCAGCAACCACATGCTCAAGTGGGCCACCCTGAATTCCAGGGAACACTGCCTTATTGAACTTGTACTTATCCTGAGCTGCCTGATTCCAAAGAATAAGACCACCTCTAGGTCCACGAAGAGTCTTGTGAGTTGTAGTAGTAACAACATCTGCATATGGGAATGGGCTAGGATGTACACCTGCTGCAACAAGTCCAGCGATATGAGCCATATCTACCATAAGAACAGCGCCGCAAGCATCAGCAGCTTCTCTGAACTTCTTAAAATCAATTGTTCTGCAGTAAGCAGAAGCACCGGCGATAATGAGCTTTGGCTTATGCTCTACAGCCAGTCTGTACATTTCCTCATAGTCAAGAACACCGTTCTCATCAACACCATAAGGGACAACATTATAATAGGTTCCGGAAATGTTAGCACTGCTTCCGTGAGTAAGATGTCCGCCCTGGTTTAAGTTCATACCCATGATTGTGTCACCGGGCTGAAGAAGTGCGAACTGCACTGCAAGATTAGCCTGAGCTCCTGAGTGTGGCTGAACGTTAGCATAATCGCAGTGGAACAGCTCTTTAGCTCTCTCGATGGCAAGCTTTTCAACTTCATCAACAACAAAGCATCCACCATAATATCTTTTTCCAGGGAGTCCCTCAGCATATTTGTTGGTAAGCGGGCTACCCATAGCAGCCATAACCGCTTTACTGGTCCAGTTCTCAGACGCAATGAGCTCAATGTGATTGTTCTGACGATCAACCTCTTTTTCAATAAGAGACGCAATTTCCGGGTCAACTACCCTAAGTTCTTCCAATGAATACATTTCCTGACTCCTCCATTAACATAATTAAATTTTCTACGGGAATGCTGCTAAATCCTCGGGTCAATTCATAATCGCTATCAGAAATAATAGCAAATATCTTTTACAATGTAATGCGTTAAAGCAACATCTTGCATATCGTAACATACATGATAAAAAAATGCTATAATTATTACATTAATTATTTATTTAACAAATATACGCGCGAGGTTAAAATGTACTACTGTATCGTAAACCCATCCGCCAGATCCGGTAAGGGAAAAGAGATCTGGGAAAAGCTAGAAAAGAAATTCTCCGAGAAAGGACTTGAATATCAGGCGGCTTTCACAAAAGGTCCGGGAGACGCCACCAGACTAGCCAAGGAAATCACTACAAATAATCAGGCAAAGCTTGTAGTTCTTGGCGGAGACGGCACACTTAACGAAGTCATCAATGGTATCTCTGATTTTGAGAACACCTATGTTGGTTATATCCCAATTGGTTCCAGCAACGATTTTTCAAGGGATCTGTCCTATCCCAAAAAGATAGATGATCTTATTGACCGCATCATAGAAGGAAAAGTCATCCGCACTCTCGACCTTGGAAAACTCACCTATAATTCCATGTCCAGGGAAACCTCAAGGCTTCATGATGAGAAGATTTCTTATATAAGACTCTTTGACGTAAGCGCCGGAATAGGTTTTGATGCAGCTGTATGTGAGCAGGCTCTCTCCTCTGGAACTAAGAATTTCCTGAACAAAATAGGTCTTGGCAAACTCACCTATGGATCAATTGCCCTGCGTCAGCTTCTTGGCTCCGAAAAGGTGCCCTGCGATATCATCCTTGATAACGGCGAGACCATCCACCTAAAGCGCTTTATTTTTATAGCAGCCATGGTTCACCACTATGAGGGAGGCGGCTTCAATTTTGCCCCCAAGGCCGATCTAACAGATGGTAAATTTGACCTTGTATACGCCGGCGATATGCCTTCAATAAGAATGCTCTTTGCACTTCCTCTTTCCTTTATCGGGCACTACTACTGGATAAAGGGAATCGGCCACCACGTAGTTCAAAAGGTTACCATCAAGACTGATAAACCCATGTGGGTTCACACTGATGGCGAAGTTTCCGTTAAATCCGACCACATCACCTTCGAATGCCTCAAGCAGCAGCTCCGCATGATGAACTAAGGCAATATAAAAAAACTCTCCTATTTATGGTTCACCCAAATTTTGAACCATAGGAGAGTTTTTTCATTTTCATTTGCCATGAATTACTGTGAGAACGAAAACAAGCATTTCTAAGCCATTACATTAGTTGAAATTGCCATACAGAATCTTGGCAAGTTCTGAGTTCTTATCGAGAATGAGAGTTTTTTCTCCCTTAAGTGATTCCTTAAGTGAATCAAGTCCTCTGATGTAGCTATAGAAATCTGCTTTTTCCTCAG
>JAEEGL010518178.1_pt1 | contig 10749 bp, 9 predicted proteins | sample 9134231 | NCBI WGS metagenome assembly JAEEGL01 (sample SAMN16246548, study PRJNA631951) | gut metagenome | biome: gut microbiome; feature: rumen; material: fiber-attached | host: Bos | place: Iran: Karaj | collected 2018-10 | reverse complement strand
CTTCGCGGTTTTTTAACGAGCCGTCGAGAAATTTCTCGTCGCGAGGCCGCGACGTTTTTGCGCGATTTTTCGCCGGAAATCGAACTGAAAAGCGGCAAAAACCGAAATTCTCGCGCAAATTCGGCGGAATCCCGTCCGCCGAATTTGCGGGGCTGTTTAAAAAGTTGACTTTTTAAACAGCCCCCTACGGGTAACAATCATTGTCTTAAAAACACGATAAGCTGAATATCGTTTTTACCGTACACATAAAAATGTGAAGAACCTTTTTCTTCGAGGATCAAAAACAGCCCCTTTTTGCGAATTATCCGGTATTATCCGGCGTCGGGATCAAGAAACTTTGCAGAAAGAAATCCGAGCAGATACGCCGCGGCGGCGTCGATAATGAATTCGAAATAGTGAAGGAAAACGCTGAACCATTCGGCTCCGCTTCCGGGGAGCCCGGCGGGGATCTCAAAAAGAATGACGTTGTATATTACCGTGAGCGCCAGAAGCGAGAAGACCGCAATGAATATTCCGGATGAGACCGGATTGTTCCTGTCAAGGACTTTTTTAAATATAAGTTCCGACGGTTTCCTTTCGCTTTCCGGAGTTCCGAGGCGGTTGTATGCTTTTTCGCGCGCAGACGCGTCGGCAATGAACTTTTCTGATCCAAACCAGGCAAAGGCGGAAGCGATCACGTAGGCGATCGAGTTTATTCCGAGATACAGAAAAGAATCGGCAAGGTCGGATTTCGTTACAGAGGAAAACCCGTTGATTATCCCGGAAAAGAGAAGATTAACGAAAGGTTTTGAGATCGCGAGCGCGGCGGAAACGGCCGGAAATGGCGCCGCACGTTTTTTGTTTTTTGCAAGGAGAAATACCGAACAGCACAGAAGGGCTGCGAGAATACCGTCGGATATCCAGTCGATCAGGTGCCCCGCAACGGTGAAGACGGTGGGCAGGGGCGTGGTCATATACGCTATGTCGGTATTGAATATCTCGAGAAGCGGATAAACAAGCGCCGACAGAAGGATGACAGCCGCCGCAGCCGCCAGGGCGACGACGGCAAAACGCCCTTTCAGGGGAAGTTTCTTTTTATCAGTCTTTTTTGTTTTCATTGTCGAAAATCGTCGGCTCGGTCACCGTCGCCTTGCGTTCCGGGTATTTCTTCCCGAGGTGCGCGTATGCCGCCCTTGTGGCGAATCTGCCGCGCGGTGTGCGGGCGATGAATCCGATCTGTATCAGGTAGGGTTCGTAAACGTCTTCGATCGTGACCGCCTCCTCACCGACGGTGGCGGCCAGGGTGTCCAGTCCGACCGGGCCTCCGTCGTAAAAGTCGATGATGGCGGAAAGCATGCGCCTGTCGGTGTTGTCGAGGCCGAGCCGGTCTATTTCAAGCCGGTCGAGAGCGTAGGACGCGTCGTCGCGGCCGATCTCACCGTTGCCCCGTACCTGGGCGAAGTCGCGGACGCGGCGCAAGAGGCGGTTGGCGATACGCGGAGTTCCGCGGGACCGCGAGGCGATCTCATGGGCTCCGTCGGCGTCTATCGTCATTCCGAGGATCCCCGCGCTGCGTACGACTATCCTCATCAGTTCTTCGGGAGTGTAAAGCTCAAGGCGCGAAACTATGCCGAAACGGTCCCGCAGAGGCGTGGACAGCTGTCCGGCGCGCGTCGTGGCTCCCACGAGGGTAAAGCGGGGAAGATCTATACGTATGCTTCTTGCCGCGGGTCCTTTTCCGATTATGATATCCAGCGCCGAGTCCTCCATGGCGGGGTAGAGGATCTCCTCCACCGAGCGCTGAAGGCGGTGTATCTCGTCGATGAAAAGAACGTCTCCCTGCTGAAGGTTGGTGAGTATCGCGGCAAGATCCCCCTGCTTTTCGATCGCGGGTCCCGACGTCACGCGAAAGTTCACGCCCATTTCGGATGCGATGATCGCCGCAAGCGTCGTTTTCCCGAGTCCCGGAGGGCCGTAAAGAAGCACGTGATCGAGCGATTCCCCGCGCTGCTTTGCCGCCGAGATGTATACTTTCAGATTTTCTTTGATTTTGTCCTGACCGACGTAATCTTCAAAGTTACGCGGACGCAGCGAGGTATCTATTTCCTCGTCGAGCGAGGTGTAGGACGCGCTGGTTATCCTGTTTTCAAGATCGAGTTCTTCCGACATTTTTCCCCCGTTTTACTTCATAAGCTTTTTCAGCGCGAGTCTTATAATATCCTCGAGCTCGTTTGAATCGATATCTATTCCCCGGAGCGCGGTCAGGGCCGATGCGCGGCTGAAGCCGAGAACAAGAAGCGCGTCGGTCGCCGCGGCAAGCTTGCCGCCGGCGGACGGTTCGCCGGAAAGCGGCGAGTCGTCGGGCGCGTCCTCCGCCGCCTCGCCGTGAAGCTTGTCCTTGAGCTCGAGAACGATCCTCGCGGCCGTTTTGGGGCCGATATTCGGCGCCCGGGATATTGCTTTGCGGTCGTCGGTCGATACGGCGAGAGCAAGCTTTTCGGGCGTCATAAAGGACAGGACGGACATTGCCGCCTTCGGACCGACTCCCGACACTCCGATCAGCAGACGGAATACGTTCAACTCTTCCACGTCGAAGAATCCGAACAGTTCGATGCCGTCCTCACGGACCGACATAAAAGTGTATAGAAGGGCGTTTTTCTTTTTTTCGGCGTCGAGTGCGGCGAGCCGCTCACGCGTGTTGCCGCTGACCGTCAGCCGGTATCCGACGCCTCCGGCGTCGATGACGGCGACAGACGCTTCGAGAAGAACCAGCGCGCCTCTGATATAATAAAACATTGCGGTTACTCCTTACCGTTTTCTTTTCCGTCACCGGCTTCGGCGACGGTTCCGCTGTCGGGTTTTTCCGCCGGTTCCGGGGCTCCGGATCCGGTCCCGATTTTTGCTTCCGGGGTCCCGGCCTGCGGCTTCGACGGATAAAGATCGATCATTTCCGGGTCGGCTTCGGCGTAAAGCCGGTATTCCTCGTCGACGTCGAAGTCAATGTCCGGAAGTTCCCGCGGGACCTGCTTCCAGACGTGTTCCTCGAGCGAGGTCAGGGGCTTTTCAAAGATGATGACGAGAATGAACAGTACGAGCGAGACGATGCTGACGGCGGCGCCGAGTACGAGCGGGGTCGGACGGTATACCATTTCGATCCGGTGTGTCCCGGCAGTCGGAATATCGAACGCGACGAGAGCGTCAAGCGCCTTGTAGGTCTCGACCGGATCTCCGTCGACGGTGATTTTCCAGCCCTTGTCGTAGGTGAGCGTGGTCAGGATCATCCGGTCGTCGCGCGACGTCGTGACGCTCCCGGTAAAGTGCGTGTTCTTCCAGCCGTCGTCGATCTGCAGCTGTTCTTCCGCAAGCTTTCCGAGCGCCGCTTCGACCGCTTCCATATCGAGATAGAAAAGGGCGTCAACGTTCTGTTTGACGTAGAGCACGTCGGCGTCGAGGGTCATCGTAAGCGTCACCGAGGCGCCTTTTTTGAATACTCCGAGCGAGAAGATTCGGGTCGTTTCGCTGGCGTAGAAGTTGCCCTTGTTCGATCCGTTGACCTTGATTTTGACTTCACGGGCGTAGTCTGAGGGAAGATAGAAGAATATCTCGCCGTCCTCCGGCGCGGTGAAGGTGTAGACGACCGAGGCGTCCTTGCCTTCGGTGGCGTGAACGTATTTGTCGTGACCGGCGATGGTGCTGGAGGTACAGTTTTCGGTGTTCATTTCGTAATCGATCGGCACGAAAAGCTGCAGATCGGTGTCGCTCCCCGTCATTGACGTGAGCAGCCGGTTGAGGCGGAGCATCGGCGACGAGTCCTTCATATCAAAGCCGGCGACCGAGTTGTCGACCGCGTACGCGAGCGACAGGGCGTATGGGTTCAGATAAGTCTCGCATTCCTTCTTGTTTACCGTTCCGGTTCCGAAATCAACGGTATCGTAGTAAAGATCGAGATTGTCGTCCGACGTTCCGATTATGTATTTTATTCCGATGAGCGAATCGTTTACCGGGTTGCCCCCGAGATATTTCGTCCAGTGAGATCTGCCCGCGTATCCGAGTTTCGCTATGAAGTCGATGGTCGAGCGGTTGAGCGTCGACGTCGAGTTGGTAATTCCGCGTATATTGAAGGCGGAGTTGTCGCAGTATTTGCGGTGCACGTTCTTTTCGAACCGGTAGAAGCTTTCGTCGTTTTCAAGTATCGACTCGGTTATCGGCCGCAGCGCCTGAACAAAGTCGTTGTAGGAGCTGTAGGATGAATAAATGACGTCCTCTCCGAATTCGGCGTCGCAGATCAGTCCGCTCGAAAATGCCTCGATGCAGACGATGAAGAGCATAATGAAGGATATCTGCATCTTCTTTTTCGATCTTATCGCGGCGAAAAGGATGAATGCGAAAACGACGAGGCAGATCACCGACAGCCATACGATCTCGAGTGTCTCGAGCTTCTGGTCGAACTCGACCTTTCCTCCTATCCTGTCAACGTAGGAGTGGAAGTTGAATTTCTGCGCCACGGCGATCAGTATACCGACCGTCGCCGCCACGGCGGCGATCAGTTTCGGGCTGGTTTTTCTTATCTCTCCGAAGCCGCGGTAACCGAGAGATACGAGGATGAAGCTGAACATGAAGCTGTAACGGTAGTTAAGCCAGTTCGGCTTCTGAAAACCGTGCCAGATAATGTCTATTGTGTTGACCGAAAAACAGATTATGAAGAAAAAGATGAGGCCGGCCGCGAAGAGCTTTTCGCGGACGCTGAACTTTCGCGAGAAGAAATAAACGGGAACGCAGTAGAGAGTGAGAATGCCGCAGTAAACGATCGGAAGGCCCTCGGGGCGTATAGTGTCGTAGCTTCCGGGCAACAGCTTCGTGAAGAAATCAAGGAAGTCGAACCGTATCGACAGCGAAAAGTCGGGGTTTGAAAAGGTATTCTTGCCGAACTGGAGCGAATAGTAGGCGGTCGCCACGATCACCATCGAAATACCGACGGCGATAACGGTGAAGAAGCCCATCCGGAGCAGAGTGCGAAGGAAGTGCCTGTGTTCGCCCTTCGGATTGTTCCTTCCGTTCTCGTTGCGTGAAAAGTAGTAATAGAAGAAATAAACGGCGGTGTAGATGCAGACCATGTACCCGATGTAAAAGTTGGCGAGCAGGGTCAGGGCGAGCATCGTCACGTAAAGCTTGAATTTGGCGTTGCGGATCAGTTCCTCGATCCCGAGCGTGAGGAGGGGAAGCCACATAAGGGCGTCGATCCACATGGAATTGTGCTGCTGGATAACGGCGTAAGCGCACATCGAATAAAGCACAGAGAAGGTGACGACGTTGATCTTGTTCAGCTTCGAGGATATGCGATCGAGATAGAAGCCCATCGTGACGCCCGAAAGCCCCGCCTTGAGCAAAAAGATGAAGAGAAGAGCTTCAAGCATCCTGTCCTGCGGGAACAGGCAGACGATGTAGGAGAAGGGGCTGGCGACGTAATAGGCGTAAATCCCGAAAAACTCTCCGCCCAGAGAGCGCGCGAAGGTGTAAATGAGGGATGTCTCCCCGTAAACGGCGTTGCGCAGCGCCTCGTAAAAATAGACGTACTGGCCGTTGAGGTCGAGAACGAGCACCGAGCCGTTCCCGAAGGGATGAAGCCCCATCGATAGATATATCAGATAGTTGAGAATAACCGGGATTATAAAGGCGTAAAAAAGATAAAAATATCTCTTTTTCGTCAGCGCCGAAAACGCTCTCCTGAAAAAGCCGTTTTTCCCGGCAGGTTCGCAGGCGTCCTCCGCGAGCAGCTCCGCGCTGACCGGGGCGTCCGCCGCCGCGGCGGTTTTCCCGATGCCGGCAGTATCCTGATCCATATAATACGCTCCTTGCGGTTAATAACTTATATTTAAACAATTATATCACAATTCGGTAGTAATGTAAAGATTTATATTATCCGTTTTTGGATTGACAAGCGCAGGCGGAAATGATATAATATACTGATTAATGATTTTTAGGGAAATACCGCACAATTCGACGCGCACATCTAGCCGGCTGATTTTCCGCCTGTTTCCGCGTCGAAATCTTGAAAAACCGCCTGTTTTCCTGCGATTTCTCAACGAAAACAGACAAAAAATCATCTCGGCGATCTGCACACGCGAATTGTGCGGTATTGCCCTAGAAGAGCCGGGGAGGCGTAAAAAATGAGAATACTCGGTATCGACCCCGGACTCGCCACGGTCGGATGGGGAGTCATTGCCACCGACGGCAACCGCCACAAAGCGCTCGCCTACGGAGCGGTGACGACCCCTGCCGGCCTTTCGACCGACGCGCGTCTCGAACGCATCTTCCGGGAAACGGGAGCGATAATCGCCGAATACCGCCCCGACGCCATGGCGGTCGAGGAGCTTTTTTTCAACACCAACATAACGACGGGCATACGGGTCGCGGAGGCGCGCGGAGTCCTTCTTCTCTGCGGAAGGCAGAACGGCGTCGCCATATACGAATACACGCCGCTGCAGGTCAAACAGTCGGTGGTCGGATACGGGAGAGCCGACAAGAAGCAGGTCATAACGATGGTGACGATGCTGCTCGGCCTAAAGGAACCCCCGAAGCCGGACGACACAGCCGACGCCCTGGCGATCGCGATCTGCCACGCCCATACAGGACCGTCGAAGATCGCGGGATATTTCAACAAATGACCGGAGGAACGGGCACTTGTGGATAGCTGACAAATGGAAGGAATACCGGTTGCTCGACGCGTCCGACGGCGAGCGGCTGGAAAAATGGGGCAGGTACATTCTGGTGCGGCCCGATCCCCAGATAATCTGGACGAATCCCGACGCCGATCCCGCTCTCTGGAAAAAAGCCGACGCCGTCTATAAAAGATCGAAATCGGGCGGCGGAGGATGGAAGGAAAACCGCCTTCCTCCCGAATGGCAGATCGGTTACGGATCCCTGACTTTCAGGATCCGTCCGATGGGATTCAAGCACACGGGGCTTTTTCCGGAACAGGCCGCAAACTGGGACTGGTTTTCGGAAATAATCAGGAAGGGTTTCGCGGAGGGAAGAAAAAAGATCCGCGTCCTCAATCTGTTTGCCTACACCGGAGGCGCGACGGTGGCCGCCGCCGCGGCGGGAGCCGAGGTCTGCCACGTTGACGCCGCAAAGGGAATGGTGGCTCTGGCGCGGGAAAACGCCTCTCTTTCCGGCCTTTCCGACGCTCCCGTCAGGTATATCGTCGACGACTGCAGAAAGTTCGTCGAGCGGGAAATCAGAAGGGGCTCGAGATACGACGCCGTTATAATGGATCCGCCGTCATACGGCAGAGGACCGGGCGGCGAGATCTGGAAGATCGAGGAGTCAGCAGACGGACTGATCCGTCTTGCCGTCAGCTGTCTGACCGACGAACCGCTGTTTTTCCTCGTCAACTCCTATACGACAGGGCTTTCCCCTCTGACCATGAAATATATTATCGATCTTTCGCTCACGAGCCGGAAGGGCGGATACTGCGAGGCCTCCGAAACGGCGCTTCCCGTCGAATCGACGGGGGGACTGCTTCCCTGCGGAGCCAGCGCGAGATGGACTGCAAAATGAGTTATATAAAAGCCGAGAATCTGACTTTTTCCTATCGCGAAGATCAGGACGGAAATCCGGTCAACGTTATCGACGGGGTCTCGCTTGAAATAGAGCGGGGTGAGTTCGTCGCCGTCGTCGGACGGAACGGATCGGGCAAATCGACGCTTGCCAAGCTTCTCAATCTTATCCTCGAGCCCTCCGGCGGAGAGCTGACGGTTGCCGGGAAACGCATCGACGGGGAACTGTCGGACGAAGAACTGCTTGACGTGCGCAGGCGCGTCGGAATGGTCTTTCAGAACCCCGACAACCAGATAATCGCCACCGAGGTGGACGAGGAGATCGCCTTCGGACCGGAAAATCTCGGGTTGCCTCCCGAAGAAATACAGGCGAGAGTCGCCGAGGCGGTAGCCGCCGCGGGACTTGACGGGCTCGAAAAAAAGGAACCCTCGAGACTATCCGGAGGACAGAAGCAGAGGGTCGCGGTAGCGGGGGTCCTTGCCATGCACCCCGAATGCATTATCTTCGACGAATCGACGGCGATGCTGGATCCGCGGGGCAGGCACGATGTCCTCGGGATAATGAAAAGGCTCAGCCGCGATCGCGGAATAACCGTAATAGACATCACTCATCTTATGGAAGAGGCGGCACAGGCCGACAGGATAATCGTTCTGAACCGCGGAAAGGTCGAAGGCGATGGAACTCCCGACGAGGTCTTCCTCAACCGGGACCTGATCTCGCGCGCTGGCATACTTCCTCCCCAGTCGGCGCGGCTGCTTTCGGAAGTGGAGAAACGCGGATTCCCGGTGGGGAAGGCGACAGACCCCGAGAGGGCGGCCTCGCTGATCGCGGATTATTATTTCAACAGGCGGTAAAATGTCGATGGAAAACGTCGGTATTGGCAGAGACAAGTTAATACTCGACGGCGTCGGCTACAGTTATTCGCCCGGTACGCCCTTTGAAGTGTGCGCTCTGGAGGACGTTTCGGTCTCCTTCGGAACCGGACGCGTCTGCGGCATCATCGGACACACCGGATCGGGAAAATCGACCCTTCTGCGGCTGCTCAACGGCCTCGAACGCCCGGGAAAGGGAAGAGTGCTTCTCGACGGAGAGGATATCTGGCGGGAGCCTAAAAAAATAGGCGCCGTGAGATTCCGCGTAGGCCTTGTGATGCAGTACCCCGAATATCAGCTTTTCGAGGAGACGGTCGCGAAGGATATCGCCTTCGGCCCCGGAAAAATGAAGCTTTCTCCCGAAGAGACCGAAGAACGCGTCCGCGAAGCCATGCGCACCGTCTCTCTCGATCCGTCGCTGGCGGAAGCGTCTCCCTTCGATCTGTCGGGCGGACAGAAAAGAAGGGTCGCCATCGCCGGAGTCATGGCGATGAGACCCGAAGTGCTCGTGCTTGACGAGCCCGCCGCGGGACTCGATCCCGAGGGACGCGAGGTGGTTTTCGGCGCGGTCATGCGCTACAGGGAGCAGACGGGCGCCACCGTGATAATCGTTTCGCACAGCATGGAGGATATGGGCGTCCTCTGCGACGATATGATAATTCTCAGGAACGGACGCGTCGCGGCGTCCGGGACGCGGGAGGAGATCTTTTCGGATCCGATCATCCTTACCGAAGCGGGGCTCGATCTTCCCGAAATGACCAGTCTCTGCGGCCTTCTCAGGGCGCGCGGAGTGCCGGCCGGGCAGGGGATCTACACCGTTGAAGCCGCCGCCGACTGTATCTGCCGGCTGCTTTCCGGAAAGGGCGGGACCGAATGAACACACGTATTACTCTCGGACAGTATTATCCCGCTGACTCGCCGATACACCGCCTGGACGGCAGATTCAAGATAATACTTATGATCGTCTATATGGTTGCGGCGTTCATTTGCCGTTCGGTGCCTTCGTTCTCGCTGCTCATCCTGTCGGCGCTGATCCTCGTCTTCGTCAGCCGGGTGCCGCTGCGGGTCATATTCCGCTCAATCAGGATGATCCTCGTCATTCTTTTCATTACCTTCCTGCTCAACATGTTTCTTTTCCGAGGAGAAGGCGAGCCGCTTGTATCCTTCTGGATATTCCGCATTTACACGGCGGGAATACTCAGAGCCGTTTTCATGGCTCTGCGCCTCGTCTGCATAATTGTCGCGACGACTCTGCTGATTTCCTATACCACCACTCCGGTCGACATAACGCACTCGCTCGAGTCGCTGCTGTCGCCGTTGAAGCTTATCCGAATTCCGGTTCACAGCTTCAGTATGATGATGTTCATAGCCCTTCGCTTCATTCCCACTCTTGCCGACGACACCGACAGGATAATGACCGCCCAGAAGGCGAGAGGAGCGAACTTCACCGAGGGAAGTCTCGTGTCAAGGGTGAAATCCCTGGTCCCGGTGCTGATACCGCTGTTCGTATCGTCGTTCAGGCGCGCAGAGGAACTGGCCGTCGCTATGGAATGCCGCTGCTATCACGGCGACTCCGGGAGAACGAAGATGAAGGTTTCGAAACCCGGATTCGCCGATTTCGCGGCGCTCGCGATCTTTTCCCTTCTTCTCGCCGCCGTTATCCTGCTCAACCGTTTCGGTATCGGGGTGGCGGTATGAAAATGCTGCTCAAGATCAGCTTCGACGGCTCGGGATACGCGGGATTTCAGTTTCAGAAAAACGCCCCGACGGTCCAGGGTGTTCTGACCGAAGCGGCGAGCGGGCTTTACGGAAGGAGCGCGAACGTCACCGGCTGCAGCCGCACCGACGCGGGCGTCCACGCCGCCGGATTCTGCGCGACGGTCGATATCCCGGGAGTCGAAAGACCCGATCTCGTCATACCCGCGTCCGCTCTGCCCCGGGCTTTCAACGCGCGTCTGCCCGAGGATATATCGGTTCTCTCCGCGATCGCCGTACCCGACGATTTCCATCCGAGGTACTCTGCGATCGACAAAACCTACAGGTATCTGATCTGTGCATCTCCGCTGAGGCTTCCGCTGCTGCGCGGCCGGGTGTTTTTCCCAAAAAGGCCGGTTTCCCCGTCGGCGGTCGAAATAATGGCGCAGGCGGCGCGGCGTCTCGAAGGAAAGCGGGATTTCGCCTCGTTTATGGCCAGCGGATCAAAGATCCTGGATACCGTCAGAACGGTGAAAAAAGCCGAAGTGACCGAAAAAGACGGTATAATAACCGTCCTGCTATGCGCCGACGGATTTCTGTACAATATGGTCAGGATCATCTCGGGGACCCTTCTCGAGACAGG
>JAEEGL010514016.1_pt1 | contig 10749 bp, 14 predicted proteins | sample 9134231 | NCBI WGS metagenome assembly JAEEGL01 (sample SAMN16246548, study PRJNA631951) | gut metagenome | biome: gut microbiome; feature: rumen; material: fiber-attached | host: Bos | place: Iran: Karaj | collected 2018-10 | reverse complement strand
GCCCGGATATTGCCTGGCGAGTATGGGTAACTACCTGTTTTCTACGCGTTTTTTGATTCAGGAGATCCTGCGCGACGCGGCCATTTCCGAGAGCGCTCACGATTTTGGAAAGAGCATCATCTCGAGCGTCGTGGGCAAAGAAGATATTTATGTCTACGACTTTATGACCAACAGCCATCCGGGGATGGAGCCCAAGGAGCGCGGTTACTGGCGCGATGTGGGGACCCTCGATTCCTACTGGGAAGCTTCGATGGATCTGGTGGCCGTGACGCCGATCTTCAACCTTTACAACCGCGACTGGCCGATTCGTACGGTCTATCATCACCTGCCGCCTGCAAAATTCGTGTTCGACTACTCGGACTCCGGGCGTCAGGGCGTGGCGGCGGATTCGCTGGTGAGCCCTGGTTGCATCATTTCGGGCGGTCGCGTCGTGCGATCGGTGCTTTCGCCTGCGGTTCGCGTGCACAGCTGGTCGCTCATCGAGGATTCGGTGATCGGTGAGGCTTGCGTGATCAACCGAAATGCGCGTATCAAGCGCGCGATTCTCGACAAGTTCGTCGAGGTTGACCCCGGCATTTCCATTGGCTACGACCTGGAACGCGACCGGGAACGCGGCTTTACCATTACTCCGAGCGGCATCGTTGCTGTCGCTAAAGGAACCCACGTAACAAAATGAGTGATCCACGCCAACCGCTCGATCTCGCTCTTCTTTGGCATATGCACCAGCCCTCCTACCGCGATCCCATCAGCGGGCAGATCGCGCTTCCCTGGGTGCGCCTCCATTCCACTCGCGCGTATTTTGATATGGCGTGGCTTCTTGAGCGCCATCCCGAGATCAAAGCGACGTTCAATTTTGTGCCGATTTTGCTGGAACAGCTCGAGAGCTATGTGGAACGCGGCGAGCGCGATCGCTATTGGGAACTCTCCTATAAGCCGGCAAGCGAACTGACGGCTAACGAATGCGCTCTGGTGGTGCGGCATTTTTTCTCGGTGCATCTCGAAACGGGCATCAAGCCGCGGGCGCGTTACTGGAGTTTGTTCCGTCGCTTTAAAGAAGAAGGGCAGGATCCCCAGAGCATCGATGAGAGCGATCTGCGCGAGTTGCAGGTGCTCTTCAATCGGGCGTGGTTCGGTTACGGCACGCGCGTCGAGTTTCCGCTCATCGACGAGCTCGATCGAAAAGGGCAGAACTATACAGAGGAAGACAAAAAGAACCTGCTCGATCTGCAGATCGAGGTGATGCGCCGGCTGCTGCCGATGTACCGTAAGCTGGCTGAGCGCAATCAGATTGAGCTGACTTCCACGCCCTACTATCACCCCATTCTGCCCCTCATCCTCGACAGCGATGTGGCCCGGCGTTGCCAGCCCGATCGCCCGCGTCCTCCAAGATTTTCGTGGCCTGAAGATGCGAAAACGCACGTGCAGCGCGCCATTGAAGCGCATCAGCGCGCGTTTGGTATGCCGCCGGCGGGGATGTGGCCTGCGGAAGGTTCGGTGAGCCCCGAAGTCGCGGCGCTTTTGGCGCAATGCGGTGTGAAATGGATCGCGAGCGATGAGGCGCAGCTCTGGAACAGCTATAAAGGCTGTAACTTGCCTCGCCACGAGCTTTTCCACGCCTACAACGTGGAGCATGAGGGCCAGACGATCTCGATGATCTTCAGAGATCGCGGCATCAGCGACGCCCTCGGTTTTACCTATTCCCGAAACCCCGCATCGGTCAGCGTAGACGACTTTATGCGGAACGCCCGCGCCATTCGCGACAGCCTCCCTCAAAACGGCGAGCGCGGCTTGCTGGTGGTGGCGCTCGATGGCGAAAACCCCTGGGAATATTACGAGGCGAGCGGCCGCTTCTTTTTGGAATGCCTCTACGACGCTCTCAAAAAAGATCAATCAATCCGCACGGTTAGGGTGGGCGATCACCTGAGGGAGACGCCGCCTGTGCGCAAGATCGAGCATCTGCATACGGGCTCCTGGATCAACTCGGATTTTGGCATCTGGATCGGCGGATCCGTCGAGAACCGAGCTTGGAAGCGCCTGGGCGAAGCGCGCCAGTTCTTTGAGGAAGCGCGCCACGATCTCTCGCCCGAGACTTGCGCCAAAGCCTACGAGCATCTGCTCCAGGCCGAAGGTTCCGACTGGTTCTGGTGGTACGGCGAGCCCTTCCATTCCGAGAATGATGAGGAATTTGATTACCTCTTCCGCTCGCATTTGCGTCAGGTCTACACCCTTTGCGGCGTGGAGCCTCCGCCGGTGCTCGATCGCTCGCTTTATCCGCCCAAAGATGCGGCTGCAGCGCGCCTGCCCTCATTCTTTGTGACGCCAAGGTTTGGCGGAGATCGGCCGAGCACCTATTTTGACTGGCTGGGCGCGGGTTGCTACGAGCTTGCAAACGCCTGCTCGAGCATGTATCAGGCGGCCAAATACCTGGATAAATTCTTATACGGCTTCGATTTAAAGAATCTGTACCTGCGGCTGGAAGCGCTGACGGATTTGACTGCAGAAGCGGAAGAGTTGACCCTGCGCGTTCGCCTTTATGCCGCACAGGATTATTGCGCCGAAATTCCGCTTCACCAGCTTTCAAAAGCGACCCTATACCGCATCGCAGAAGACCAAAAGCCTTGTGATCCTGAACCTTTAACGATGGTTCAGATGCGCAGCGGGATCATCGAACTGGGGATTCCCTTTGAAAAACTCGGCCTGCATACGGGTGACGTTTTGCGATTCAGCGCGCATTTGTTGCGCAATCGCGTGGAGCTGGAGGCGGTTCCCATGGGCGAGCTCGCTCAGGTGACGGTGCCTACGCCCGCTTTTGAAGAAATCCGTCAATGGCCGTGATTTTGATGTTGTGAGACCTAAAGATGAGCGAATGATTTCGTTTGTCTTTTCGCCTTTTAAAAAGTGATTGACTCGCGGGATTTTCCGCGTATACTCCGTGGCCTGTTCGCTGCCGGGCGAGCAACCTATGCCCTGCGTAGGTTTTCCCGGACAGGCGGGCCGCCCTGAGCGGTTCCGAACCACCGGGGGATAGCGCTAGAGCGCACCGCTGTTAAAACGGCGGCCTCCCTTTGGTTTTTTTCGCCCAGAATTCAATGCGCAGCTTGCCCTAAAAAATGGGTTTGGGGCGGTCGCCTTGAGGTAAAAGATGCCTACAATCAGCCAGTTGGTCCGCAACGGACGCCAGGACAAAACGCGCAAGACCAGTGCGCCTGCCCTGCAAAACTGCCCACAGAAGCGGGGTGTTTGTGTGCGTGTGTACACCTCCACCCCTAAGAAGCCGAACTCCGCTTTGCGGAAGGTGGCCCGTGTTCGTCTCACGACGGGCATGGAGGTCACGAGCTACATCCCCGGCGAAGGTCACAACCTCCAGGAGCACTCCGTGGTGCTGATCCGTGGTGGTCGTGTTAAGGATCTTCCTGGTGTGCGTTATCACATCATCCGGGGCACCCTGGATTCCACCGGGGTGAGCGCGCGGCGTCAGAGCCGCTCCAAGTACGGCGCAAAGCGCCCGAAGAAGTGAGGAGTTAAGTCATGCCTCGTCGCCGCGAAGTTCCGAAGCGCAAGGTTTTGCCCGATCCTAAGTATGGCGATCGCGTGGTCGCCAAGTTCACGAGCGCGATCATGCTCGCCGGCAAGAAGTCGGTTGCAGAGCATATCGTCTACGGTGCTTTCGATTTGATCGAGCATCGCGCCAAGGAAGATCCGTTGAAGCTCTTCAAGAAGGCGCTCGAGAACGTTAAGCCGACCCTCGAGGTCAAGAGCCGCCGCGTCGGTGGTTCGACCTATCAGGTCCCGATGGAGATCCGTGGTGATCGCCGCACCGCGTTGGCGTTCCGCTGGATCATCATGTTCGCGCGCAAGCGTCACGAGAAGACCATGGCCGAAAAACTGGCCGGTGAGTTCCTCGATGCCGCCGCTGGTCGTGGTAACGCGATCAAGAAGCGCGACGATACGCACAAGATGGCAGAGGCGAACAAAGCCTTTGCTCACTATCGCTGGTAATCCCAGCGAAATCAGGTTGTCGTTATGCCACGCGAAGTACCGATTGAGTTGGTCCGCAATATTGGGATCATGGCCCATATCGATGCTGGCAAGACGACCACCACCGAGCGGATTCTCTTCTACACCGGCCGCAGCCATAAGCTCGGCGAGGTGCACGAGGGGACCGCTGTTATGGATTGGATGACCCAAGAGCAGGAGCGCGGCATCACGATCACTTCGGCCGCGACCACCTGCCGGTGGGGCGAGCATTGGATCAACATCATCGACACGCCCGGACATGTGGACTTCACCATCGAGGTGGAGCGCTGCCTGCGTGTTTTGGATGGTGCGATTACCGTGCTCGATGGTGTGGCAGGGGTAGAACCCCAGACGGAAACCGTATGGCGTCAGGCCGATAAATATCGCGTGCCGCGATTGGTTTTCGTGAACAAGCTGGACCGCATTGGTGCAGATTTTGATCGCGCTGTAGAGATGGTGCACGAGCGCCTCGGGGCCAAAACGCTGGTGTTGCAGCGTCCCGTGGGCAGCGAAGCGGATTTTCACGGGGTCATCGATCTCCTGGAAATGCGCCAAATCATGTGGCACGATGAAACTTTGGGTGCTCAGTTCGATGTGGTTGACATCGCTCCCGAATTGCGGGAAGATGCCGAGTTCCATCGCGAAGCGCTCGTTGAAGCGTTGACCGAATTTGACGATCAGCTTTTAGAAAAGGTGCTCGACGGTCAGACGCCAACGGTGGATGAGCTTCGCGCTGCGATTCGCCACGCAACGGTTCAGAACTTAGCAGTACCCGTTCTTTGCGGATCAGCCTTTAAGAACAAGGGTATTCAGCCGCTGCTGGATGCCGTGAATGCCTATTTGCCCTCTCCTTTGGATGTTCCGCCGGTTTCGGGTCAGGAACTGAAAGGAAAAGAGCCTACAGGCAAGATTGTGGATCGGGCACCTTCTGACGACGCTCCGTTTTGTGCCCTCGCCTTTAAAATTGCGTCGGATTCCTATGTGGGTCAGCTGACTTACATTCGCGTTTATTCCGGCACGATGAAGGTGGGGCAGGTGGTGCGGATCGCCGCCAAAGGACTTCGCGAGCGCATCGGGCGTTTGCTGCGGATGCATGCAAATCAGCGCGAAGATATCGAATATGTCCACGCGGGTGATATTGCCGCAGTGGTTGGACTCAAGCATGTGACGACCGGAGATACCCTCTGTCAGGAGAACGCTCCGCTGCTTCTTGAGTGCATCGATTTCCCGGATCCTGTGATTCGTATTGCCATTGAGCCTCGCACGAAGGCCGATGAAGAAAAACTGAATGCCGCTTTGGAGCGTTTGGCCATCGAGGATCCTTCTTTCCGCCAGATGGTGGATGGGGAGACGGGCCAGCGCCTGATCGCGGGCATGGGTGAGCTTCATCTGGAGATCATCGTCGATCGCCTGATGCGTGAATTTAACGTGAAGGCGAATGTGGGGCGTCCGCAGGTGGCTTATCGTGAAACGGTGACGCGCGTTGGGCGCGGCGAGTCGACTTTTGAGCGCCAGCTCGGAGGTCGCGGCCTGTTCGCTCAGGTGGCTCTGGAAGTGGCCCCTGGTGCGCAGGGTTCCGGTTTTACGTTTGTCAACAAAGCCAGCGAAGCGGAAGTTCCGGCGATGTTCCTGACCGCTGTCCGCCAGGGCGCGGAGGCAGGTTATCAGTCGGGGTCACTGGCAAGTTATCCCATGGCCGACGTTCAGGTCACTTTGGTGGGCGGCGCTTTCAGCGAAACGGATTCCACCGAAATGGCTTTTACTTCAGCAGCTTCAATGGCTTTTCGCGCAGCTTGCCGCGAGGCCGCGCCGGTTTTACTTGAACCTGTGATGGCTGTTGAGATAGTAGTGCCCGAAGAAAACGTCGGTGACGTCATTGGGGATACCGCTTCACGTCGCGGTGAGGTAAAAGGGATGGAGCTCAGGGGCAGGCTTCAGTCGATTAAGGCTGAGGTACCCCTGGCGATGATGGTCGGTTACGCGACGGAACTCCGCTCTGCTACGCAAGGGCGGGGAACTTATACGATGCAATTTGCACGTTTCGCCCAGGTTCCCGAGTCTGTATCTCGGCAAATTGTGGGCGAGCCGCGTTAAGATTTTTTTTGAGGCTCCCCGGAATTGAGCGGGGGGTGAACTGCCTGGGTGAAGGCCCGGGCCTAAAGGGGAAGGTTTCCAGATGTGGAGGCCTTCTAAAGCAGGACGTTCGAAATGTCGACCAGCCAGAAGATCCGAATTCGGCTCAAGGCCTACGACCATAAGCTGCTCGACCAGTCGGCGAGCGAAATCGTCGACATCGCGCGGCGTACTGGTGCCAAGGTTGCGGGACCGATCCCGTTGCCTACCGGCATCAACCGCTACACGGTGTTGCGCGGTCCGCACATCGATAAGAAGAGCCGTGAGCAGTTCGAGATTCGCACCCATAAGCGTCTTCTCGATATCCTCGAGCCCACGCCTCAAACCCTCGATGCGCTGATGAAGCTCGACCTCTCGGCCGGCGTCAACGTCGAACTGAAGTCCTGAGGAGCATCGGAAGATGGCAACGCTCCCGATCTATAACCTCAACCGCGAAGAAGTCGGCACCATCGATGTGAATGACGACGTCTTCGCGGCCGAGGTCAAGCAGCACCTCTTTTACGAGGTCGTCAAGTGGCAGCTCGCGAAGCGCCGCGCCGGTACGGCAGCGACCAAAGGACGCAGCCTTGTGAGCGGTGGTGGCCAGAAGCCTTACAAGCAAAAGGGCACTGGTCGCGCTCGTCAGGGCTCTCGCCGCGCTCCCAACCATGTGGGCGGTGGTGTGGTGCATGGTCCGCAACCGCGTAGCTACGCTTACACCTTAAACAAGAAGGTTAAGAAGGCCGCTTTGCGTTCGGCCCTTTCCCTGCGCGCCTCTCAGGGCCGCCTCATCGTCGTTCGCGACTTTGAGTGGGATGAGGTCAAGACGAGCAAGGCTGCTAAGGTTTTTGGCGTTTTGGCCGAGAACAATGCAGTGGTCGTCGATAACGCAAACTGCAAGCTGCAACTCTCCGTTCGCAACTTGCCTAAGGTTACCTTCTTGCCCGTCGAAGGCTTGAATGTCTACGACGTCTTGAAGCACACGCACCTTGTGCTCACTGAGCCCATGGTCCGTAGTCTTGAAGGGGCGCTTGCAAAATGAAGAAGGACATCTGCAGCATTCTGTGTCGCCCCTTGGTGACCGAGAAAACGACGATCCTCAAAGAGGACAACAATCAGGTCGCTTTCAAGGTTCGTCTCGATGCAAACAAGATCGAGATTCGCCAGGCGGTAGAAGAGCTCCTCAAGGTCAAGGTGACCGGCGTTACTACCCAAATTTATCGCGGTAAAGAGAAGCGCCTCGGCCGCAACACAGGCCGTCGCCCGAACTGGAAGAAGGCGATCGTGACCCTCGCCCAAGGCGAAGAGGTCGAATTCTTCGAGGCCCTCGATAACGTCGAGGCAGCGCAAGGGGCGGAAGAGTAGACCATGGCTGTCAAAAAGTATAAGCCGACGTCTCCAGGGCGTCGCGACACAAGCAGCAGCGATTTCGCCGAAGTGACGGCGAAGAAGCCGGTGAAGAAGCTCACCAGCGCGCTGCGTAAGCAAGCTGGCCGCAACGTCTTTGGCCGTATTACTGTCCGCCGCCGCGGTGGTGGGCATAAGCGCCGTTATCGCGTTGTCGACTTCCGTCGTGAAAAGTTTGGCGTACCCGCAGTGGTGACCACGATCGAGTACGATCCAAACCGCAGTGCTCGTATTGCGCTGTTGACCTATGCTGATGGTGAAAAGCGCTACATCCTCGCCCCCAAGGGCCTGGAAGTGGGCGACAGCCTGATGTCCGGACGCGATGCAGATATCCGTCCTGGCAACAGCCTGCCTCTGCGCAACATCCCGCTCGGTACCATCGTTCACGCCGTCGAGCTGAAGATCGGTGCCGGTGCCAAGATGTGCCGCGCTGCTGGTGCTTATGCCCAGCTGCTCGCCAAGGAAGGTGACTGGAGCACGCTCCGTTTGCCCTCCGGCGAAATGCGCATGGTTCACATGAACTGCTGCGCGACCATCGGTCAGGTTGGTAATGAGCAGCACAGCAACGTTCGTCTGGGTAAAGCCGGACGCGCTCGCTGGCTCGGTAATCGCCCCGCGGTTCGTGGTGTGGCCATGAACCCTGTCGATCACCCCCATGGTGGTGGTGAGGGGCGTACTTCGGGTGGTCGTCACCCGGTCTCGCCCTGGGGCGTCCCGACCAAGGGCAAGCGCACGCGCAAGAATCGCCGTACCGACCGCTTCATCGTGCGTCGGCGTGAGAAGTAGGAGTGACCCATGCCGCGTTCGATTAAGAAGGGTCCGTTTGTCGATCACCACCTTTGGGAAAAGGTGGCAGAGATGAACAAAGAGAATGCAAAGCGCGTGATCAAGACCTGGTCTCGTCGCTCGACGATTTTGCCTGAATTTGTTGGGCATACGTTCGCTGTTCACAACGGTAAAAACTTCTTGCCGGTGTTCGTCACTGAGAACATGGTCGGTCACAAGCTCGGTGAGTTTGCGCCTACCCGCACGTTCCGTGGCCATGCCGCAGACAAGAAAGTGGCCCGGAGGTAATTCGCGATGACTGCTAAGGCTACTTTGCGGTTCCTCAGGGTTTCGGCTCGCAAGACCCGCCTTGTTGCGGATCTCGTTCGTGGTAAGAAGGTGAGCGATGCCCTCGGCATCCTTTCCTTTACGCCCCGCGCAGCCAGTGAGCCGGTTCGCAAGCTGATCGTCAGCGCCATCGCCAATGCTGAGGCGAAGGATCTCGACGTCGACAGCTTGTACATCAAGACGATTATGGTGGACGAGGGCCCGACCCTGCGTCGGTTCCGTCCGCGTGCTCAGGGCCGCGCGACCCGAATCAACAAGCGAACCAGTCACGTGACTTGCGAGCTCGCGGAACGCTAGGAGAGGAACTGTGGGTCAGAAAACGCACCCGATCGGATTCCGTCTTGGAGTTATCCGTACCTGGAACTCTAAGTGGTATGAAGAGAAGCGCTACGCGGCTTGGCTCAAAGAAGACTTGCTGCTTCGTCGCTTCTTAAAGAAGAAGCTTTTTAGTGCTGGTGTTTCGAAGATCGAAATCGAGCGCATGGCGAACAAGGTGAAGATCAGCGTCTTCACCGCTCGTCCTGGCATCGTGATCGGCAAGCGCGGCGCTGGTGTTGAAGATCTCAAGAAAGAGGTCGAGAAGCTTTCTTCCGGTGAGGTCTACCTCAACATCCAAGAGGTGAGGAAGGCCGAAATCGATGCGACTTTGGTCGCTGAGAACGTTGCGGCTCAGCTCGAGCGCCGTGTGGCGTTCCGCCGTGCCCTTAAGAAGTCGATGCAGACTGCCATGAAGTTTGGCGCCAAAGGCATTCGTGTTGCGGCGTCCGGGCGTCTTGGCGGGGCTGACATGGGCCGCTTCGAGTGGTATAAGGACGGTCGTGTACCGTTGCACACCTTGCGCGCTGATATCGACTATGGGACCGCAATCGCTAAGACGACTTACGGTGTGATCGGCATCAAGTGCTGGATTTTCAAGGGTGAAATCCTTGATGCTGCCCGCTCCGCAGCGGCTCGGCACTAAGAGGAGGGTTCGAAGTTATGCTCTCTCCGAATAGGACTAAATATCGTAAGCAGATGAAGGGCCGTAACCGCGGCGAAGCCAAGGGCGGTTCCGACATCTCCTTCGGCGATTACGGTTTGCAAGCGGTCGAGAATGGCCGTCTGACCGCGCGTCAGATCGAAGCCGCTCGTATTGCAATGACGCGTGCCGTCAAGCGTGAAGGTAAAATTTGGATTCGCATCTTCCCCGATAAGCCCCTTTGCAAGAAGCCCGCGGAAGTCCGTATGGGTAAGGGCAAAGGTGCCGTGGATGTGTGGGTTTGTCAGATTAAGCGGGGTCGCGTCCTTTATGAGATGGAGGGCGTGGCGGAGGAAACCGCGCGCGAGGCTTTGCGTCTGGCCGCGCACAAGCTCCCCCTGCCGACTCGTTTTTTGAAGCGGGGTGAGTGATGAAGGCTACAGAGCTTCGTCAAAAGACCGTGGAAGAGCTCAAGGCCCTCTCCAAGGAGAGCCGCGAGAATCTTTTCCAGTTGCGGTTTAAGCATTATACGGGTCAGCTCGAAAAGACCGCTGAAATGCGGGCGGTGCGCCGTGATATCGCTCGGATTGAGACCATCATTCGCGAGCGCGAATTGGCTCAAACCGCCACAGGAGACGACCGATGAGTGAGCAGCAAGTCGAAAAGCGCGGCCACCATAAGACCCGTACGGGCCTGGTCGTCAGCGATAAGATGGACAAGACCATCGTTGTCGAGATCGAGCGCTTGGTGCGTCACCCGCTTTACAAGAAATATGTGAAGCGTCGCGTGAAGTGCAAAGCGCACGATGAGCGCAACGAAGCCCGTATTGGCTGCACAGTGGTCATCGAAGAATGCCGCCCCATGAGCCGCGACAAGCGTTGGCGTCTCGTGGAAATCACCCATATGCCCACTGCCGCCAGCGAAGCGTTGGCTGCCGTTGAAGCCTGATGGGCTGAAGGGAAACCGACATGATCCAGATGCAGACCGTTTTGACTGTGGCCGATAACTCCGGTGCCAAGAAGATGCAGTGCATCAAGGTGCTCGGGGGTTCCAAGCGTCGCTATGCCTCCATCGGCGATATCATCGTGGTGAGCATCAAAGAAGCTCAGCCTGGTGGTACGGTCAAGAAGGACGACGTGAAG
>JAEEGL010120013.1_pt1 | contig 10749 bp, 5 predicted proteins | sample 9134231 | NCBI WGS metagenome assembly JAEEGL01 (sample SAMN16246548, study PRJNA631951) | gut metagenome | biome: gut microbiome; feature: rumen; material: fiber-attached | host: Bos | place: Iran: Karaj | collected 2018-10 | reverse complement strand
CTTGTACCGAGTGCTGAAATGATCGGGCTGGCGGATCTGTCCGAAAAGACTTCGGAACCCATAGCAGGATCAGGACCGGAATATACAGAAGAAGACGGAGTTGTATCAGGCAGAACAGCGGAAGATGACCTTGTAAAGATGGCAGAACCCGCGGGGAAAACAATTTCCGCTGCACGATCAGATATTGAAGAGACAGCAAATCTCACAGGAAAAACCGGGACAACAAGGGAATCATCTGTATCTGTGAAAAACTCCACAGAGATTACAGATACTGCAGGGAAAAACAACAAGGCAGGCATGACCGGTCACGCCAAAACAGTATTTATGTATATCTGGGCGGCAGGATGTACCGGAGTGATCCTGTATTTTGCGATCAGTTTGATCACATTGAGGAAAAAGATCCGATTTGCGATCCGTGTCAGGGATCATGAATTGTTAAAATCACTTCAAAAAGATGGAAATCTGCATGATACGGAGCGTAGCAACGAAGTACCGACAGTAAAGACATATATTTGTGATGAGATCGATTCTCCATTTGTTCTGGGCCTGTTTGATCAGAAGATGTATATTCCTGTGGGGCTGAGTACTGAAAAGCTGAAATACGTGATCAGGCATGAAAATGAGCATATCAGACATTTGGATCCGCTTCTGAAAATGATCGCAGTAATGATCCTGGCGATATACTGGTTTAATCCGCTTGTCTGGGCAGGATTTATCCTTTTCAACAGGGATATTGAGCTTGCCTGTGATGAAAGAGCGGTCAGACTGATGGATCAAAATGAAAAGATCGCATATTCGGAGGCCCTTTTATACTGCGGAAAGTTCAGAAGAACCATAAGTATCTGTTCGGTTGCTTTTGGTGAAACAGGTGTGCGGGAGAGAGTCGGGTCACTTTTACGATATAAGAAGCCATCAAAGATAATCTTAACAATTGCGGTCATTTGCTGTCTGGCATTTGCAGGATGTTTTTTGACAGATGCCAATGCAGCAGAATTTTCCGATAACACGCCTAAAAAGGAAGATACAGAAACTTTAATAAGTGGAAAGAAAAACGGGACCGATAGTAAGACCGGTTTTAATGGATACGCCGGACCGGCTGATAAAAAAATAATAACAAATGAGATACCTGACATGGAAGCGGATGATGAAAAAGAATCCGGGGATAGTGCATCAGATGGGAAAACAGATGATAAAACGGCATCCACAGAAAATACAGTAATTGATAAAGCAGAAGATGAAACTTCGTTAGAAGACAGCATGGCAGCTGAAATAACAGAGAATGACCCTGTATCGGAAGATACTGCATCCAACAGGAAAAATGAAAATGAAACATCGGAAGAAAAAAACTCGGAGTTGAATCAAAATATACCTGATACCCAAAATACAGATAACATAGCAACAGTACCAAACATTGAAAAGACGGAAAATGAACCGGTAGATACTAATAGTCCTACAATAGTTAAGAATGACAATGCAACTGCCGTAAATGCCATCATTCCCGCAGGAGTGAAAAAGATCAGGGAAAAAGCATTTTTCTTTGTTTTATCGATAAAAACTGTGGAAATTCCCGATTCTGTGACACAGATCGGCAAAAGTGCATTTTCACATTGCGAAAACCTTGAAACGGTTTCTGTTCCGGAAGGCATTAAGACCATACCCCGGGGATGCTTTGATGGATGTTACAGCCTTGAAAAAGCATATTTACCAGAGGGAATTACGGATATAGATGATTATGCATTTGCGGATTGCAAAAATCTGCAGGTAATCACGATACCGGAATCAGTGCAGGAGATTGAAAAGCATGCGTTTAAGGGATGCAGTTCGCTCAGTGACGAAACGGTCAGCCGTATACTTAAGATCAATCCGGAAGCGGAATTCTAGATTGGAATAATCGATGAAAACGGGAAGGAGAAAGATCCAATCGGGAAATGAGAAGTGGATCTGTTGCAGGAGAATGAAAATTAAGAATTGTTTTATTACTGCGATAATAACCATGATCTTTATGGCTTTTGTGAGCGTTTTGAAGGCAGAGGGCGCAGAAACGGGAGACACATTTACGGATGCGGAGGGGTTTATAACCTTCACCATAACCTCCGTCGATGGGGACAAAACCTGTGCGGTCACTGACTTTTGCGATGTTGTTTACGACGGGAAAAAGTATATCTATGCAGATAAATTTATCGTTCCGGAGCGGATCGTCTATGAAGGTGAGAAATATACCGTAACAGCGATCGAGTCAAAGTATAGTAGCATCAGCACGGAATATGTTACGGAATTTGAGATTCCGGCTACAATACAGAGCATCAATACTTCATATTTCGAGTTTGACTTCACACGTGAGGAAGCGGAGGCGATCAGGATCACGCTGAAATGCGCTCCTTCAGCTTTCCTGCACCTGAAAATGATCGATGTTAACTCTCCTGCGATAGAAAGCATTATATATGTTCCGCAGGATTATCTTGAGGAATACAGGGAGTTTCTGGACGGAAAGACCGGCTGTACCTTTTACGATAATGATATAGAAGCCCGTACATACACCGAACTTCCGGTTGCTGCCATAGGCGATGAAAATGTGCTTCCTGCAGGATTTTACCGGGACGGTACATATTACAGGATTCTGGATCCTGAAAAGAAAACAGTGTCGGTTATCACAAAAGTGGGCAACCGCGGAATGGGCGCAAGCTACGAGCAGCCGGCAAAAGTGTATTATCGTGATACGGAGTATACTGTGACAAAGGTAGAATACTATGCGTATTGCAATGTGTTCTACGATCGATATTTTGAACTGAAGCTTCCCTCGACAATTACTGAGATAGAACCCAAAAGTATAGGCTGGACGGTTACGAAGCTTGACCTGTCTGAGACTCAGATCGTGACAATACCCTCAAACCTGGTAAACTCCGGATATGACGAGTATGATGAACCTTCGGTCCTGCGGGAAGCGGTATTACCCAAAACCTGTAAGAAGATCAAAAAGTATGCGTTCTACAACTGCAAGGAGCTGAAAAGCATCACGATACCGGCAGGTGTAAAAAAGATCGGCTATCATGCATTGAACAAAACATGTAAAAAAATATACATTGAGGGTGAACTTCCTAAGGGTATTGCGAAGCAGTACATGAAGAAAACAAAGGTGTATGTTGGAAGTGAAATATATGAGCAGGCACTTGAAACACTGATAAGGAAGATTTCACTCGGGAAATGCAGTGTTGTGAAAATGAATCCCGGGGAAGCGGATACGCAAGCAGAGAAGGAGAAAGAAGACAGCCTGAAGGCTTCCGGAGATAAAGAACAGGAAAATGACGGGAAGGCTTCTGACGGTAAAGCACCGGAAGATAATGAAGATGGAAAAAGCTCCGGAGAGTTCGCAGCTATTGAATATGATGATCGATTCTTTATGGATACGGCTCCGAAATATGCAGCTCTGTTCGGCTTGACTGAAGAATTTATCTTAAGCGGATACGGTGAGGATGCACCGGAACTCTGGTATTACTGGAAGACAGCTGACGGTCTGAAAAAGCTGGAACTGATCTGCGACATGGAAGGCAGGCCATGGCAGATGTCATTTTCGGATTATTCCTCTGAAACAGATGACAATATTGCCGGCAGTGATCCGGATAAGGAAAACTATTATTCTATAGCACTTGAGACTGCCGAAACGGTGTTCCCGGATGCAAGAGGGAAGCTGTATGCGGCGGATAAGGACGTAAGACTCGATGCAGAAGGCAATGTGGAATTTCATTTTATAAGAGTTGAAAATGATATAGATGTTCCGCTTAATTATGTAAACATCAGGATCAGCACAAAAACAGGCATTCTGACATGGTTTACGCGCGAATGGGATGATAATGCGGAGTTTAATCTTCCCGAAAAGTTGATCCCGAGTGATGAGGCGGTTGAAAAATACGAAAAAGCGCTTGGTATCAGGCCGGTATACAGGAGATATTTTGAGACCGTATTTGATGAGCAGGAATATGAAACTGTCACGAAAGAGATCATCAGGCTTGAATATTCCCCGATCAATCCGGGTGTAAGGATTGACGCATTTACGGGAGAGGCTTTTACATATTCGCCCGAATCGGAACCGGACAGTATCATGCATCAGGTGTACGATCATAGCCTGCTCGAGAGCTGCGAAAAAATTGTCAGTTCCGCGAAGCTGAAAAAATATGTCAAAAAATACGATCTTGTCTCTGCCGAAAAGGCAAAGGCGGTTATCAGTGAAAATACCCGGTTAACCCATAACGAAGACTTTGACCTGCTGGATGCGGATTTATATACAAGCATTGGAAACATAACGTATTGGAAGATAATGTATGCAGACGGCAGTACCTGTGCCATGATAGATGCAAAAACAGGACGGCTGATCATGTTTGACGGTTCGGGGCTGCAGGACGAATCGCACGACAGCTTTACCAAATCCGATTGCAAGCGTATCGCTAAATATTTCCTGAAGGAAATGAGTTCGGAGACATATCGGCAGTTAAAGTTAAACAACACGAAAAAAACTGCGGATGGCTTCAGGTTCATTTTCACAAGACAGATGAACCAATCGGAGTACGCGGATAACAATATCGCGATCACAGTGGATGCAAAAAGCGGGAAGATTATTATTTTTGAATTTGTCAGACCCGATAATTTACAGATGGAAAGTATTGGTTCTTCGATTGAAGATTCTTTATCCACGGAGCATTCATATATAAATACTTTATCCGCTAATCCTTTATTGCTTAAGGCATATTCGGATGTGACATTGACGCCGCACGAAGCATTTTTAAGGTGGATGGAGCTGGTTGAACTGAAATTGGAGTATGTACTGCATCGTGATCCGGTTCCGGATAAACCGGGTAAATATACTGCTATAGGCCAACTGATGTATGTGCCGGTCTATCGCGAACAATAATGATAATATATTTTTTATAGCTCTATATAAAAGGAGTAGCCAATGATCAGGAAAAATATCGGACTGTTATGTGCCGTATTAATGTTCATGTGTATCGGCATATGCGCATATCATACAGTGTTTTCGGATGCGGCCGAGAAACCCGCCGAAATTTCACAGGGAGAGAATATCACAAGAGTCCGGGCAAAATTTGACGAAAACTCGGGCATTCTCACCATAAGCGGAAAAGGCGATATGCCAAAGGATATGACATTCAGCGGAAATAAAGAGATCAGGAGGGTTATCGTAAAGAAAGGCGTAACATCAGTAAGTGATTGGGCATTCTTTGATTGCAATAACATTAAAAACGTTGAACTGCCTGAAGGACTGCAGAAGATCGGTGTAGACAGCTTTGGAAAAACAGGCATAAAAAACCTGGTTGTACCTTCATCAGTTAAGGTCATAGGTCAGTGCGCGTTCTGGGGCTGCAAGGACCTTGAAACGATCACAATGCCGGGAGATTTTAAACTGCAGTATAATGAGGACGATCCGGATGAATCGGAATTCAGGCTGGTCTCAACTTATGAATGGAGTGGCTTTGCGCCGAAGAAGATCACATTTACGACACCTCTGAATATTGATAATATTTCAGCTTTGTCTGCAACGGACTATGTAGTAAGTGACGATGATCCTCTGTATTCAAGCAGGGATGGGGCAATCTACAGTAAGGACGGGACCGCACTTGTCAGGATCCCTTCGGAAAGAACGGAATTCAGGGTGCCTGATGGTGTAGATACGGTTTATATCAATTCTTTTCATTACTCATTTTATATGGAAGATGATGAATTCTGCGTCAGGCTCGAAAGACTGTATCTGCCGAAAGGTAAATGCACAGTCGCCAAAAAGATGACCGAAGATGAGGATTTCAACCTTGAAAGCCATTATATTCAGATCATCGCTGATGGGACTGAACTAAGCGGCAGGGCGATAGAATTACTGGAACAATATGCCGGCCGCCTGTATGATGAGGCTGAAAACTCAAAAGACTGGTATCTGACAGGTTTTGGCGAACTTGTAAGCTTACGGGAGGATGGGTGTCTCGTCAGCAATGACGGAATAGTGCTGAAATATTTTGGTAACGGCGGTAAAGTAAAGCTTGGAAAGGATATTAAGGGAATTGCGCGTGAAGCATTTATGTTTTCCACTATTACCGGAGTCAAAATACCTGAATCGGTTAAATATATCGGAGAGAGAGCATTTTATAATACCAGGGATCTTAAAAGTGTCAAAATACCAAAATCTGTGACGGAATGGGGTAGTGATGAGACTTACAGCTATGTTTTCAGCGGTTCGGGATTGAAAAAGATAGTGTTTGAAGACGGAATAGAAGAAATACCGGATTCAATATGCTCGGGCTGTAATAAATTAAAAACTGTTGTATTTCCCAAAACACTGAAAAAAATCGGCTCAAATGCGTTCGGATATTGTATTTCGCTCAACATCGACAAATTCAGCGGATTCGAGGATCTCCCGAACCTGACTTCTATCGGTAGCGGAGCCTTTGAAAACTGCAAGATGAAAAAGTTTGTAATACCGGAGCAGATCACCGAGATAGGATACCATGCGTTCAATCTTGACCGTGAAAACGCGAAAAAGGCCAAACTCATAGTTAAGGGCTATACTGATGGCTACGATGACAGTTTCTGGGGCGGTAAGGCAGTACCTGTTTTCAAAAAAGGCTTTAGCCAAGCTAAGTGCGGGTTAAAATGGAACAGCTACCTGGGCCGGCCGGACGAGAACGGCATTTTATGGATATGGTGCTATTGGAACAGCTTAAAGGGCGCCGATGGATACGAACTCGAGATTTCCATGCATGAAGATTTCAGCGGCTCGGAAAAGAAAGTGATCATCGGAACTGATGCACGGATGGAAATAAGATCGGATAAGACCGATCCCGAAGCAATCTATGCGAGAGTAAGAGCATTCAGGGATGTCAATGGAAACGAAACACGGGAATATTCGGGATGGAGCACTATTGTGTGTCCACTGGAACGGAAATGAACATTATAGATTGAACAAGCCGTTTTGCAGTCAATATGTTTAGCCGGCTCGAATTTGAAATAATGAGTGAAAAACCGTGTTTACGTTTGGTGTGTAATCCCTAAAGAGTGGTGTGACTTAAAATTAATGGCTGAACTATTCTATATGCATAGGGGTATTTGGGGTGTGATGCATGTGAAGGGGAGAAATAAGATAAGCGGCAGGACTCCCGGGATATATGATTCCGGGAGTTCTCATATATTTAACCGAATATGGCGAAAAAAATTTTCTTTTTTGATTTTTTCGTTTCCATTTTTTTTCCTCGTTTTACCCAATTTGGATGTTATTTATTTCTGTTGGCTGAGAAATCGCCAATATTGTCATTTGTTACGTGATCTGACGGTTATCATTATGAACTCATTCTAGCACAATTCATAATGAAATCAATATGGGCACGACGGGACGGATAATGGGCAGGACAAGCAATAGAATCATTTTTGTGCAGCAAACATACGGCGGTATAAAGCGTACCTCCATTTTATCAGGCATATGAGTACGAGTTCAATTGTGTTTGAAGTGCATTTGAAGTAATATTGAAGTTGACATTGAAGTTGTTTTGAAGTATTATTGAAGTACTTCAACGAAAGGATATTCAAGCTATGTATTTAGAAGAGATTATAGGAGAAATTCAATTAGAGGATAAACATTTTGAATGCAAAAGTATCCTGAACCGAAATGACATTATCGGGTGGCTCAAAACCATAGCAGGATTTGCCAATGCAGATGGCGGAGATTTTTACATAGGTGTGGAAGAAGAGACCAATAAACTCATCGGATTCGACAGAAAAGGAGCCGACAGCGAAAGAAACTTTTTTAATAATCAGGTAAATTTGCATTTATCCCCCCGTCCCCGGATGAATATTTCCTTTTTACCGTACACGATCAGAAACTTAGAACGTTTTATCATCAGAGTAAATGTTCCTGAATCGGAGATAAAACCCGTTATATTAAAATATAACGATATCCCCTCGATTTTTATGCGAAGAGATGGATTTACAAATGGTGCTACATATGAAGAAATAATCGAAATGAGTATCAGGAGTAAGAATACACAATTTGATGTCTTGATTTCAAATCAAATATTTCATTTCGACGACTTCAAAAAGCTACGAAAATTTCACAAAGAACATAATGACGGTAAGGAACTAAAAGAAAAAGCGCTTAAATCTATGGGGTTTATGAATGAGGAAGGTTTTTTGGCAAATGGAGCGTTTCTTTTTTCAGACAACTACAACGAGAAAAAGACAGAAGTCCTATGCTCAGTTTTTTCAGGCTTTAATAAGGGTAGCGAGCGGATTGTGACCGCCAACAGATTTAACGGAAATCTGACTGAAACAATAGAATATATGCTTGATTTTGTGAAGCAACGTATGAATCATTCCATGATAAAGCTCAATGATTCAAGAAATAATATAGATGCTTACCCTGCCAGAGCTCTGTTTGAAGGCATTGTCAATTCAGTTGCTCACAGAGATTATTACTTGGACGGTACGCAGATCCAGGTTGAGATGTTCAAAGACCGGCTTGAGATTTCTTCTCCCGGAGGATTCTACAGAGGAGAAAAATTCGGTAAAACATATGATCTGTCCGGCATTGTCTCTAAAAGAAGAAATGAATTGATCTCAAATGTCCTCGTAGCCTGTAATGTAATGGAAGCTTCCGGTAGCGGATTCGATAAGATCACAGAAGAATATGCCGGTGCTGACGAAAAACATAAACCTTACATATACTCTTCATCGGATCATTTTACGTTAGTTCTTCCTGACCTGACTTATTTGAATGGTGTTGAAGATACGGGGTTGCCGGTTTTAAGTTTCATGCCGGTTCCCAAAGGTACAGAGCATGATGAAAAAGTGCTATCGTTCTGTTATTATCGTGCGCACAAGGCCTCTGAAATTGCAGAATACTTGGGAATCAGTGATTCGACATATTTTCGCAAACAAATATTGGCTAACCTTGAAGAAAACGGCTACTTGATCAAGAGCATTGTCTCAAGAACCGCTTTTTATAAAACAAATCCCGAAATGGTTCTTATAGAGTAACAACAATGTCTCAGAAAAATGTCGTAGAAACCATAATCAAATAATAATGAAAGATTAAAAACATATAACAATGGTGAACATATGGCAGAAAAAGGATTTCAAAATGATAGTTTCAAAGCCAAAAGTGTTTTGGATACCGGCTTTGCAAGCAATTACTTTGATGCTGCTGTTTCCCGTGATGTAATCGATCATATGCCGATCAGGCAGGCTGTTCTTGCTGTAAAAGAGTTGCTACGCATAACTAAGCCCGGCGGCAGTGTAATACTGACATTAGACGGATCGGATGATGAATACGAAAACGAACCACATAATGTCAACGAAGACGGAGATTATCTTTTTAATGATGGTAAATGGAACGGAATGATATTTCATCCGTATTCGGAAGCAGAAATCAAGAAATTGACTGATGGCTTGATTGTTAAACATATTGAAAGACTTGATGATGGATATGTAGTCATCATTGAAAAAGTCGTGAAGAACAATAAGCCATCAATAATTGAGTTTTCAGAAGAATATATTGAAAAAGTAATCGAATATGAGAAAAAATTAAGAGAAGAAGAGCCTGATACATACTTCTGGGAGCCTGATGATGCTTATCGAAATAAGCTTATAGCCTCTTTTCATGATAACCGTTTTACAAACGCGGTATCATTTGTTGCAATAAAAGAGGGAAAAATAATCGGAAGGATTGATTCTTCGATAGTTGCAAGCCGCTGTGATGCAGAATGTTGTACCGCATATTTGGACTGGATCAGTGTTCTGAAAAGCGAAAGGCACAATCAGGTCGCGCAGATGATGCTGAAAAGACTACGGCAGGAATTAAAGGATAAAGGAGCTTCTTTGCTCATAGCGTTAATGGCTGGAAATGATGAAGCGCAACGTTTTTACAGAAATATTGAAAACGCATCTGTTCATGATGAAGGTGTATGGATAGATTTACAGTGATCAATTATAGGGAAATTCATATGAATAAAGAAAAAACAATTATTGACTACCTGCAAGAAACGTATGCTCCACGAGCTATTATTTTATATGGTTCGTATGCTGATGGCAATGCCAATGAAAATAGTGATTTTGATGCACTCATAATCTCGACTGATATAAAAAAACACGACTCATCCATAATCAGTGATACTGTACTGGATGTTTGGGTGTACCCCGAGAAAGATTTTCAGAGGGACTTTGATCCTGATGAATTTATACAGACATTTGACGGAAAAATCATTTTAGATCATGAAGGGCTAGCAGAAAACTTAATTAAACGCGTGAATGAATACATTGAACAGACACCTAACAAAACCGATGAAGAAATAGCGCAAGAGATTGCCTGGTGTAAAAAAATGCTGTCACGAACCGTACGGGAAGATGCAGAAGGTTATTATAGATGGCATTGGCTGTTAATGGACAGCCTAGAAATATACTTTGATATAAAACAAATATATTATCATGGACCTAAAAAAGCACTCAAATATATGGAAATATCCGATCCAGAGGCATTTGTATTATATTATACTGCCTTAAAGACATTAAACAGGCAAGACCTTGTTAATTGGATTAGTTTTTTACAAAGAAATATAGGAGCTTAATTGAATGAACCTGAATTTTGAAATATTGACACACAAAAACTATGATAAAGCCTGTAAAATAGATCGATCAGATATTCCGGAACAGTTTGTAGACAATGTTTCTGTTCTGATGGACCTAACGGATTATGGTAAAGAACAT